>Ga0180221_1000977_pt1 | contig 21191 bp, 19 predicted proteins | sample eDN5th37CKraftMG_FD_151339 | JGI IMG/M metagenome (GOLD analysis project Ga0180221, IMG submission 151339) | Enriched Miracle-Growth compost microbial communities from Emeryville, California, USA - eDNA 5th pass 37_C Kraft MG (version 2) (version 2) ...
CCCTCTGCATCGGCCGCGGCACGCGTGAAAGGCCGCCGACGCCAGCCCTCGCGGCCGGCCGCCGCCGGCCCGCCGCCAGGCCGTGCCGTCAGTCACGACGACCCGCGCGCCGTCCGGTCCCGACCGGGCGGCGCGCGGCGCGTGTCGAGACTGTCTCCGCCGGGTCGCGACCGTAGGCTCGCCCCCGTGCACGACCGCTACGGCTCCGACGTCCTGTCCTCCTCCGGCACCAGCGCCCCGGGCGCGCCGGACGGCTCCGCGCACCACCGCCGTCGGCCGGTGAGCCGGCCTCGGCCGGCCGACCACGGCCTGGTCGTCGAGGAGGTCACGACCGGCTGGGTGGGCGCCGTCGTGCGGGTGGAGAAGTCGGGGGGCGTCCACCTCGTGGTGCTGGAGGACCGGCGCGGGCGCACCCGGTCGTTCCCCCTCGGCCCGGGGTTCTGGGTCGACGGGCAGCCGGTGGAGCTCACGACCCCCGTCACCCACCGGGCGCCCGCCCGCCCCACCCGCACGGCGTCGGGTTCCGTGGCCGTGCACGACCAGCGCGCCCGCGTCGCCCGTGGCTCGCGCATCTGGGTGGAGGGCAAGCACGACGCGGAGCTGGTCGAGAAGGTGTGGGGCGACGACCTGCGCGTCGAGGGCGTCGTCGTGGAGCTGCTCGACGGCGTCGACAACCTCGCGGACGCCCTCGCCGAGTTCGCGCCCACGCCGGAGCGCCGGGTGGGCGTGCTGGTCGACCACCTGGTGCCCGGGTCCAAGGAGCGGCGCCTGGCCGACGACGCCCTGCGGCGGGTGCCGCGCGGCACCGTGATGGTGCTGGGCCACCCCTACGTGGACGTCTGGCAGGCGGTGAAGGCGGAGCGCCTGGGCCTGACGACGTGGCCCACGATCGACCGCGGTACCGAGTGGAAGCGCGGCATCCTGCGCGAGCTCGGCTGGCCGGCATCCACCACCGAGGACGTCGGGCGCGCCTGGCAGCGCATCCTCGCGACCGTGCGCGACTACCGCGACCTCGACCCGGCCCTGCTGGGCCGGGTCGAGGAGCTGATCGACTTCGTCACGGCCTGACCGGCCGGGTCAGTGCGGGTGCACGCCGTCCCGGCGCGCGTACGCGTTGACCTTCTCGGACACCGAGATCACGGCGACGAAGAACTCGAGCGAGATGCGGGCGAGCGCCAGGTACACCAGCGCCACGATCCACCCGAAGACCAGGTAGAGGATCCCCGCCAGCACGGACGACTGGAACGCGGCGACGATGCCGGCCAGCCACGCGAGGGCGATCAGCACCGTGACGATGATGTAGACGACCTTCACCACGCTGGGCGTGATGTACCGGCTGAAGGAGTAGTCGAACAGCGCGCTGAGGAAGCCGCCGCCCTCGCCGGAGGGCCGCATCGGCCCCGCCGACCGGTCCGGCGGGTACTCCGAGCCCGGGTACAGACCGGGGTCGGGCATGCGCCCCTCGTACGGCTGCTGCAACTGCCCGTAGGGCTGGTCACCGTAGGGCGGCTGCCCGCCGTGCGGCGGCGGCGCCGCGGGCGGCTGGTGCCCGGCGGGCGGTTGCTGCCCGGCGGGCGGTTGATGCCCCGGCGGCGGGTTCCCGGGCTGGGGCGGCGGCTGCTGCGGGTCGCCGGGCTGCTGCGGCGTGTTCTCGCTCATCGTTCCTCCTGTGGTCGACGCGAACGGCGCCCCCGGAAGGATCAGGGCGTCCCGAGCCCCACTGTGACGGCAGCCGGGTCGCACCGCCACCGCACGTGACCACCGCCGATGCGCGAGGATGGACCCATGAGCACGCCGCCGTACGGACCCCCGCCGCAGCAGCCACCGGCCGGGCCGCCCCCGGGCCAGCCGCCGTACGGCGGGCCGCCGCCCGGTCAGCCGCCGGGTCAGCCGCCGGGTCAGCCGCCAGGCCAGCCGCCGTACGGGTACGGCCCGCAGCCGCTCTCGCCGTCGGACGAGCGGACGTGGGCGCTGGTCGCCCACCTGGGCCCACCGGTCCTGGCGCTGCTCAGCCTCGGCCTGCTGGGCTTCCTCACCCCGCTGCTCATCTGGCTCTTCCTCCGCGACCGCAGCGCGTACGTGGGCGAGCAGGCCAAGGAGTCCCTGAACTTCCAGATCACGCTGCTCATCGGCTACGTCGTCGGCTGGATCACGGTCTTCATTCTCATCGGCTTCGTGATCCTCATCGCGGTGTGGGTGCTGTCGATCGTGTTCGGGATCATGGCCGCGGTCGCGGTGAACCGCCACGAGTCGTACCGCTACCCGCTCAACATCCGCCTGATCTCCTGACGGTGTTGTGGGCGCTCGTTGCGCGCTATCCGGACGTCGGATAGCGCGCAACGAGCGCCCACAACGCTCAGGGGGTGAGCTCGCGGACCACGGTGTCGGCGAGGAGGCGGCCGCGGCGGGTGAGCACGACGCGGCCGTGGACGGCGGCGACGCCGTCGAGCAGGCCGCGCGCGACAAGCCCGGCGACCGCCGCCCGCCGCCTGGGATCGAGCGCCCCGACGTCGAGCCCCTCGCGCACGCGCACGCCGAGCAGCACGCGCTCGAGCTGCGCCTCGGCGGGCGAGAGCAGCTCCCGACCGGCGCCGGGCGAGGCGCCGTCCTCGAGGAGGGCGGCGTAGCGCCGCGGGTGCTTGACGTTCCACCAGCGCACGCCCGCGTGCCCGGCGTCGCCGCCCGCCGCCACGTACGAGTGGGCGCCCGGCCCGATCCCCCACCAGTCGTCGCCACGCCAGTACGCGAGGTTGTGGCGGCACGCGTGCTCGGGCCTGCGCGCCCAGTTGCTCACCTCGTACCACCCGAGGCCCGCCTCGGTCAGCAGGTCGTCGGCCAGCTCGTACTTGGCGGCCTGGTCGTCCTCGTCGGGGAGCGTGAGCTCGCCGCGGCGCACCTGGGCGTGCATCTTGGTGCCGGGCTCGACGACGAGCGCGTACGCCGAGACGTGGTCGACGCCCGTGGCGAGCACGGCCTCCAGCGAGGCGCGCCAGTCGTCGAGGGACTCCCCCGGCGTGCCGTAGATGAGGTCGAGGGAGACGTCGAGGCCGGCGTCCCGCGCCCATTCCACGACGTCCGGCACGCGGTGCGGGTCGTGGGTGCGCTCCAGGGTGGCGAGCACGTGCGGCACCGCCGACTGCATGCCGAAGGACACCCGCGTGAACCCGGCGTCGGCGAGCACCCGCAGCGACTCGGGCGTCACCGAGTCCGGGTTGGCCTCCGTGGTGACCTCCGCCCCCGGGGCCAGGCCCCAGGTGTCGGCGATCCCGCGCAGCACCCGTGCCAGGTCCGCGGCGGGCAGCATCGTCGGCGTGCCGCCCCCGAAGAACACCGTCGACACGGGGCGCGACCCCAGGCCGACGTCGCCGAGCACCCGGGCGGCCAGGCCCACCTCGCGCAGCGCCGTCGTGGCGTAGGCCGCCTGGTTGGCCCCGCCGCCCAGCTCGGACGCGGTGTACGTGTTGAAGTCGCAGTAGCCGCAGCGCACCGAGCAGAACGGCACGTGCACGTAGACGCCGAACGGCCGGGCGGTGGGCGCGGCGGTCGGGCGGACCCACTCCGGCAGGGCGCCGTCGGCGGGCATCTCCTGCCCGTCAGGCAGTGCGGGCACTACTTCTTCTTGTCCTTGGAGTCCTTGCCGCCACCGCCGTCGGAGGAGAGCGCGGCGATGAAGGCGTCCTTCGGGACCTCGACGGACCCGATGTTCTTCATGCGCTTCTTGCCCTCCTTCTGCTTCTCGAGCAGCTTGCGCTTCCGGCTGATGTCGCCGCCGTAGCACTTGGCGAGCACGTCCTTGCGGATGGCGCGGACCGTCTCGCGGGCGATCACGCGCGCGCCCACGGCGGCCTGGATCGGCACCTCGAACTGCTGGCGCGGGATGATCTCCTTGAGCTTCGCCGTCATCATGACGCCGTAGTCGTAGGCCTTGTCCTTGTGCACGATCGCGCTGAACGCGTCCACCTGGTCGCCCTGCAGCAGGATGTCGACCTTGACCAGCTCGGCCACCTGGTCGCCCGAGGGCTCGTAGTCCAGCGAGGCGTACCCGCGGGTGCGCGACTTGAGCTGGTCGAAGAAGTCGAAGACGATCTCCGCGAGCGGCAGCGTGAAGCGCAGCTCGACCCGGTCCTCCGACAGGTAGTCCATGCCGAGCATCTGGCCGCGGCGGTCGTTGCACAGGCCCATGACGGTGCCCACGAACTCGCTCGGCGCGAGGATGGTCGCGCGGACCACCGGCTCGCGGACCTCCTTGATCTTGCCGCCCGGGAACTCCGACGGGTTGGTCACCTTGACCTCGGTCCCGTCGTCGAGGGTCACGTCGTAGACGACGTTCGGCGCCGTGGAGATGAGGTCGAGGTCGAACTCGCGCTCGAGCCGCTCCCGCACGATCTCCAGGTGCAGCAGGCCGAGGAAGCCGACCCGGAAGCCGAACCCGAGCGCGACGGACGTCTCCGGCTCGTAGTTGAGCGCGGCGTCGTTGAGCTTGAGCTTGTCGAGCGCGTCGCGCAGGACGGGGTAGTCCGTGCCGTCCACCGGGTACAGGCCGGAGAACACCATCGGCTTCGGGTCGCTGTAGCCGCCGAGCGCCTCGGGGGCGGGCTTGGCCGCGTTGGTCACCGTGTCGCCGACCTTGGACTGGCGCACGTCCTTCACGCCGGTGATGAGGTAGCCGACCTCGCCGGGGCCGAGCCCCTTGGTGGGGATGGCCTCGGGCGAGATCACGCCGATCTCGAGCAGCTCGTGGGTCGCGCGCGTCGACATCATCGCGATGCGCTCGCGCGGGTTGAGGTTGCCGTCCACGACGCGCACGTAGGTGACGACGCCGCGGTAGGTGTCGTACACCGAGTCGAAGATCATGGCGCGCGCCTCGCCGTCCGGGTCCCCCACGGGCGCGGGCACGCGCGCGACGATGCGGTCGAGCAGCGCCTCGACGCCCTCGCCCGTCTTGCCGCTGACCTTGAGGACGTCGTCGGGGTCGCCCCCGACCAGACCCGCCAGCTCCTCGGCGTACTTCTCCGGCTGCGCCGCGGGCAGGTCGATCTTGTTGAGGACGGGGATGATCTCGAGGTCGTTCTCCATCGCCAGGTAGAGGTTGGCGAGGGTCTGCGCCTCGATGCCCTGCGCCGCGTCCACCAGCAGGACGGCGCCCTCGCACGCCGCGAGGGAGCGGGAGACCTCGTAAGTGAAGTCCACGTGACCGGGCGTGTCGATCATGTTGAGCGCGTACGGCTCCTGGTCCACCTGCCACGGCATGCGCACGGCCTGCGACTTGATGGTGATGCCGCGCTCGCGCTCGATGTCCATCCGGTCGAGGTACTGGGCGCGCATGGCCCGCGGCTCGACCACCCCGGTGAGCTGCAGCATGCGGTCGGCGAGGGTCGACTTGCCGTGGTCGATGTGCGCGATGATGCAGAAGTTGCGGATGAGCTCGGGCGCCGTCGCGTTCGGCTCGATGCGCGCACGCAGCGCGGGTCCGGGGATGGGCAAAGCGATTCGCTCCGTCAGTTCGCTGGATGGGTGTCGTCGGTGGTGACGAGGCCCGGCCATTGTCCCACGAGGAAGTCCCCCGAGGTCCGCCGGGGTCCCGAGTCGCACGAGCGCGCCCCGCGTGCGGGCATCGTGCACCGCTGCCTACGGTCGTGGACCCACCCACCGACGTGAGACAGGAGCCCTGACATGCCCGACCTGACCGGGAAGCGTGTGCTGGCGGTCGTGACGAGCTACGGCGTCGAGCAGGACGAGCTGGTGGTCCCGCTGGAGCACCTGCGCGACGCGGGCGCCGAGGTGGTGGTCGCCTCGAACGAGCCGGGCGAGATCCGGACCCTCGTCGGCGACAAGGACCCGGGCCGGACCGTCCCCGCCGACACCACGTACGACGGCGCGGACCCCGAGGCCGCCGACCTGCTGCTCGTCCCCGGCGGCACGCTCAACGCCGACACCCTGCGCCTGCAGAAGGAGGCGGTCGCGCTCGTCGACCGGTTCGCCCGCAGCGGCCGGCCGATCGCCGCGATCTGCCACGGCCCGTGGGCCGTCGTCGAGGCGGGGTGCGCCCGGGGTGCGACCCTGACGTCCTACCCGTCCCTGGCGACCGACGTCCGCAACGCCGGCGGCACCTGGGTGGACCGTTCCGTGGTGCTCGACGAGAGCGGTGGCTTCCCGCTCGTGACGTCGCGGACGCCGGACGACCTGGACGACTTCCTCGGCCAGGTCGACGCGGTGCTCACCCGCTGACACCACGCTCCGGCTCCTGACACGGCACCGAGCCGGCGCTAGCCTCGGCGCGTGCCCACCGTGCCGCCCGGCGCCCCCGCGCAGCCCGTCGTCGACCCGCGCACGGGCCGGCGCGCGGGCGGGGGCGGCGCGGAGCCGGAGCGGCTCTCCCTGCTCGTGATCCTGCAGGACGAGTTCGCCGCGACGGTTCCACACGTGTCACCCGGCGCCCGGGTCCCGGCCTGCGGTGACTGGCGCGCCCGCGAGCTGGTGCTCCACCTGGCGGGCATCCACCGCTGGGCGGCCGGGATGGCGGTGGGCGACCCGTCGCGGGACGAGGACCGACCGGAGACCGACCTCCCCGGGCCCTGCGACGACGCGGCCGCCCTCGCGGCGCTCTACGCCCGGCACGCGGCGGACCTGCGCGCGACCCTCGAGTCCGCCGGGCCCGACGGCCCGGCGTGCACCCTCCTCGGCGACGGGCCGGCCTCGTTCTGGTGGCGCCGGCAGTGCCACGAGACGCTCGTGCACCTGCACGACCTGCACGCCGCGCGACTCGGCTCCGGGCCGGACGCCCTGGCGGCCGTCGCCGTCGCCCCCGCGGTGTGGGGCGACGGCGTCGACGAGGTGCTGCGGATGTTCCACCCGCGCCAGGTGCGGCTGGGGCGCACCGCCCCGCCGGCGGACCGTGTCCGGCTCGTCGCCGCCGACCTCGGCTGGACGTGGACCCTGGGTGGGGCCGACGACGACCCCCCGGCCGCGACGCTCTCCGCCACGGCGCAGCGCCTCGACCTGCTGCTGTGGGGCCGCCTCACGCCCGGCGAGGCCGGGGCCGTGGTGGACGGCGACGGCGACGCGGTGACCCGGGTGCTCGCCAGGGCGCTCGTGCCCTGAGCGGCGGGCGACCGATGAGTCACCGCCCCCGGGGCCGTCCTCCCGTCATGAGCGACGACACCACGACCGTCCCCACCACCACCACGACCGCCACGACCGCCCGCGGCGACCGGGTCACGTACGACCTGCGGGGCGAGGGCCCCGCGGTCGTCTTCGTCGCCGGCGCCGGCCCCTACCGCGCCGTCGACCCCGTGACGACCCGGACGGCGGAGCTCCTCGCCCGGGCGGGCGTCACGACCCTCGTCTTCGACCGCCTCGGCCGCGGCGACTCCCCCGCCACCGGGCGCCTCGACCTGGACCGCGAGCTCGACGCCGTCGCTGCCGTGCTGGACGCCGCGGGCGGGTCCGCCGTCCTCTGCGGGCACTCGTCCGGCTGCGCGATCTCGCTGCGCGCGGCGGAGCGCGGGCTGCCGGTCGCCGGGCTGGCGCTCTGGGAGGCGCCCCTGGAGACCGGCGCCGACGAGACCACCGCCTGGGCCGCCGAGATCGAGCGCCGGATCGACGACGGCGACCTCGAGGGCGCGACCGAGCACTTCATGAAGGACATGCCGCCCGAGTGGCTCGCCGGCGCCAAGGCCTCCCCGGCCTGGCCCGCGATCGCCGCGTCCGTCGTCTCGCAGCGCGCCGACGCCCAGGCGCTCGCCTGGGCGACACGCGCCCTCGAGGACGGCGCGCTCGCCGCGATCGACGTGCCGCTGCTGGCGGCGACGGGGACGCGGACGTTCCCCGGGATGCCGGAGGCCGCGGCACGGCTGGCCGCGCTGGTGCCGCGCGGCACCGCCGAGACGGTGGAGGGCGCCGACCACTCCTGGGACCCGGAGGCCATGGCCGACCGCCTGGCGCGGTTCGTCCTCGGGTGAGGCACGTAGGCTGTCGGCCGTGGCGAACCGATGGCTGAATCTCCTGGTGGACGTGCTGCGCACGGCGACGCGGCCGTCGTCGCGCGGCTCGTCACGTCCCTCGACGCGGCCCTCGTCGCGGTCCGAGACGGCGTCCCGGCGCGGCGCCCCCGCGCCCGTGCGCACCGCCCCGACGGGTGCCGGCTACCCCGGCGACTACACGGGCCCGGTCCGCGCGGTGTACTCCCCGCGCCCGGACGGCGAGCCGGACCCTGGCGAGGTCGTGTGGACGTGGGTGCCGTACGAGGAGGACCACTCCCAGGGCAAGGACCGGCCGGTGCTCCTGGTGGGCCGGGACGGCCCCTGGCTCCTCGCGCTGCAGCTCACCAGCAAGGACCACGACCGGGACGCCGCGCAGGAGGCCCGGTACGGCCGGCTGTGGATGGACGTCGGCGCCGGGGCCTGGGACTCGCGGGGGCGTCCGAGCGAGGTCCGGCTCAACCGCGTGATCCGCGTGGACCCGGGGGCAGTGCGCCGGGAGGGTGCGGTCATGGACCGCCGGACGTTCGACCGGGTCGCCCGGGCGATGGCGGACGCGCGTCGCTGACCCCCAGGTACGCGGCCGCCACGCCCTCGTCGGCGAGCAGCGCGGCGGCCGGGCCCTCCTGGACCACCTGACCCCCCGCCAGGACGTACCCGTGGTCGGCCGCCCGCAGCGCCCGGCGCGCGTTCTGCTCCACCAGCAGGACGGCGACCCCCTCGGCGCGGATCTCCTCGACGACGGCGAAGACCTCGTCGACCACCTTCGGCGCCAGGCCCATCGACGGCTCGTCGAGCAGCACGATCCGCGGGCGGGTCACCAGGGCGCGGCCGATGGCGAGCATCTGCTGCTCGCCGCCCGACAGCGACCCCGCCGGCAGGTGCCGGCGCTCCGCGAGCACCGGGAACCGGTCGTAGACCTCGGCGAGCCGAGCCGGGTCGCGGCGGCCACCGACCAGGAGGTTCTCCGCCACGGTGAGCGTGGCGAGCACCTGGCGCCCCTCGGGCACCTGCACCAGCCCGGCGCGCACCAGCCGGTGCGCGCGGATCCCGGTCACGTCCCGTCCGTCCAACAGCACCCGGCCGCCCGAGGGCCGCAGCACGCCGCTCACCGCGTTGATGACGGAGCTCTTCCCGGCGCCGTTGGCGCCCACGAGGGTGACCAGGCCGCCGGCCGGCACGTCGAGGCTCACGCCTCGGACCGCCCGCACGCGGCCGTAGCTCACCTGCAGGTCCGTCACGCTCAGCAGCGCCGCGCTCACCGGGCCTCCTCCCCCGTCACGTGCTCGTCGTCGGCGTCCTCGGCGCCGAGGTAGGCGGCGACGACCCGGGCGTCGCGCCGGACCTCCTCGGGCGGCCCCGCGGTGAGGACCGTGCCGAAGTCCAGCACGACCACCCGGTCGCACGTGCGCATCACCAGCCCGACGTCGTGCTCGATGAGCAGCACCGCCAGGCCGTCCGCGGCGAGCGAGGAGATCAGCGTGGACAGCGCGTCCGCCTCGACGGCGTTCATCCCGGCGGCCGGCTCGTCCAGGACGAGGAGCGTCGGGCCCGCCGCGAGCGCCCGGGCGATCTCGAGCCGGCGCTGGTCGCCGTAGGACAGGGCACCCGCGTCGGTGCGGGCAGCGCTCCCGAGGCCGACGCGCTCGAGGCAGCGCCCCGCGTGCGCGAGGGCGGCCCGCTCGTCGCGGCGCGCCGACGGCAGCCACAGCAGGCGGCGCAGGAAGGTGGGCCGGCTCGTGAGGTGCGCGCCGACCAGGACGTTCTCCAGGGCGGTCAGGCGGCCGAACAGCCGCGTCTGCTGGAACGTGCGCGCCACGCCGGCCGCGGCGACCCGGTGCACGGGCGTGCGCGCCGGGTCCACGCCGAGCACGTCGATGCGCCCCGCGGACGGCGGCACGTGGCCGCAGAGCATGTTCACAAGCGTCGTCTTGCCTGCCCCGTTCGGGCCGATGAGGCCCACCACCTCGCCCGCATGCAGCTCGAGGTCGACGCCGCGCACGGCGTGCACGCCGCCGTAGTCCTTGGTCACGCCCCGCAGGGACGCCACCACGCCCGCCGGTGCCCGCGTCTCGGGCGCCGGTGCCGCGGCGGGCCCGTCGTCGGGTGCGCCCGCGAGCCGGGGGCGGCGGCGGGGCACGAGGCTCGCGAGGCCGCCGGGCCGGAACAGGATGACGACCAGGAGCAGGAGCCCGGCGAGGAACGGGCGCACCCATCCCGCCTCGATGCCGAGGGCGCGTTGCGCCTCGGGCACAGCGGTGAGGAACGCGCCGCCCAGCACGGGCCCGAGCCACACGGTCGACCCGCCGACGAACGCGGTCACGAGGCCGTCGATCGCGGTCGAGAAGCCGAAGTCCGACGGCACGACGAGCCGGACGAAGTACGCCCACAGCACCCCGTACGCGCCGGCGACACCGCCGGCGGTGACGAACGCCGCGAGCCGGTGCCGGCCGACGTCGATCCCGGTGGAGCGAGCGGCGAGCTCGTCCTCGCGGATGGCGGCGAGCGCCCGGCCGTACCGGCTCGGCGCCTGCCGCCAGAAGGCGTAGGCCACCGCCGCGAGCACGGCCCACGCTGTCCACGGCTCGAGGATCTTGGGCACGGACAGCCCCTGCGGCCCGCCGCTCCAGTCGGCGTTGAGCAGCACGATGCGCACCGCCTCCGCGAACCCGAGCGTCGCGATGGCCAGGAACACTCCCCGCAGGTGCATGGTCGGCAGGCCTAGCACGACGGCGGCGACCGCCCCGACCACCACGCCGACCACGAGCGCGACGGCCAGGGCGGCGCCGTCCCCGACGGCGTCCGGGTCGGGGGCGAGGGTCGCCGACGCGTACGCCGCGAGCGCGGCGAACCCCGCCTGCCCCAGGCTGAGCTGGCCCGCGACGAGCACGGCGTAGAAGGAGTACGCGAACAGCCCGGCGAGGGCCACGAAGACGATCGTCGACTCGCCGAGCATCACACCTCCCGGACCCGGGCACGGCCGAACAGCCCCTGCGGGCGCACGACCAGGAGCAGGAACAGCAGCCCGAACGCGACGAGGTCACGCCAGCTGGAGCCGACGTACTGGACGGCGAACACCTCGGCGAGACCCAGCAGGAGCCCGCCGACCAGCGCGCCGGGCAGGGACCCCATGCCGCCCACGACGATCACGGCGAGGCCCTTGAGCTCGATCGCCGCGCCCATGCCGAGCTGGGCGCTGTTGACGTTCATCGCGAACAGGGCTCCGGCCACGGCGCCGAGCGCGGCGGAGATCGCGAACGTCGTCGCCGTCACCCGCTCCACGTCGACGCCGACGACGCGCGCGGCGGTGGGGTTCTCGGCGACGGCACGCATGCTGCGCCCGAGGCCGCTGCGGGCCACGAGCAGCGTGAGCCCGACCATGAGCAGCACGGAGATCGCGAGGATCACCACCTGCAGCAGGGTGATGCGGGCGCCGAGCAGCTCGTACCCCTGCTCGGGGAAGGCGCCGGCCGGGAAGCGGCGGGTGTCCGGCCCGTACCGCCACTGCAGGAGGGCGACGAGCATGCCGCCCATGGCGATGGACGCGATCAGGCCGGCGAAGTGGGCGTCCGGGCGGTCGCGCAGCGGCCGGAAGGCGACCCGCTCGACCACCAGGCCGAGCAGGCCGCCCACGACCGCGACGGCGGGCAGCGCGAGCCAGACCGACAGCCCCGCGGCGTCGACCAGCTCGATGCCGACCAGGGCGCCCGCCGCGAAGACCGCCGGGTGGGCGAGGTTCAGCCGGTCGAGGATGCCGAAGACCAGCGTGAACCCGATGGCGAAGAGCGCGTAGATCGACCCGATCGACAGGCCGTTCAGCAGCTGCTGCATCGTCGTGGCGGGGGGCCGGCGCTCAGCCGAGGGCCACGAACTGGCCGCCGTCGACCACCTGGACGACGGCCTCGTGCACGGCGTCGCGGTTCTCGTCGATGCTCAGGGTGCCGAGCACGCTGTCGAGGTCCTGGAGCGCGGAGAGGTTCTCGCGGACGGCGTCGGGCTCGGCCGAGCAGCCCGCGCGCACCGCCGCGTCGACCGCCTGCAGGCCCGCGTACGCCTGCGCGGCGAACTGGTCGGGCGCGCCGCCGTTCGCCTCCTCGTACGCCTCGAGGAAGGCCGTGTTCTGCGCGTTGTCGGTGGCGGCGGAGTTCCACGCCGCGCCCACGATCACGCCCTCGGCCGCGTCCCCGGCGTCGGCCATGAGCTGCGGGTTGTTGAACCCGTTGCCGCCCACGATCGGCACGTCGATGCCGAGCTCGCGCGCCTGCGTCACCAGCGGGACGGCGGCCTCGATGAGCGCGGACACGACGATCGCGTCCGGGTCGGCCGCCTTGGCCTGCGTGAGCAGCGGCCGGAAGTCGGTGTCCGCGACCGAGAACGTGAGCGTGTCGGCGACGTCCACGCCCTCGGCCTCGAGCGCCTCGGCGAACACCTGGTAGCCGGACTCGGTGAACGCGTCGTCGTCGCTGTACATCACGACGACGTCCTCGAGGTCGTGCTCGGCCACGGCGGCCTCGACGGTCTGCGGGATGACCTGCCCCTCCGTGAGCGACACCCGGTGGATGAACTCGCCCTGCTCGGTGATGCCGTCGGCGGTGTTGGAGATCGCGACCACGGGCACGCCCTCCTCCTGGGCGATCGGTTGGGCCTGGAACGCCACCGTGGACAGGGTGGGCCCGATGATCGCGCTCACGCCGTCCGACGCGAGCTTCTCGAACACGGTGATGCCCTGGCGCGGGTCGGTCTGGTCGTCCTCGATCGCGAGCTCGTAGGTGACGCCGTCGTCGGACAGCGTCTCCGCCGCCAGCTCGAGCCCCTTGCGCTGCGACTCCCCGTAGCTGCCCGCCGCGCCCGTGAGGGACAGGGCCGCGCCCACCGGCACGGGGTCGGCGATGGTGCACGCGTCTCCCGTGCCCTCGCCCTGGAGCGACCCGCCCGACGAGCCGGACCCGTCCGAGGAGCAGGCGGCGAGGGCGAGCGCGACGGCCGACGACAGGGCCAGGAGCGCGGCGTGGCGCCGAGGCGTGCGGGGCGTGGGCGACGCGGGCGACGTGGGCGACATGGGCGACATGGGCGTGCGAACGGGCAGCGAGCGGCGCATGGGTCCTCCTCGTGGGCGCCCGACCTGCGGGCGCGTCCGGTGTGACACGACGATGTGATGCACTGGTCCGGGATGTCCGACTCCACGATCTGATACGAATGCCCGGGGCGCATCTCACAGGGCGGTCCCGCGCACACGATTCCGCCCCACGGGGGTGCTCTGCTATCGTGGATCTCTGCGTGTCCGCCCAGGTCGGCGGGCACAGCCGCAGTTCCTCTCCACGGGTTCCCCACCCCAGTCCCGGAGCTGTGGCCGCCCTCTACGACCTATCCGCTCGCCGGCAGGCGAACACACCAGGAAGTCCACACGTGGCAAACATCAAGTCCCAGATCAAGCGCATCAAGACGAACGAGAAGGCGCGCCTGCGCAACAAGGCCGTCAAGTCGGAGCTGAAGACCTACGTGCGCAAGGTGCGCGAGGCCGTCGCCGCGGGCGACAAGGAGGCCGCGTCCGCCGCGCTGCAGGCCGCGAGCCGCAAGCTCGACAAGGCCGTCTCGAAGGGCGTCATCCACGCGAACCAGGCCGCGAACCGCAAGTCGGCCATCGCGAAGCAGGTCGACGCTCTCTGAGTCGTCGGTAGACGCGCTGCGTCCGTCCGACGCCTCTCACGTCGGACCGGACCCGCAAGGCTCCGAAGGGCGCCGCACCCCCGGGTGCGGCGCCCTTCGTGCGTCCCGGTGCGAGGTTCGCGCTGCTGCCGGGGCGGCGTCAGTCGCGGCGCGAGCGGGCGATGGTCAGCACGGCCTTCTCGACGGCGAACACCGGGTCCCGGCCGCCGCCCTTGACGTCCGCGTCGGCCTGGGCGACGGCGCCGATGGCCGTCGCGAGACCTTCCGGCGTCCAGCGCGACAGGTCCCGCTGGGCGTTGCGCACCTGCCAGTCCTGGAGCCCGAGCTGGCGTGCCGTCACCGCCCCGCCGCGGATCGCCGCGACCCGGGCCAGGGTGCGCAACCGCAGGGCGAGGGCGGCCACGATCGGCACCGGGTCGGCGCCGGTGGCGAGCGCGTGGCGCAGCAGGGCGACGGCGCCCCCGGTGTCCCCCGCGACGGCGGCGTCTGCGACCTTGAAGCCCGTCGCCTCGACCCGGCCGCCGTAGTACCGGTCCACGACGGCCTCGCTGATCGTGCCCGTCGTGTCGGCCACGAGCTGCGAGCAGGCGGAGGCGAGCTCGCGCAGGTCGGTGCCGAGGGCGTCGACGAGCGCGCGCACGGCGGCCGCATCGGCCCGTCGTCGTGCGGCGCGGAACTCGGCCGTCACGAACTGGACCTTGTCGGCGTCCTTGGTGATCGGTTCGCACTCGAGCACGGGCGCACCGCTGGCGACGATCGCGTCGAGCATCTTCTTGCCGCGCTGACCGCCGCCGTGCACGACCACCACCACGGTCTCCGGGTCGGGCGAGGCGACGTAGGCGACCACGTCCGCCACGAGGTCCTCGGTGGCCGCCTCCGCCCCGCGCACGACGACGACGCTCGGCTCGCCGAACAGGGACGGGCTGGCCGCGACGGCGAGCTGGCCGGCGCCGTACGTGCCGCCGTCGAGCTCCGCCTTCTCCGTGCTGGCGTCCCGCTCGCGCGCCAGGGCCACGATGCCGTCCACGGCGCGCTCGGCGAGCAGGCCCTCCGGCCCCCGCACCAGGAGCACCGGTGCCAGGGTCGGGTCGTCCCACGACCGGCTGTTCGCCGAGGACCTTCCCTTGCGCGGGCGGGACTGGCGGGAGGCGGGGGCGGCGGGCACGCCCCCAGCCTGCCACGAACCGCCGACGCCTCGGGCCGGCGGGCGCCCGTCCTACGGCGGCCCGGGCGCCGGTCACCCGCACGACAGCCCGAGCGCGTCGCTGCGGGAGACCAGCACCGCCGTGCCGCACTCGTCGGTGCGCACCAGGGCCGACCCGACCGAGGCGTAGAGGCCCAGCGCGTCGTCGGTGGGGTGCCCGTACGTGTTGTCCGCGCCGACGCTCACCAGCGTCACCCGCGGGGACAGGTGGCGGGCGAGCGCCGCCGACTGCGAACGCGACCCGTGGTGGGCCATCTTCACCAGGTCGACGTCGGCCGCCAACCCCGTGGAGGCGAGACCGGCCGCCAGAGCCTCCTGCCCCGACTCCTCCAGGTCGCCGAGCGCGACGACGTCGAGCCCGCCGGCGGTGCGGACCTGCAGCGCCACGCTGGCGTCGTTCACGCCGTCGCCCTCGTCTCCCCCGTCCGAGCCGGTGCTGCCGGCGTCCGACGAGCCGCCCACGGCGGCCAGCACCTGCCAGGACGCCGATCCCGCCCGGCCGGAGTCCCCCGCGGCGGCGACGCGGACGGGCACGCCCGCGTCCGCGAGCTGCGACCGGACGGCCGCGGCCTGCGCCGCCGGCGCGTCACGGGGCGAGACCAGCGCGCCCGCGACCGTGCGCCCGCGCAGCACGGGCGTGAGCCCGCCCACGTGGTCGGCGTGGAAGTGGGAGAGCACGAGCAGGTCCACGGTCGTGACGCCGAGGCGGTCGAGGCACCGTCCCGCCGCGGCCCCGTCGGGCCCGACGTCCACGACCACCGCCGACGACGGCCCGGTGCGGAGCGCGAGCGAGTCGCCCTGCCCGACGTCGCACGCCGCCACCTGCCAGTCGGCCGGCACGCGATGGCCCGCGCCGACGACCCGCGGGATGCCGACCAGGACGAGCGCCAGCGCGGCCGCTCCCGTCAGCCCGGCCACCGCGGCGACGCGCGCCCGCCCGTGCCGCGCGGTGGCGCGCCGCCACCGCCGCCGGGCCCGGCGCGCGGCGCGTGGAGCGGCGTCGCGCCACTCGCGCCGCCACCCCTCCCCGGGCGGGCGCCGCAGCACCACCGCGAGACCCGCGAGGGTCAGCAGCGCGAGCGCGAGGACGCCGAGGACGCCCCCGGGCCAGGGCAGTCGCGCGCCCGGCACGCCGGCGAAGGTCTGGGCCACGGCGGCGATCCAGCCCGTCGCGCGGCCCGCCGCCCAGGCGACGGCCTGCGCGAGCCCCGGGGCCCAGGGGGCGAGCAGGGTGGCGACCAGGCCGAGCACCGTGGCCGGGACCAGCGCGGGGGTGGCCAGGAGGTTGGCGGGCACGGACATCAGCGGCACGTGCGGGTCGAGCAGGAGCAGCACGGGCCCGCACGCCGCCTGCGCCGCCCACGGGACCGCGAGGGCGAACGCGAGCGGACGCCCGGTCCAGGGTGCGAGGCGGCGGGCGAGCGGGCCGGCGAGGAGCACGAGCCCCGCCGTCGCCGCGCACGACAGGACGAACCCGTACGAGCGCGCCAGCCACGGGTCGACGACCAGCAGCGCCGTCGCGGCGGCCGCGAGCGCCGGCGCTCCGGCTGCCGGCCGGCCGAGGGCGAGGCCCAGCAGGCCGGCGGCGCACGTCCAGGCGGCGCGCAGCACGCTGGGCTCGGGCCGCACGAGCAGGACGAACGCCCCGGCGGCGAGCGCGACGACCGCCACGCGCAGGGCACGGGGTGCACGCGCCAGCGCGCACAGCGCGGTGAGCGTCGCGACGACGATCGCGAAGTGGCCGCCGGACACGGCGGTGACGTGCGTGAGGCTCGTGACCCGCATCGCCTCGTCCACCGCGGCGGGCACCCGGCTCGTGTCCCCGACCGCCACGCCCGGCACCAGCCCCCGGGCCTGCGGCGACAGCGCGTCCGTGACGTCGAGGAGCGCCGCCCGCATCGCGTGGGTGGCGCGCAGCAGCGCCGTGGGCGGCGCACGCTCGGCGACCGGGCCGGGGGCCGCCAGGCGGGCCAGCGGCCCGTCTCCCCCGGCGACCGGGCGCAGGACGCCCGAGACCACGACGGTGGACCCGTACCGCGGGGCGGGACCGGCCGCGGTCACCTCGACGAGCCCGGCCGCCTGCGTCGCGACGCCACGCCCCCGCGCCTCGCGCACGGCCACGACCCAGCGGTCGCCGTCGCCGAACACCGCGGGGCGGGCCTCCGACGCCACCCGGCCGAGGAGCGCCACGGACGCGCCCTGGCCGGCGAGCTCGCGCAGCGGCTCCTGTCGGGCGGTCTGCGCGTGCGCAGCCAGCGCCACCCCCGCCGTGCACGCGAGCACGAGGACTACGTGCAGGCACACCGCCCGTCGGCCCCGCCCCGAGCCGACCGCCCACGACGGCGCGCGGGTCGGCGCCGCGGCCCCGGCACGGTTCCTCATGGCGAGCCCCAGCGCGACACCCATGACGGCGAGCCCGCCCGTGGCCGCGGCCGCGACGAGGGACGCCCGCCCCTGCGCCGGGCCGGTGAGCAGCCAGGCGGTGCCCCACGCGGCGAGGGCGGCCGGCAGCAGGCGCAGGTCGACGCGGCGACGCGGCACGGAGGGTGCGGGGGACTCGGGCGCGGTCCGCGCCGTCACAGCCGGACCAGGTCGCGGACCTGGCCGAGCACGGCGGGCCCGATCCCGGACACCTCGTCCAGCTCGTCGACGCTGGTGAACGGCCCGTGCTCGTCGCGCCACGCGACGATCCGCCCGGCCAGCGCCGGGCCGATCCCCGGCAGCTGCTCCAGCTCCGTGGCGCCGGCCGTGTTGAGGTCCACGACGCCACCGTCGGCGTTGGGCCCCGTCCCGGCCCCGGGGAGCGCCCCCTCGGGCTCCACGGCCTCCACGGGTTCCTCCCCGGGCCTCGGCACGCGGATCTGCTCGCCGTCGACCACGGCGCGCGCCAGGTTGAGGGCCGCCGCGTCGGCGCGCCGGGTCGTGCCGCCGGCGGCCGCCACCGCGTCCGCCACGCGCGCGCCCGCAGGGACGGTGACCAGGCCCGGCTCGCGGACCTCGCCCACCACGTGCACGACCACGGTGCCCGGTGGCGGCGTGGCCCCGGCGTCGCCGTCGGGCGCCGACCGCTCCCCCGGGTCGCCCTCCGCCGCGGCCTCCTCGACGGGCGGCGCACTCGTCGCCACCGCGGTCGGCGCGGCGTCCTCGGCGAGCGTGATCACGTCGTCGGGCCGTGCCGAGGCGACCACCGCCACGACGACCGCCACCAGCAGCACGACGACGGACGCCACGACCGCGGCCCGCAGCCCGAGCGTCCACCGCCGCGGCCCGGCGCCGTCGTCGTGCCCGCCCAGCGGGTGCCCGTGCGCGGCGGCGTAGGCCGCCGCGACGTGCCGCGCGGACTGCCGGGAGCGCAGCCGGGCGGTGAGCTCGTCCTCGGCCGGCGCCGCACCCGCCCCCGCGACGGCCTCCTCCCGCAGCGCGTGCCAGGCGTGCAGGCGCGCGGCGGCCTCGTGGAGCGCTGGATCGTCGTCCGGCCCGGCCTCGTCCCCCGGGTCCCGCGGCGGCGCGGCGTGCGTCGCCGGGAGGGCGCCCGGCGACGGCCCCGTGCGCGGGGGCTCGTCCGACGGGCGGGAGCTCTCGGCGTGGTCGTGCGGCAGCGTGGTGGTCACGCGGCGACGCTAGGGCGCTCACCACCCCGACCGGGGGCCCCGCCGCGGACCTGTGGACGGCGCCCGCCTGGGGGCAGGTTCGTCAGGCCGAGGCGTCGCGGGAGCGTCCGCCGAGCTCGGCGACGACGACCGCGAGCGCGCCCGGCCCGGCGTGCGCGCCGAGCACCGCGCTCACGGGGGTCACGACCGGGTCCGCCCCGGTCGCGGTACGCAGCCGCTGCGCCAGCTCGGCCGCCCGCTCCGGCGCCCCCAGGTGGTGCACGGCCACCCCGGGACGCTCGCAGGTCTCGGCCCGTCGCAGCGCCAGCTCGAGCAGCCGGTCGACCGCCGCGCGGCGCGTGCGCACCCGCTGGGCCATCTCGATGCCGCCGTCGCGCACGGCGAGGATGGGCCGGACGCCCAGGGCGGTGCCGAGCATCGCCGCCGGCACGGACAGCCGTCCGCCGCGGCGCAGGTGGTCCAGCGAGTCCACGAGGAACACCGTCGACGTCGAGTCCGCCACCTCGCGGGCCCGCGCGGCCACCGTCGCGGCGTCGTGTCCCGCGGCGGCGCTCCGGGCGGCCTCGAGCGCCGCGAACCCGAGCGCCATCGCCACGGTGCGCGAGTCGACGGCCTGCACCGGGATCATGGCGCGGTGGCCGGCGCCGGCAGCCGCCTCCACCGTGCCGGACAGCGCCCCCGACAGGTGCACCCCGACGACCGCCCGCGCCCCCTCGGCAGCCAGGTCGCGGTATACGGCGGCGAACTCGGCCGGGGAGGGCTGGGAGGTGCTCAGCCGCTCCCCCGCCGCGATCCGCGCCGCGACCTCCTCGGGCGTGATGTCGACGCCCTCGCGCCACGACTCCTCGCCCGACACGACGCGCAGGGGCACGACGACGGGCGCGCCGTCGTCGCCGGGGGCGGGCAGGCAGGCGGTCGAGTCGGTGACGACGCGGACCGCGGGGGCTTCGGTGGACATCGGCGGGGAGTCTACCGACGCCGCGCGCCCGTCCCCGGGACGGGCGGGCGGCGGGTCATTCGTGGTCGTGCGACTCGTGCGACTTGTGCGGCTCAGTGTCGCCCGGCACCCCCGCGATCTCGTTCGGCACGACGTCCAGGCGGGCGGACCTCCACACCTCGCCGGAGGCGACGTCGACCGCGTGCACCGACCGGGTGGCGGGGTCGGTGACGTACACGGACCCGTCGAGCGCGAGCACCGCGGGCCGGGGCTCCTGCCACTCGGCCGGCTCCTGCCAGGGGTCGATCACGGGGATCGACGTCTCGAGCTCTCCGCTCTCGGGATCGATCACGTGCAGGGCGCCGTCGGTGCCCAGCACCAGCGCCTCGCCGCCGTCGCCGCGCGCGAGCGAGCGGAACGAGTAGCTCGACGGCAGGTCCACCAGCGACAGCTCGCCGCTGCGCGTGTCGATCAGCGAGACGCGCGTCGGCCGTTCCGGCTCGGCGTCGGCGTCGACCTTGTAGTCGCCCAGCACGACGGGCGAGACCTCCGTGCCGGCCTGGTTGCCGATGCGGCCGTAGTCGTCGGGCGCACGGACCTTGGTCAGCGCGCCGTCCGCCGCCACGAGGGCGCCGTCCTCGCAGCCGACGACGACCGCATGGTCGGCGGCGACCGCCTCGCCGTGCACGCCCGGGCAGTCGTCGCTCGCCGCGACCTCTTCGCCCTCGCTGTCCAGGAGGCGCACGCCCGAGCGCGTCTCCTCGGTGCCCTCGGTGACGAGGAGCGTGTCGTCGGCGAGCGGTACGGCCACGCCGTGGTGCGGGGACGGCGTCGTCAGCTCGCGCACGGGCGCCCCGCCCTCGGCGACGTGGGCGGCCTCGAGCACGTGGACCCGGCCTGTGCCGTCGTCGAACAGGGCCGTGCGGCCGCCGTGCACGACCACGTGGCCGGGCTCCTCGGCGGGGTGGACGACGTCGGTCAGGCGCGGCTCGGCGGTCCAGTAGTGGCGGTGGTCGCCGTGCGCCTCCGCCCACGTGCCGAGGTCGAGCGCGCGGAAGCCGCCCGCCGTGGACGCGAGCAGGTGCCGGCCGTCGCCGGCCGGGTTGAGTCGCGTGAAGCCCTCCATCGGCAGGTCGGCGACCTGCTCCAGCGTCTGGGCGTCGAGGACGACGACGCCGCCGTCGTAGGTCAGGGCGAGGCGCGCGGTCGGTGCGGCGGCCTCCGTGGCGCGCGCGGACGTCCCGGCCGGGGACGGGGACGCAGCGGGCGACGCGGCGTCGCCCGCCGACGCGCAGCCCGTGAGCGCGACGGGAAGGGCGAGGGCGAGGAGACCGGCGGCGGGCGGGCGGCGGTGGCCGGCGGCGCGCGGGGTACGGGTGGGGGCAGGCATGGGTCTCTTTCCAGGTCGGACGGCACGAGAGGACTACATGAGAACGCTTCTCATGTGCTCGGACAGTGAACCAAACTTGAGAACGGTTCTCAACCGCGCGTCCTCCCTCGTCGCGCACCTCGCACGCCGGCGCGCTAGCGTGCGGGCCATGGCCGAGGGGACCCCGCCCACCGACGACGCCGACCTCGCCGCGCTGCGGGCGGCGGCCGCACGGGCCGCGGCCGACGCCGCCGCCGCGAAGGCCGTCGCCGCGCAGGCCGCGCTCGAGGCCGCCGAGGCCGCGAGCAAGGCAGGGCGCCCGCTCGCGGCGGACGCGCCGCCGCCCGGCGACACCGCCCCCGACGACTCCGCCCCCGATGACGCAGCCCCCGATGACGCAGCCCCCGATGACGCAGCCCCCGAT
>Ga0180221_1000979_pt1 | contig 21141 bp, 24 predicted proteins | sample eDN5th37CKraftMG_FD_151339 | JGI IMG/M metagenome (GOLD analysis project Ga0180221, IMG submission 151339) | Enriched Miracle-Growth compost microbial communities from Emeryville, California, USA - eDNA 5th pass 37_C Kraft MG (version 2) (version 2) ...
GCATCCGCGGAGTTGAAGCCCACCTTCTGCGCCACCGCATCCCGCAGCTTCACGCAGGCCGCATAGACACCCGCCGTGGAACTGTTGGCGCCCCACTGCCCGCCCGAGCCGGCCGAAACCGGAAAGCCCGAATGCAGGGCGTCGAGCAGGCTTGTCCGTGTGTCGAGCTCGAGGGTGCGGTGCTGCCCGTTTACGTTAAAGGAAAACCTCGCCATCGCGGCAGAGGCGGTTGCCCCAGCCAGCACACCGCGACGTGGAACTTCGAAGACGCATGCCTGACGTCATAAGCGGTCCGCATCCTGACGGGCAGGCGCACCGGATGCAGAGATCCTTCTGACCAGCCCTGATCTTTAGCCGATCGAGACCGCAGTTCATGAACCGTAGCTGAACAGAAGGTTCAGCGTCGGTTCAGTTGCGCCCACCTAGAAGCTCTCGTGTTGACTGTCGCATTCAGACTCTCAGGAGAGATCCGATGATCCGTAAAACCTCGTTCGGACTGGCTTCCATCCTCACCACCTTCTGGCTTGCGGCATCTCCTGCCAACGCCCAGATCATCGTCCTTTCCCAGGGCGAGACCTTCGCGGCCCAGCGTGATCCCGCTGACGACGGCAACGTGGTCGGCGGCGGCGCCATTGATGTGCTGAGTCAGGGTGAGAACTTCCGTGTCCAGCATCGTGATCCCGCATTCGCAGAGCGTGCCCCGGGCATTCCGGTCCAGGTCGGCGGTTCCGGGGGCGAGATCGTCTATCTGCCTCTGGAGACTTCGCGGGGCCTCGTGGCCATGATGGACTGATCTTTGCCGGGTAGATCCCCGACAGATTGATCTCCTCGCTGTGTGGTGTTCAGCTGCGGTTCAGTTTCGTTCTGTCAAGTACGGCCGATGCTTGGTTCCCCTCGCCTGCGCATCCTTCTCTCAGCCGGCCTGCTCACGGTGGTGGGTATGGCCGGCGCTTCCGCGCGCTTCGATCGGGAAGAGGCAAGGCGCGCGATAGAAGCGGGGCAGATCCAGCCGCTCGCGGAGGTCATGACCTTCGTCGAGCGGCGCTTCGTCGGCACAGTGGTGTATACTGACCTGAAGCAAGACGACGGGCGCTGGCTCTACTATTTCAAGTTACTGCCTAGCTCCGGCCTGATCTATAAACTGACGATTGATGCTGCGACCGGAGCCGTCATCAACTCCTACGGACCGGTACAGGAGCGCCGCTGATGCGTTTGTTGGTGGTGGAGGACAATGTGGATCTGGCGGGCCAGCTCGCGACGGCGCTGACCCAGGCACGCTTCGTCGTGGATCAGGCCTGCGACGGGGAGGAGGCCCTCTTCCTCGGCGAAACGGAGCCCTATGACGCCATCGTCCTCGATCTCGGCCTGCCGCTCATCGACGGCCTCTCCGTGTTGCAGCAATGGCGTCAGGCCAATCGCGACACTCCCGTCCTCATCCTCACGGCCCGCGATTCCTGGACGGAGAAAGTGGCAGGGCTGAACGCTGGGGCGGACGATTACCTCGCCAAGCCCTTCGCCATGGATGAGCTGGTGGCCCGCCTGCACGCGCTCATCCGGCGAGCCGCCGGGCGGGCGCGCTCCGACATCGTGGTCGGACAGCTATCCCTCAATGTGGTCGCTGGCCTGGCCAGCTGGCGCGGGCTGCCCGTACGACTGACCGCTTTGGAGTTCCGCATGCTCACCTATCTCGCCCAGCATGCCGGACGCGTCGTGAGCAAGACAGAGCTGACGGAGCATCTCTACGCGCAGGATTTTGACCGCGATTCGAACACGCTGGAGGTCGTCGTCGGGCGGCTCCGCCGCAAGCTGGATGCCAGTCTCATCGAAACCGTGCGCGGCCGAGGATACAGGATCAGCCATGGCTAGCATGCCGCGCGTCTTCCGCTCCCTGACCTTTCGCCTGGCCCTGCTCTCCGCCCTCTGGGTAGCCAGCGGGCTCGGCCTCGCCGGCTGCACGTTGTTGGGCCTGATCAACGCACAGCTGACCGAGAGCTTCGACCTGCGCACCTCATCCCTCCTGCACAAGGTAGCGGGGGCCGCGGTCCTGGGGCCGGATGGCCGCCCCGCTCTGGAAAGCGACGTGCCGGTTCCGGAATTTCAGCAACCTCTTTCCGGCTACTACTGGCAGATTGAGGCGGGAGATATGCGCACCACGTCTCGATCACTCTGGGATAGCCAGCTTGTGCCGCTGGGCACGGCGCCCCAAAACAATGCCCTCGCCATTCAGGACGGGATCGGCCCGCGCGGCGAGCCGCTCCGCATCGCCGAGCGGCTGGTGACGCCGCCAGAAGGCCAAGGGCCCATCCGGATCCGCGTCGGCCTGAACCGCCAACCGCTCGACGAGCAGATCGCCTCCTTCCGCCTCCTCATCCTCACATCCTTCGGCGTCATCGGCGTGGGGCTGGTGGCAGGGGGTACGGCGCAACTCATCTGGGGCATGCGGCCGCTGCGGCAAGCGCGCGAAGCACTGATCCTGCTCCGCGCCGGCCAGCGCACTTCTCTGGCGTATGGCGGGGCACCGAGCGAGATCGCCCCGTTGTTGGAGGAGATTGATGCCCTGGTGCAGCAGAACCACGACACGGTGGAACGCGCCCGCTCCCACGTCGGCAACCTGGCCCATGCACTCAAAACACCTCTTGCGGTGCAGCGCATGGCGCTCGAGCCAACCGCGATTGATACTCGCCTAGCACGGGAGCAGAACCGGGCGATGGAAATGCTGGTGCAGCATCACCTCACGCGCGCCCGCGGCGCCGCTTTGGCAGGGGCGGCTGCCACCGACTCTTCACCTGTCGAGGTTGCACAGGAGATCGCCACGGCCTTGCGCCGGATCTTCGCCAATAAGGATCTGGAGATTGATGTCCTGGGCGATGTCAGCCTGCGGACCAAGGTAGACCGGCAGGACCTGATGGAGATTCTCGGCAACCTGCTCGAGAACGCCTGCCAGTGGGCCAGGCATCAGGTGACCCTCACCGTAAGCCGCGGCAGTGCCAGTCTCCTTATCACAGTCACGGATGATGGTCCTGGGCTCGCTTCAGAGGACTACGACACGGTACTGGCGCGCGGCGTGCGACTGGATGAGGGGAAGCCGGGCAGCGGCCTCGGTCTCGCCATCACGCGTGATCTCGTGACCCTCTATGGCGGTAACTTGTCCCTGCAGGAAGCCCGGCCGGCCGGCCTCATGGTCGCCGTCACCCTCCCTGCGAGCCTAGGACAGGTATCTCATAAAGCACGGCAACGCTTCCAGGGGCGAACCCCTGTCTGAACGGCATTGTCTACCTGTTGGTCAATTGTGACAGGATGCACGCCGGCAGAGGTCACTCGCGTCCAGATGATGCTCGATGCGCCAGGACCGATCGGGCGACCGGTTAGGCCGACGGCGTACGGTGAAGTTCTTCTCGCGCGGAGATAGTGATCTGAGCTGTGGCAAGCACGGCGGACAGGAAAGGCGGTGCTGAGACCGATCAAAGCAAAGTTGGACGTCAGGGCCAGGGTTGCAGCCCCCGCGATCCTGCTCGAGCAGCAGCTTTAAGACCTGTCTGAGCCCGCATTGATTCAGTCGTTCAGCTTCCATTCAGCAAAGCGTCCGTAGGTTGGCCGTAGATCCATTCACCAATGACGTAACCGCCCTGTCCATCGCACCGCTTTTTGCCAACACTCGGTACAACCGCCCCTTTCGTGACCGTGAGATCGCACTCTTTGAGTAGATCATGCCAGCCGGGCCGCCGCCTGGATCAAGTGGCAAGATTTCACGTCTGAATATGCGTTCTGGACGACCCATTTCTTGTTCCGCGTTGGTTCTGGCGCTGAATTTTGATCTGATTAAAGGTTCCCGTGTGAGTAAGATCCTGCGCTAACCGTAGGATTTCTGTGAGCTTTGTCGTTGGTTGCCTTTCGGAAAGGAAGCCAAAGATTGCAGCCAGAAGCGAGAACACTCCGATCAAAAGCTGATTTGTCCAGCCTTGATGCAATCGTGATCCTGGTCGGCATTGTTGTCGGCATCGGTATCTTCCGCACACCGTCCCTGGTCGCCGCACAGGTTGGCAGCGAGGCTGCCTTTCTCGGCATTTGGTTGCTGGGCGGCCTTGTTACCCTGGTGGGCGCGCTGTGCTACTCGGAGCTCTCGGCCGCCTACCCCAACAGCGGCGGCGAGTACCACTTCCTTTCCCGTGCTTATGGTCGCCCCGTCGCCATGCTGTTTGGCTGGGCGCGCGGCACCGTCATTCAGACCGGGGCCATCGCCGGCGTCGCATTCGTGCTGGGGGATTACGCGGCAGCTGTGCTGCCTATCGGTCCCTACGGCAGCGCCATCTATGCGGCGCTGTCTATCGTCGTGCTGACCGCCATCAACGTCGCCGGCACCTTCCAAAGCAAGACTTTGCAAACAGGGGTAACGGTGGTGGAGGTGGGCGTCATCCTGGCCATCATCGCCTTCGGCCTGTTCGCGGCCCCGGCGGCGGAGGCCGTTGCGCCGGCGCTGGCGCCGGCCGACACCTCCCTGGGCTTGGCGCTGGTGTTCGTGCTGCTGACCTATGGCGGCTGGAATGAGGCATCCTACCTGGCTGGCGAGGTCAGGGACGCGCCACGTAACATCGCCCGCGTGTTCCTAACCGGCACCCTCGTGCTGGTGGTGCTCTACGTGCTGGTCAACGCGGCGCTGCTGATGATCCTGGGACTGGACGGGCTGCGCCGGTCTGACGCGGTAGCGGCGGACATGATGCGCGTCGTTGCCGGTAATGCCGGTGCCGGCATCGTCAGCCTTGCCGTAGTCATTGCGGCCGTCTCCACCCTCAACGCGACCATCTTCACCGGCGCCCGCTCCGCCGCCGCCCTGGCGCGAGACGTCACCTGGCTGGCCTGCGTGGGACAGTGGAACCAGACACGCCACACCCCCGCGCGCGGGCTGCTGCTGCAAGGCGCCATCTCTCTGGCGCTGGTGGGCTTCGGCGCCGCCACACAGGACGGCTTTCGCGCCATGGTGGACTACGCCGCGCCGGTGTTCTGGGGTTTCATGCTGCTGACCGGCCTCGCTCTGTTCCTGCTGCGCTGGAAGGAGCCGCGACGCGCCCTGCCCTTCCGTGTGCCGTTCTATCCTCTCACCCCGATCCTGTTCTGCCTAAGCTGCGCCTACATGCTGCATTCCAGCATCATGTATACCGGCGCCGGCGCTCTGATCGGATTGGCCGCCGTGGTGGCTGGCGCGCCCTTGCTGCTGTTCCGCCGCCGCGAGGCCGTTGCGGATGCCGCGCCACCCACCCCTGCTTCTTCCCCGTGATCCACCCACACCCGGAGAGACACGCCATGAGGCGCTTCCCCATCTTGGCCGCTGCCTGCGCACTGTCTGCTCTTGTCGCCCAGGAGGCCTGGGCCCAGCAGTCCGCGCCGGCACAGGCGCCCGCCTATACCCCCACGGTGGGCCAAACGGGCAAGGACGTGGTCTGGGTGCCCACCCAGGCGCGACTGGTAGAACAGATGCTCGACATGGCTGCCGTGACCCCGCAGGACCGGCTGGTGGATCTTGGCTCCGGTGACGGCCGCACTGTCATCGCGGCGGCCAAGCGCGGGTTGCGGGCCCATGGCATCGAATATAACCCGGATCTGGTGGAACTCTCCCGCCGCAATGCGGCCGCAGAAGGCGTGTCGGACCGCGCCACCTTTACCCAAGGCGATATCTTCCAATCCGACTTCTCGGAGGCGACCGTCGTCACGCTTTTCCTGCTGCAATCGCTGAACGAGCGGCTGCGGCCCACCCTTCTGGATATGGCGCCGGGCACTCGGATCGTGTCCAACACCTTCACGATGGGGGACTGGGCGCCGGACCAGGAGGTGTCGGGCGAGCCCGGCTGTACCAGCTTCTGCCGTGCCTATAAGTGGGTTGTCCCGGCCAAGGTCGACGGACAGTGGCATACAGGCAACGGCCAACTGGTATTGACCCAGCACTACCAGATGCTCGCCGGCACTCTGACTGTTGACGGCCGCGTGATGGAGATCACCAACGGCCGCATGGATGGCCGACGGATTTCCTTCACGGCGGGCGGCCGGAGCTATGTGGGAGAGGCGCAAGGCGACCGCATCACCGGACAGGTGGACGGCGCCGGATCATGGACCGCAGAGCGCGCGGGCTAAGAACGCCTAACAGAACCTGCGGATCTGGTTGAGGCAGACGAGGGCTGCGGCGAGCGCGGTAAGGGGGATAAGGATCATCCCCACTTCTATTGCAATACCCGCGAGCTGGTCGCGCTGTTCGAGGGCTTCGAGCTCAGCGTGCTGGAGAATCGCCAGCACGCGAAGCCCGGGTCCTGGCACTGGCATATGATCGCGGAGCGGTTACCGAGGGCGGCCTGACGCGGTGGCGGCACAGTGGCGGCTGGTCCACGACACCCTCGCCGGCGAGATCCTCCGGCCCGGCGAGAAGCTTCCGTCTGAGCATGCCCTGGCCATCCGGTTCGGGGTCAGCCGCAATACGGTGCGGCGTGCCCTGCTTTCGCTACTGCAACGGGGCGAAGTCCGCATTGTGAACGGGCGCGACAGCTTCGTGGCGCATCCGCGGCGCGCCGGGCGTCCTACCTCGCCCGGCTGGTCGCCGGCGCCGAGGCGTGGCTGCCGGTGGCGCGGCGGCGGCGGCAGGGGAACAAGCCCGGTCGGGCCTCCGGCACCCCCGCGGAGCGGCTCATGCGCGCCTTCGCTTCCTGGCGGAGGCAGGGCAACACACGGATGGTGTCGACGAGATTCCGGGAGTTCGTGGAGGTCGCCGGGGACGACCTAGCGCTGACGCTCTTCACGCGCAGCGGGCGGCTCCTGGACAGCCTGGTCCTGCCGCCGGAGCGGCTCCCCTTGCGGCCCGAGGAGATGCCGCGCCTCCTCGAGGTGTTCGTCCCCCTGGTGGAGGAGGTGCCCGGACGGTGAGCCGGGCGCCCGCCCGGCTCAGGCGGCCCGGAACCGCTGTGGATCCTCGATGCCGAGCTCCGCGCCCTTGGCATCGAAGGCGTCCGCATAGACTTGGCCCAGCTGGCCCGGGTGCCCGCCCTCGCCGATCAGCTCGGCGAGGGCCTGGGCGCCTCCGCCAACCGCCACCGTCATCAAGTGGGTCGCCTGGGCGGCCAGGCCCGCCGAATGCATAGTCTCGATGGCCAGCCGGGCTTCCGCGACGGAGAGGTGCCGCTCCAGCTCCGTGGTCTGCCGGGTCCTTTCCTCCAGGGCCGCCCTGAGCTCCCCGAGCTTCGCCTCGGCGTTGGCGACCGCCCGCTCGAGGCGGTCCAGCGGCGATCCGGGGGAGCCGAGGAGGAGCTCCGCATCCCCCTGCGGAAACGCGGGGCGCGGCGGGATCTCGGCGTTCAGGTCCTGGTTCATGCGGCCTCCTGCTGCGCGACGGCGGAGGCGGCCCCTTAGACCGGGCCGCCCCGCTTGGGAATGCGCCGCGCCTCCGAACCAGTCCCCCCGTGAGACGCTACCGGTTGGCGGCCTTGTTCGTGCCGACGTTCTCGTGCCACTCGACCGGCGTCCCGTCCCAGGAGGTGATCTGCTTCCCCGGCCATTTCCGGCGGACGTAGACGTGGAACGCGTCCCCCTCGGCCGCGACGTAGCCGGACTTCCCGTCGGTCAGCTTCAGATGGCGGGCCCGGAGCTCCGCCTGCTCCCGCATGTAGTCGTCGGAGCCGCTCATCGGGTCCCTCCCAGGGCACCGCGCCGGGGCCGGGAAAGGGCGCCCGGCCCCGGCGCGCATACCGACAACACGGGGCCCAGTGGCAGGTTGCGAGACGGAGCCTGCTTGCCAAAGCTGGCCGCATACTGTCCCCGGCAAAGTGGGGATGACATGCTGGGGTGGGAGCACCCTAGTCGCGGCAATCCCGTGCAGGTTACGCCCCACTACCAGGGCTATTCCGCCGTTGGGCCTTGCCGTGCGCACGCTAACTCTGGGTTATCGCGCCAACTCTTTTGACACTGGCAGCTTGCCGTCTCCGGCTTGGCCCGATGATCGCAGGCGCAGCGGATGCGTAGCCGTAGCATTGTGTAGATGGGATCGACCGGCTTTGGCCGGCCATAGTTCGCCGCCATCAGAGGCGTACCCTCCAGGCCGATGTTCGGTCGAGCGGAGGTCGGAGCGTCGGCTGGGGCCTTTCTCGGCGGACTGCTGTCGGGGATCTCGCGCAAGACCGGCTGGCTGGTCGCCGAGCAGGCTGGACTGGAACGGCCGGATCGGATGCAGTCGCTGCTCAGACGTAGTTCCTGGGACGCAAATGCACTGCGGACCTTGGTCCGCACCCAGGTGATCGCCTTGCTCGGCGATGCGCGCGGCGTGAGTGATTTGCCTCGCGAGACCGGCACAGCATGTTGATGTGATCTCATACAGCCCGACCCCATCGTCATCGTCTACCATGACCGGAGGGTTCCGGTCGGCCCACAGACGCCTATTCGCTAGCCTCATGCGGTTTTGCGGTTCGGGACACAGAAAATCTCCAGGTGTTTGACGGAGGGCTAGATGCAAAGCATCCATCATGAGACTGCCCATTTCAGCAGGCCGGAAGTCGAGGCGAGGCGATCAGGCTGGGGCTGGGCAGCGTCTGGGACCAAGAGGGACGAGAAGGACATAGAGCGGGAGGACGACGAAGCGGCTGCGGAGGAGGAGAACGAGGAGGAAGCCGGGGACGACGCTGCTATCGAGGAGGCAGACGAGAATATCTCCACCGAAAAGCCGCTCCCGTCTTCTACCACGCGTCCCGCCAAAGCGTTGCCGCGTCCGGGCGTGCAGTAGGTGCGCAAGCAGCTTCGCTAAGGGAGCCCAACCCGCTCCCCTGCAGCGAGCAGCCACGCGGCGTGGCGCATCCGGCGCCGGTCGCCACCTTCGGTCCGCGCGCGGCTTTCTCCCCGACGCCGTCCACATCACGCTGCAGGGCCGTGCGCGCGGTCTCGCCGGGCGCTTCCTCCAGAAGCAGCGTTCGGAGCTGAGGCAGGTAGGCGGTCGGCGTGTTGGCCTGCATCGGCTGCGCTGCGCCGAGACCCCTGCAAGGCCGGGAGCACCGCGGCGACGTCGCCCCGGTCACGGGCGTAAACCATGGCGAGGACGATACTCGTCGCGCCCCGGCCTCCTCGAGGCCCGGCCGTGTAACAGCAAGGTCCAGCGGCTGCCCGGATGTCCGCGCAAAACGGTCATGCGCTGCACCTCCAGCAGTCTTTCTGCTTGGCGCCCAAGTCTGTGGCCCAGCGACCGTCAGGAGGCGCGACGCCTTGGCGGCGTCGAGGAGAGGACCGAGCTGCGGGATGATCGGGCCGCCGGCGAGGGACGAGCCCATGTCGGCACGCATGGCGCCCTTCCTGGCGCAGCGGGGCATGAATCCGGCGGCCCGACGCCTGGTGGAGAGCTTCAATTATGCCACCGATCGGCTGGTGCTGATCTTCGGCACGAGGCGGATCACCTCGGCCGCACCGCCCGCCACGCCGCCGACCAGCCGGGAATCGCCAATCTGGTCAGTGGCGGCGCCGGGGGCGCCTGAACCTGGGCACCACCGAGCCGGGCGAGGGCTGGCTGTTCCGCGGCCGAGGGCTCATCCAGATCACCGGCCGGCACAACTACATTGGCAATCTGGCTCTGGAACTCCGGCGCACCGGACGGACGGGCCTTCGGCAAGCGACGCTGCGCGAATAAGCCGTGCCGGCCCTCTACCCGAGAGGGGTAACCCCGCAGCGTCATTTCCAGGCATTCTTTGAAGAAGCCATAGTGCATTCGTCACAGCAGAACAAGGATTGGGCTGCATGTGCGGGATCGCTGGATTCTTCGGATGGCCTATGCTGCCCATGCAGGCGCAAAACGCCGCCCGAAACATGATTGACGCGATAAGCCACCGCGGCCCGGATGGCCAGGGAGTCCTGGTTGATGGCGTGGCTACGCTGGGGCACGCCCGCCTCAGCATCATTGATCTGGCGGCTGGAACCCAGCCCATGACGGACGAGGCAGGGGACCTTGCCATCACCTTCAACGGGGAAATTTTCAATTACCTCGAACTCCGCAGCGACCTCCGGGCGCGCGGTGTGCAATTCCGAACGGAGTCCGACACGGAGGTTATCCTTCGCCTTTACCAGCTGAAGGGGACGGCGTGCGTGGAGGATCTGAACGGAGACTTCGCCTTTGCGATTTGGGATCGGCGTCGCAGCACGCTTATGCTCGCGCGGGATCGCATGGGGGTTCGTCCTCTCTACTACGCGCATGTAGGCGGCCGCCTGTGCTTCGCGTCTGAGATAAAGGCGCTGTTGCGCCTTCCAGGCCTGGAGGCGAACCTCGATCCAATCGCCCTGGACCAGATCTTTACCCTCTGGCTGACGCTGCCGCCACGCACGATTTTCGAGAATGTATGTGAACTTCCTCCTGGACATGTGCTGATCGCCACTCCGGGGGGGGAGAGGATAGAGCGATATTGGTCGCTGCACTTCCCCCGGAGTGGCGATGAAGCGCCAGACGCCGACGAGGACGCGACCGCCGAAGAGCTGCGCGCGCTGCTTACCGATGCGGTTCGCATCCGCCTGCGGGCGGATGTCCCGGTTGGCGCCTACTTAAGCGGCGGCCTTGATTCATCGGTCATCACCTCTCTCGCCAAGGGCATGGCGGGATCGCGCCTGACGACCTTCTCCGTCACTTTCGAGAGTGCCGAGTTTGACGAGAGTGTCTACCAACGGCAGGTGGTCGAGGCTCTCGACACCCAGCACCGGTCGGTGGCCTGCTCGGCCGCCGAGATCGGCGGGATATTTCCCGACGTCATCCGGCATGCCGAGCGCCCGCTCCTGCGCACTGCTCCGGCGCCACTTCTCAAGCTGTCCGGGCTTGTGCAACGCAATGAATTCAAGGTCGTCTTGACCGGCGAAGGTGCCGACGAGGTTCTGGCCGGCTACGACATTTTCAAAGAGGCGAAAGTGCGGGCATTCTGCGCCCGGCAGCCCTCGTCACGGCTCCGCCCCTTGTTGTTTCGCAGGCTTTATCCGTACTTACCTGGCCTCCAGGCGCAGAATCCGGTCTACCTAAAGGCTTTCTTCGGGAGCGGCCAAGACCTATCCGACGACCCGCTGTTCTCGCATTTGCCTCGTTTCCGGACGACGTCACGCGCCAAAGCATTCTTCTCGGGTGACCTTCGCTCCAGCATTGCAGGCTATGATGCGCTTGCCGAACTGAGGGAGAGTCTTCCTTCGGAGTTCACCTACTGGGACCCACTCCATCAGGCGCAGTATCTGGAGACCGCTTACCTCTTGCCGGGCTACATTCTTTCGGTTCAGGGGGACCGCATGGCAATGGCGCATGCCGTCGAAGGGCGCTTCCCCTTCCTCGACCAGCGCATCGTCGAGTACGCTGCTCGCATACCGCCGCGCCTGAAGCTCCGGTCGCTGCGCGAGAAGCACATCTTGCGCAAGAGCATGGAGGGCCGCCTTCCTCCGGCAGTGAACCGGCGGACAAAGCAGCCCTATCGGTCGCCCGACAGCCAGTCCTTTTTTGCCCCAACGGGCCCGGCTTATGCGCGCGAACTCCTCTCGCGCAGCGCCATCGAAGGCAGCCGATACTTCGATCCGCATGCGGTCGAGAAACTCACCCGAAAATGCTCGGTACAAGGCGCGGTCGGCTTTGCCGATAATCAAGCCTTGGTGGGAGTTCTATCCACACAGCTTTGGGATCAGGCTTTCGTGCAAGCTCCTGCGCAATCGCGCTCCGAGCCTGCCAACGTCTCCGCAGTGTAAGGAGGATGCCTATGCAGGACATCGAGAGCAACATCCGCAACTTCATTCAGGAAAGCTTCCTCTACCGCGAGGATCACGGACCGCTTGCGGAAGGCGAGTCCCTTCTCGAGAGCGGTCTCATCGACTCGACAGGGGTTCTGGAGCTAGTTGCCTTCCTGGACCAGAACTTCGGCATTCAGGTCACCGACGCGGAGATGGTGCCGGAGAACCTGGATTCTGTGCGCGGTCTGGTTGCGTACGTGCGCCGCAAGCTCGGCGCCACAGAGCAGGCCGCATAGCCGCCCGGCGCTGGGCGGCAATGAGATATCGATCGACGGGCAACAGGTGAGCTCAAATGCGCCTCGAACGCTTTCTGACCGACAGTGCGCGGCGCTTTCCCAACAAGGTCGCGTTGGTGGCGGGCCCGTCACGTCTTTCTTTCGCCGAACTCGATGAAAGGGCAGGCCGGATTGCCGCCGCGCTTGCCGCAGCAGGCGTTTCACGCGGCGACCGCATCGTCATCTTCGCCGATAACGGGTGGGAGGCGGTCGTCAGCCTCTTTGCGGCAGCAAAGGCAGGCGCGGTCTTCAGCCTTGTTAATCCTGGCATGAAGGCTGACAAGCTGCGCTATATCCTGACCAATTGCCGCGCCGTGGCACTCGTCACACTCGCCAGGCTTCTGCCCGTTGCGGCTGAAGCCGTCGAGGGTGCGCCATCCGTGATGTGCTGCCTTGTGGCTGGCGCCAGCGAGCTGCCAAGCATTCGCGGCGCCATTCGCTTTGAGGATGCCCTGGCAGGAGATGGTAGGCTGCCAGGCTTTGCGGGCATCGAGACGGACCTCGCGATGCTCGTCTACACCTCCGGCTCCACAGGACGTCCAAAAGGCGTCATGATGACACACCAGAATGTGGACGCTGCTTCAGGCTCTATCATCTCCTATCTCGAGAACACGGCAGATGACGTCATTCTCGTCGCCCTGCCAATCTCCTTCGACTATGGCCTCTATCAGGTCTTGATGGCCTTCCGTGTCGGTGCAACGGTTGTGCTCGAGGAGTCCTTCACCTATCCACGTGCCGTTCTCGAGAAGATCGGCGCCGAGGGCGTGACGGGCCTTCCCCTTGTCCCGACGATGGCGGCCATTCTGCTGCAGATGCAGGACCTCAAGCCGGGCGATTATCCAACGCTCCGCTACATCACCAACACGGCGGCCGCTTTGCCTCCGTCGCATATCGCCCGTCTCCAGGCCCTTTTCCCACAGACACGCATATACTCCATGTATGGCCTGACGGAGTGCAAGCGCTGCACCTATCTGCCGCCCGAGCAGTTGCACATCCGCCCAGACTCGGTCGGTATCGCCATACCGGGCACGGAGGCCTATGTCGTCGATGAGAAGGGACGTGAGGTTGACCCCGGGGAGGTCGGGGAACTCGTCATCCGCGGCCCGCATGTGATGAAGGGCTATTGGGAGGACCAGGCGGCGACGGATCGCGCGCTCCGGCCAGGGCCATTTCCCTGGGAGAAAGTCCTGTTCACGGGGGACCTCTTCCGCAAGGACGAGGAGGGCTTCCTCTACTTCGTGGGCCGCATGGACGACATCATCAAGACACGCGGCGAGAAGGTCAGCCCCAAGGAAGTCGAGAACATCCTGTATCAAATACCGGGTATCAGGGAGGCGGCCGTTATCGGCGTGCCCGATCCTGTGTTGGGCGCGGCTCTCAAGGCCGTCCTCTCCGTCAACCCGGAGGTTTGCCTCACCGAACGGGAGGTGATCCGGTACTGCGCGAAGCGTCTGGAGGACTACATGGTCCCTAGGCATGTCGAGTTCCGTTCCGAACTGCCAAAGACCGACACGGGCAAGATCAGCCGCCGTCAGGTGGCGGAAGCGGAGGTGGGCGGCTAATGGCGCATACCGGAACAAGCCCGGCACCTGAGGGCCAGGGCGATTCCGCTGGTGGAGCCTTCTCCCCCGCCGAGCTCCGCCTGGACGTGGCCGCAGAGGTGCATCGCATCGCTGAGGCTATCCGTGACCAAGTCGTACGGCAGTTGCGTCGGCGCGGTGCGGTTGTCGGTCTTTCCGGTGGCATCGACAGCAGCGTCACGGCGGCGCTTTGTGTCGAGGCGCTCGGGAGGGAGAAGGTGCTTGCGGTGCTCATGCCGGAGCGCGACTCCGATCCGGAAAGCCTCGAACTCGGGCGGCTCATGGCAGAGCAGCTCGGGATCGAGAGCGTGGTGGAGGATATAGCCCCTGCCCTCGAAGCCCTCGGCTGCTACAAGAGACGCGACGCGGCTATACGCCGCGTGGTCCCCGAGTTCGGAGCAGGCTGGAGTTGCAAGCTCGTCCTCGACAGCGCCCTGCGTGCCCAGGGCTATAATCTCTCCTCGCTCGTGGTGCAGTCGCCCGAGGGGCAGCAGGCGAAATACCGCCTGCCGCTCGATGCGTATCTTAGTGTCGTCGCTGCGGCAAACATGAAGCAGCGCACCCGCAAGCAGATTGAGTACTATCACGCGGACCGCCTGAACTATGCCGTGGCGGGAACGCCCAACCGGCTGGAATACACACAGGGGTTCTTTGTCAAGAACGGCGACGGAGCTGCGGATTTCAAGCCCATCGCCCATCTGTATAAAACCCAGGTGTATCAAATTGCCGAGCATCTCTGCCTGCCGGAGGTGATCCGTAGCCGGCCGCCCACCACCGATACCTGGTCGCTGCCGCAGACCCAGGAGGAGTTCTATTTCTCCGCTTCCTATACGGTCCTTGATCTCTGTCTGCTGGCCCTTGAGCGGGGTATACCGGCAGAGGTGGCGGCGTCCGAGAGTGGCTTGACTCCGGCCGAAGTCAGCGCCGTCTGGCGGGACATTGAGGCCAAGCGTCGGGTCGCCCGCTACTTGCACGCTGCTCCGCTCGTCATCGGGAGCATCTAACGCCGCTTCGTATGAGGACGCTATCAGTCTTTGGGCCGCGCGGTGTTTATAGCGCGTCTTCGCAGTCCCGATCCGAACACTTGCTTGGCGGGTGCCTTGCGCTGGCCGAAATCGAGGATGCATGACGGGGAAAGTGCGACCGTTCAGCGCCGAGGACGCCCCTGAGGTTGCGAACCTCTTCCAGCGCATTTTCCGGCATGACAGAGCCCCGGCCCCGCTTGGGCTGGCATCTTATCTGAACGATGTCTTCCTGGCGCATCCCTGGTTCGACTCCGACCTCCCGTCTCTCATCTATGTCGGACCGGACGGATCCATAGGTGGCTTCCTAGGGGTGATACCGGTTCGCATGTCCTATGGCGGCCAGCCGCTCCGCGCAGCGGTCGCGTCTTCCATCATGGTGAGTGAGCAGCTCGGCGACCCGCTTGCGGGCGCACGTCTTCTCAGAACCTTCTTCCAGGGTCCGCAGGACCTCTCGGTGAGCGAGACAGCCAGCGACGTCACACGGCGTATGTGGCTTTCATTTGGTGCAAGGATTCTGCCGACCTACAGCCTGGAGTGGCTGCGGATATTGAGGCCGGCCGCCTTGGGCATCTCCCTCGTGGAGACGCGCGTTCCACTGGCGGCCATCCTACGGCCGGTCGCGCGTGGCGTTGACAGGCTGGCCAGGAGCCGGATGGGTGAACCCGCCCCAACTCCGAAACGTGGCATTCAGGCTGCCAGTGTGCCTCCCAACGAGCTCATCCCCGTTGTCCAGCGCGTTGCGGTAAGCTATCCGCTCCGCCCGGAGTTCGATATCCCTACGCTTCGGTGGCTCCTGGGCCACGCGGCGAAAAAGGAACGCTACGGCTCTCCCGTCGCCAGAATCGTGAGGGACGGTAGCGGAGAGGCTGTCGGCGGGTATTTGGCGCATTCCAGGCCGCACGGCCTAGTGCGTGTCATGCAGGCTTTCGCAAGGCCGGGCGCTGCTGCGCCCGTGATAGATGATCTGCTGGCGCAGGCTGATCAGCTGGGCGCCGCCGCTGTCCTTGGGCGGAACCAACCCGACCTGATGGAACACCTGCTGCTGCGGCGCTGCATCTTTCGCCGACTTGACTACATGATTGCTCATTCACGCCGCCCCGAGCTTCTGGATCTGCTTGGAACCGGAGAGGGCCTCATCAACGGTCTTGCGGGTGAGACCTGGATTCGGCTGATCGGAGGCGAGTTCGGAAGGGAGCGAGCCGAGGGTGCCCTGTCAAAAGCCTCCTAATCCGGCCTGGCCTCCACATCCCGCAACCTCAGGCTGAATACTTGATGCAGCCAGACGGCATGGCTGACGATGGCAGCCGGGAAACCGCATCCGGGGTGAGTGGCGGACGGGAGCATCATCCCTTGGAGCTGGCCCGGCTAACTCTTTCAGAGGGTGGCCATTGGTCTGCTCCCCCCGTGGTCTGCCGGCTCGCGATCTGCGTCGACATGCCTCGTAGCCCAGTAAGGGGCGCCGCGCGCCCAACTTCCGCTCAATCCTACTTCCTATTATGCTCCTTCTCGCGAAAACCATTCCTCTGATTCTGCCGCCCCGGGCTGTGCTCGCCATGGCCTGTGCCGTAGAGGCCCTCCGCCTCCAGCTCCGTCAGCCACTGGGCCACAAAACCGATCATCTCACGCAGGAAAGGTGCGTCACAGCCCGTCTCAGGCGCTCGGGAAGGGCGATCCTCTTGTCGGTCATCGCGGCGTTCTTGGGTCAGAGTGGCGTGCCGCAGCACAATCTTACTGCAGTTCACCACGATGGCCGCCCTCATCCGGGCGACGCCTCCTACACCACCCGCCGAGGCATGACCTAGAGCAGTTTCCGCTTTCGCCGATTCAGAAGAGGATTTCCTTTCGCGGCGAAGCGTGATTCGCTTTCCCTCAGGTGCGGCCCCTCGTGGAGCATGTCCAGGGCTTCGGCGTTCCACCAGGCCACCGCCTTCGCGGCCTATCCTGCCGCATGCCCCTCTCCCGTCGGTTGCTCGCGCCGCTCCTCCTTGCCCTTTCCCTCTTCGTCCATCCCGCCCTGCCCGCCGAGTTGCGCGGCCTGGTGGTCGGCGTGCATGACGGCGACACCCTTCACCCTGCTGACGCCCGAGAAGCAGCAGGTGAAGGTCCGCCTAGCCGAGATCGACACGCCGGAGCACCGGCGGCCCTATGGCACCCGGGCGCGGCAGGCGCTGTCGGACCTGGCCTTCCGCCAGGAGGCGTGCGTGGTGGTGGTAGACACCGACCGCTACGGCCGCACCGTGGGCCGGGTCTGGGTCGGCCGGACCGACGTCAATGCCGAGATGGTCCGGCAGGGCGCCGCCTGGGTGTACCGGCGGTACAGTCGGGGTCCGGCGCTGCTGGTGCTGGAGCAGGCGGCGCGGGACGGGCGCCGCGGCCCTTGGGCCTTGCCGGAGGTGGAGCGGGTGCCGCCCTGGGCGTGGCGTCGGCAGGAGTGGCACGGGTGAGTTGGGACAAACACGCCGTCCGTGGATTCTTTGCCCCTCTTCATGGGGCGTTTATCACCATCGGCTAGTGTAGAGGGATGTGCTGAGGAGGAGAGCTTCGGGGTCTCGCCTCCGATATTCCGTCCCACACTGCTGCGGTCCGACAGCGCCGAGAGAAGCGGCCTCAGGAGCTTCGATGGTATTAGGCTGTGTTCTCTCCCCTGCACGTCTCACCACCAAGCGCGCCCAGGAGGTCTCGCTACCAGCCAGCGATTCAGCCGGATCAACCAAGGCCGTAGAGACCCGATGGATTGTCCACGAGTACACGACGGCGTACGCCAGGATCAGGGGCCCATTGCGCCAACAGGTCGAGCAGGGTGGCGTCGTCAGGCTTGCCTTCCAGGGGCTGGGTGGGATGGGGCCAATCGCTCCCCCAGAGCATCCGCTCCGGCGCTGCGCGGACCAGTGCTGCCGCGACCGCGCCGGCGTCCTCGTAAGCAGGTGCACCAGTAAGGCTGCGGATATAGACACCGGAAAGCTTCACCCAGGTCTGTCCCGCGTCGAGCAGCCTGCGAACGACCTGGAAGCCAGGGCTGCGCGTGCCGCCGGGCTGCGGCACCTGGCCCATGTGGTCCAGCACCAGGGGGCAGGGCAGGGTGTTCAGCACCGGTTCGGCGGCCAGCAGCATCGCCTCGGAAGCGTTCACCTGGCAGTGCCATCCGAGCGGGGCCACGCGCCGGGCCAGCGGTGCCAGGTGCTCCATCCTGAGCACACCCGGCATGGTCAGGTTGAAGCGAACACCCCGCACTCCGGCTGCGTCCAGCGCTCGGAGCGCGGAATCCGAAATGTCTGGCTCGACCACCGCCACCATGCGGAAGCGGTCGCGCCCCAGCACCTCCAGCGCCTGCAGATGCAGGCTGTTGTCTGTGCCATAGGCGGAGGGTTGCACGAGAACGCCGCGCGACAGGCCGAGCCGGCGTTGCAGCAGCTGGTAATGCTCCGCGGAGGCATCCGGATGGTGCGGGGTGCCGGCGGCTGATGGCCATCGGCTATCATAGACATGGAAATGGCAATCCGTGGCGCCGGCGGGCACCTCCAGGCGGGGGGCGGCGGTGCCGGCGGACCACGGCACCGGCGGCAAGGCGTCGCGCACGCGGCTCAGTCCAGCGTCGCGCCGGAGACGCGCACCAATTCCTGCCACATGGACCGCTCATGGGCCGCGCGCGCCGCGGCCTCCTGCGGCGTGGTGCCGAGCATCCGGGTGCCGGTCTGCGCGAAGCGCTTCTGCAGGGCCGGATCCGCCGCCGCCTCGCGCATCGCCTGTGACAGCCGTTCGACCACCGGGGCGGGCGTGCCGGCCGGCACCGTGACGGCGCCCCAGGAGGTAACGACGAAATCCGCCACCCCAGCCTCGGCCATGGTGGGCACCTCCGGCAGGTCGGGCCAACGCTCGGCAGAGGTCACGGCGAGCGCCCGCAACTTGCCGCCGCGCAGATTGGCCAGCGCGGTGGGCACATTGTCCACCACGAACTGGATGTCGCCGCGCAGCATGCCGGTCAGCGCCTCCGAGCCGCCTTTGAAAGGCACGTGCAGGCCCTGGATACCGGTCCGTCGGCACAGCATCTCGCCGGAGAGGTGCACCGTGGTGCCGATGCCGGAACTGCCGAAGGTGACGCCCTGCGGCTGCTGCTTCGCCCAGGCGATGAATTCCCCCAGCGTCCGGGCGGGCACGTGATCCACGGGCACGACCACCACCAGAGGTGCTTCCCAGCCCAGCGAGACCGGCACCAAATCCTTCTCCGGGTCATAGGGCAGGTCGCGGTAGAGGAACTGGTTGATCGCCAGGCTGTTCACCGCGGAGGCGCCGAGCGTGTAGCCATCAGCCTCCGCATGGGCGACCGCCGCCGTGCCGATCGTGCCGCCGCCGCCGGGGCGGTTCTCCACCACCACGGACTGCCCGAGCCGGGCGCCCAGCCCGTCGGCGATCAAGCGTGCCGCGATGTCCACTGCGCCACCCGGCGGGTAGGCCACGACAAGCTTCAGCGGCCGGTCCGGCCAGGAGGCCGCGGCCGCCAGTCGGGGCGCGGCGAGCAGCGCGGCGGTTCCGGCACAAAGAAGGGTGCGGCGCGCGATCATGCGGAGGTCTCCTGAGAGGCCGCCCGGGGCAGGCCGAGATGCTGCGGCAGGCGGTAGGTGCGGATGGCGGTGCCGGCGAAGAGCGCCGCCTTCTCGTCGTCCGAGGCAGCGGCGGCGATGCGCTTGAAGGCGTTCCAGCAGACGCCGTAGCTGAACATGCCCTTGTCCACGGAGAAGTTGCTCTCGAACATGCAGCGCTGCGCGCCGAAAAGTTCGATGCAGCTTTCGATGTAGGGCGCCCAGGCGGTTGCGAGTTCCGCCGAGCCCGGCGGCGTGGAGGCGTGATGAAACTCGAAGCCGCTCAGCGCCATGCCGAGGCCACCGAGTTTGACGCGGAGGTTCGACAGGGCCGCCAGCCGCCGCATGGAGGCCAGCCAGGTACCGAAGACCTCCTCCCGCCGTCCGGCGAAGGGGCCGATGCCGATCGGGCCGCCGAGATGGTCGAGGACAATCGTGACGTCCGGCAAGGCGCGGGCCAGCGCTTCCACCTCCGGGAGCTGCGTGTGATAGGCCCAGACGTCGAGCGTCAGCCCGTAGCGCGGTAGGATGGCGGCGCCGCGCAGGAAGGTCGGATCGCTCAGCAGGCCCTCGCGCGGCTTCACCGGATTGGTCTGAATGCCGGGATCGGGATGGAAGGCCGTGTTGTTGCGGATGCCGCGGAAGCGCTCTGGCGCGGCGCGCAGATGAGCCTCCAGCACCGGTGCCACCCGCTCCCCCAGGGTCAGGTCAGCGAAACCGACGATGGCCTGGCAGGCCCGCAGCGGCCCGTAGAGCCCGCTGGCGCTTTGCGCCGCCACGCCGTTGACGAACTCCGTCTCGCCGATGGGCCGCATCTCCTCCGGTCCCTCCGCGCGGAACATCGAGCGGCAGGTGACGAAGACCGTGGCGCGGATGTCGTGGCCGCTGCGCGTGTCGCGCAGGAGGTCGTCGAAGAGGTAGCGGTCGCCGGGGCGGTCCCAGAGATGGTGATGCGGGTCCACGACCGGCAGCTCCGGCTCCAGCGGCGGCTCGGTCACGCGCGCCAGCCAGTCCTCGCGCACCGGGATGTGCGGGCTGTGGGAAGCAGGTGCCATGGCGCTTACTCCAGCCTGATCCCGGCCTCTTTCACGAAGCCCTGCCAGCGCCGGCTCTGTGCCGCGAAGAACTCGGCGAATTGCTGCGGCGTGTTGGGCTCCGTCAGCAGCTCCTGCGCCCGCAGCTTCGCGGCGATCCCCGGCTGGGCCTGGGCCGCGTTCAGCAGGGCGTTGAGCCTGGTCACGATGGCATCGGGGGTGCCCTTCGGCACGAAGACGCCGTTCCACTCATAGGTCTCGAAGCCCGGCAGCGTGTCCGACAGGGGCGGCAGGTTCGGCAGCGAGGCGAGCCGGCCATGGCCGGTCTGCGCCAGGGCACGCAGGGTGCCCTCCTTCAGGAAGGCTGTGGGTCCGTTGACATTGCCGAAATAGAGATCGACTTGGCCGGACATCAGGTCGGTATAGATGGGGGCGCCGCCGCGATAGGGCACGTGGTTCACCGGCGCGCCGGACTGCCGCGCGAAGAGTTCCAGCGCCAGGTGCTGGATCGAGCCGATGCCGGCCGAGGCGCCGTTCAGCCCTCCGGGCGTGGCCTTGCACAGCGCGATCAGCTCGGCCGGCGTGCTGGCCTTCACCTTCGGGTTCACCAGCAGAAGCTGCGGCACGGTGATGGAGCGGAACACCGGCACGAAGTCGCGCTGCGCGTTGTAGCTGAGGCTCGTGAACAGGGCGGCCTCCACCGAGAGGCCAGTGGATGAATAAAGGACGGTGTATCCGTCCGGCGCGGCCTGGGCGGCCACGGCGGCACCGATGGTGCCGGTCGCGCCCGCGCGGTTCTCGATCACAAACGGTTGGCCCGTGGCCTCGGCCACTGCGGTGAGCAGCAGGCGGGCCACCACGTCAGCGGTGCCGCCCGGTGGCCAGGGCACGATGAC
>Ga0180221_1000981_pt1 | contig 21109 bp, 24 predicted proteins | sample eDN5th37CKraftMG_FD_151339 | JGI IMG/M metagenome (GOLD analysis project Ga0180221, IMG submission 151339) | Enriched Miracle-Growth compost microbial communities from Emeryville, California, USA - eDNA 5th pass 37_C Kraft MG (version 2) (version 2) ...
CCATGGCGGGCGCCGCGCCCAGCAGGGGCAGCAACGGCGCGAGGCGGAGGAGCGTGCGGAGCATGGCGAAGTCCTTCCGGTGACAAGGCAAGGGCCGCGGCGCCAAAAAAGCAAAACGGCGGCCCGCTCCGTGGAGCAGGGGCCGCCGCTTCTCTCAGCCCGCCGGCCCTGCGTCAATGCAAGGCCAGGTGGTGCGGCTCAGCGCACCACGGTCACGGCGCGGCGGTTCTGCGCCCAGGCGTCCTCGGAAGAGCCGAGCGCCGCCGGACGGTCCTTGCCGTAGGAGATGGTGCTGATGCGGCTGCCGGAGACGCCACTCGCCACCAGCACGTCGCGCGCCGCATTGGCACGACGCTGGCCGAGGGCCAGGTTGTACTCGCGCGTGCCGCGCTCGTCGGCATGGCCCTCGACCGTCACCTGCGCCTGCGGGTACTGCGCCAGCCACTGCGCCTGCCGCTGCAGCGTCGGGCGCTGATCGGCGCTGATGCTGCTGCTGTCGGTGGCGAAGAAGACGCGATCGCCGACATTGGCGACCAGGTCCTCCTGGCTGCCGGGCCGGATGGTGCCGGCGCCGAAGCCGCTCGCGCCAGCCCCGCCGGCGGCGCCGGCACCGGTGGCGGCACCCGAAGTGTCCTCGCTGGCGCAGGCCGCGAGGAGCGCGGCGGCGGCGAGAGCGCCGAGGAGCTTAGTCTGCATGCGTTCGATTCCTGATGTCAGAACGAATTAAGGCGGCGGTTACGCTGCGATTGAGGCAGGTTCAAGGCAACCAACCTTCGCGCGAGGAATGATTGCTCTGCCGAAACTGCAACGCTCAGGCTTGGGCCTCCCCCCCGGTTCAGGACGAGAGCAGCGGCGACCAGTTGGGGTCGGTCGCATCGGTTGGCGTCAGGACCTGCCGCTCGTTGAAACCGGCGATGTCAATCATGGCGAGGCGCGCGGAATAGCCGCCGCCGCGGGCGTCCCGCGCCGGGGTTTCGCGGTAGAAGGCGAGCATCCGCCCGTTCGGCGCGAAGGTCGGCCCTTCCATGCCCCAACCCTCGGAGAGGATGCGCTCGCCCGAGCCATCGGGCCGCATCACGCCGATGGCGAAGCGGCCGCCCGAGATGCGGGTGAAGGCGATCAGGTCGCCGCGCGGCGACCAGACCGGCGTGGCGTAGCGGCCATTGCCGAAGGAGATTCGCCGCGCCCCGCCGCCATTGGCATCCATCACGTAGAGCTGCTGGTCGCCGCCGCGGTCGGAGTTGAAGACGATCTGCGACCCGTCCGGCGAGTAGCAGGGCGAGACGTCGAGTCCTCCCCCCGAGGTGAGCTGCCGCTCACGCCGGCTGGCCAGGTCCACGACATAGATGTTGGCGTCGCCCCCGCGCGCGGAGGAGAGCACCACGCTGCGCCCGTCCGGGCTGAAGCGCGGCGAGAGGGTCATGCCCTGGAAATTGCCAAGTACTTCCTGCCGGCCGCTGTTCAGGTCGAAGAGGTAAACCCGCGGCTGGTTGTTGTAGTAGGACATGAAGGCGATCTGCCGCGCATTCGGGTGGAAGCGGGGCGTCAGCGCCTGGAAGGAGCCATCGGTCAGGAAGCGGTTGTTCTCGCCGTCCTGGTCCATGATGGCGAGGCGGCGGACGCGGCGGTCGCGCGGGCCGCTCTCGGCGATATAGACGATCCGGGTGTCGAAATAGCCCTTCTCGCCCAGCATCCGCTCGTAGATCACGTCCGAGATGACGTGCGCGATCTGCCGCCAGTTGTTGGCGGCGGCGGTATAGGCGGTGCCCTGGAGCTGCTGCTCGGAGTTCACCTCCCAGAGCCGGAACTCGATGCGCGCCCGGTCGCCCTGCGGCTCGGCGCGGCCGGTCACCAGCGCCTGGGCGCCGATCACGCGCCAGTCCTGGAAGCGCGGCGCAGCAGCAGCGGCCTCCGGCGTCTGAATATAGGCGGCGCGCTCCACCGGCCGGAACAGGCCGGAATTGCGCAGGTTGTTGGCGATGACCCGGGTGATGTTCTGGCCGAGTTGCTGCGCCGCCGGCGAGGAGCCCGCGAAGTCGGGCAGCGCGATCGGAATCGGGTCGGTGCGCGCGCGGGTGATGTCGATCACCTGGCCGCCGGCGGTGGTGCCGCCCGGCGCCGGCGCCTGGGCGCGGGCCAGCGACGGCGCCGCGAGCAGGCCAGCGCCACCGAGCAGCGCGAGGCGGCGGGAGAACAACGGGTTCGGCTGGGTCATCGGACGAGGCCCCTCGGGTTGAAGCGGAAGGTCGCGTTGTTCAGCGATGGGATCTTCTCGCGGGGTACGGGCAATGGGCTACATTTCTGGTCCAGCAGGGCACGGCGCGCGCTCTCGTAAACCGCGCGGGCGCGCGGGTCCGAGGGAACGCCGCTCGCCGGGCGGACGTTGCGTATGACCCCCGAGGGGTCCATGTCCACCTTCAGCTCGACCACAATCTGGTCAAGCCCGAGCATCCCGGCATCCACCGACCAGCATTCGCTGATGCGGTCGGCGACGCCGCGCACCTCGCCGGCCGTCAGCAGCGCCGTCCCGGTAGGCGCGCCGCCGCCCTGGGCCGGGCGGCCGGACGCTTCAGAGGGCCGCGCGCGTGGCGGCTGGTTCTGCTGCGCGGCGCGCAGCCTCTCCAGCGTGCTCAGCACGGACTGGCTGCGCTCCGCGGTGCGCGGCGGCGGCGGAGTCTGCCCGGTGCCCGCCTCCTTGCTCGGCTCAGGCGCCGGCGGTGCGGTCGAGGGCTTGGTCGGCGTTGGGCGCGGCGGCGCGGGCGGCTGTGCGGCCGCCTGCTTCTGCGGCTGCGGGCGCTCCGCTTCCTTGGTCGGCTGCGGCGGTGCCGGGGGCGCCGGCGGCGCGGGTGCGGGCGGCGGCGGCATCGGCAGCGGCGGCGTGGCGGCCTGCTGCTGCTGTTGCTGCGGCTTCGGCGTTTCCGGCGGCGCGGCCGGAAGCTCCGCCTGCTCGGCCGGGGGTGCGGGCGCGGGCGGCGGCGGTGGAGGAGGTGGCGGCGGGGCCGGCGGCTGCGGCTTCGCCTCCGGAGTGGCCGGCGCGTTGGTGGTGGGGTTCGGCTCCGACTCGTTGGGGGCGGGAGTCGGCGCGGGTGCGGGCGCCTGGGCGAGCTGCGGCTGATCCGGCGTCACCAGTTCGACCGGAATCGCCTCCTGCGGCGGCGGGATCTCGCGCCCCGGCAGCTTGAAGAGCAGCAGCAGCCCCAGCAGCACATGCAGTGCCGCCGAGACGCCGCCCCAGAAACCTAGGCCGTGACGGGCCATGATGATCCTGCCGAAGCCCTTCTCAGCGCCGCGGCTGGGCCGGCGCCGGCGCCGGTACGGGGGCCGCCTGGGCCGCGCCCAGGGCGGGCACGCCCGAGGGCTGCTCGGCCAGCAGCGCGACCTTGGTGAAGCCGGCGGCGGAAACCGTGCCCATCACCTCCATGACGCGGCCGTAGTTGATGCCGCGGTCGCCGCGCACGAAGATGCGGCGCTCCGGCTGGCCCGCCGGCTGGGCGGCCAGGATGGCGCGGAGCTGCGCCACCAGGTTCTCCAGCGGCACCTCGCTCTCCTGGATGAAGATCTTGCCCTCGGCATTGACCGAGATGGTCAGCGGCTCGGTCTCCTGGTTGAGCGCGCTGGCATTGGTCTTGGGCAGGTCGATCGGCACGCCGACCGTCATCAGCGGCGCGGCGACCATGAAGATGATGAGCAGCACCAGCATGACGTCGACCAGCGGCGTCACATTGATCTCGGCCATGGCGCGGTAGCGGCCGCGCCCCTTGCCGTTGCCTCCGGTGGACATCGCCATGGCGTCAGGCCCGCTCGTCGGCCTGGCGGGAGAGGATGGCGCCAAACTCGGCGGCGAAGCCCTCCAGCCGCGCGGCGAAGCGCGCCAGGTCGGTGCTGATCTTGTTGTAGGCGAGCACCGCTGGAATCGCAGCCACAAGGCCGATGGCGGTGGCGAAGAGCGCCTCGGCGATGCCGGGCGCCACCACGGCCAGGTTGGTGTTGTTCATGCCGGCGATGGCCGCGAAGCTGTTCATGATGCCCCAGACGGTGCCGAACAGCCCGACGAAGGGCCCGACCGAGCCGACCGAGGCGAGGAAGACCATCCAGCGCTCCATCCGGTCCATCTCGCGCTGGATGGCGATGTTCATCGCCCGCTCGGCGCGCATCTGCACGCCGGCGACAGGCGCCTCACTGCCATCCGTGCGGGTGGCGCTGCGCTCCCATTCCCGCATCCCGGCGCCGAAGACGGCGGCGAGCGGGTGGGTGGGGCGCTCGCCCTCCTGCTGATGCAGCGCATCCAGGCTGCCGCCGGACCAGAAGCGGTCCTCGAAGACATCGGCAGCACGGTTGACGCGGCGCAGCGTCGTCATCTTCTCGAAAACGATCGCCCAGACCCAGATGCTGGCCACCAGCAGGCCCAGCATGACGAGCTTGACCACCCAGTCGGCCTGCAGGAACAGACCCCAGAGGGAAAGGTCGTGCGCCACCTGACCGAGGTTGGTCGCACTCACGCTCTCACCCACGGCATTCTCCTTCAATCGCCCCGCCCAGCCGGCACGGGACTTCACGTCTCCAACCGGGGCGCGGCCCCGTCATGATCCCGGGGCGCCGGCCCGGTGCAACCTCAGGAGTTCCGCTCCAGGGCGCCCCGCAGCGCACTTCGCCAGGGTTCCGGAATAGCCGTCGGACGCATTCCCTCGGCGCGCACGCAGACCAGCCCGACCCGGAGCGATGCCTTCACCCCGCCGCCCTCCCCGAGCACCGTCTGATCAAGATCGACCGAGGCACCACCCAGGCGGCGCACGGCGGTCTCCACGACCAATGGTTCATCGAGGCGGGCGGGCGCCACATACTCCACTTCGATGCGCCGCACCACGAGCAACGAAGCGTAATTTTGAATCATAAGTTGATGCGGCAAATCTATGGCACGCAAAGATTCTGTCCGCGCCCGTTCCGCCCACCGCAGGTAGCTGGCGTGATAGGCGATTCCCCCCGCGTCCGTATCCTCGAAATAGACCCGGATGGGGAAGCGGTGCGGCCAGCGGAAGGAGGCGCTCAAGGGCCGCCCCCGAGCAGGTCGGGCTGCGAGCCGGCCGGCGGCGCCAGACCGAGATGCCGCCAGCCGAGGTCGCCCAGCACCCGGCCGCGCGGAGTGCGCAGCACGAAGCCTTCCTGGATGAGGTAGGGTTCCACCACCTCTTCCAGCGTGTCCCGCCCCTCCGCGAGCGCCGCCGCCAGCGTCTCGACGCCAACCGGGCCGCCGTGGTGGTGCTCGGCAATACGGCGCAGATAGCGGCGGTCCATCGAGTCGAGGCCCTTGCCGTCCACTTCCAGCCGGTTGAGCGCGGCATCCGCCATGGCACGATCGGCGGCGCGACCGGAGACCAGGGCGAAGTCCCGCACCCGGCGCAGCAGCCGTCCGGCGATTCGCGGCGTCCCACGCGAGCGGTTGGCGATCTCCTCCGCCCCCTCCTCGGTCAGCGCGAAGCCGAGCTTCTGCGCACCGCGGCGGACGATCAGCAGCAGTTCCTCGGGCGTGTAGAACTGCAGCCGCAGCGGGATGCCGAAGCGGTCGCGCAAGGGAGTCGCCAGCAGCCCGGCGCGGGTGGTGGCGCCGACCAGGGTGAAGGGCGGCAGGTCGATCCGCACCGTGCGCGCCGCCGGCCCCTCGCCGATGATCAGGTCAAGCTGGAAATCCTCCATCGCCGGATAAAGGGTCTCTTCCAGTGCCGGCTGCAGGCGGTGGATCTCGTCCACAAAGAGCACATCGCGCGGCTGCAGGTTGGTCAGGATGGCCGCGAGGTCTCCCGCCCGCTGGAGCACCGGGCCGGAGGTGGCGCGGAATCCCACGCCCATCTCCCGCGCCACGATCTGCGCCAGAGTCGTCTTGCCCAGGCCCGGCGGACCGTGCAGCAGCACATGGTCCAGCGCCTCACCGCGCGCCTTCGCCGCCTGGATGAAGATGGCGAGGTTCTCGCGCAGCGATTTCTGGCCGGTGAAGTCGTCCAGCGTCTGCGGGCGGAGGGTGGCCTCGGCGGCATCCTCCTCGCTCCGATGGGGGTCGGCGATGCGCTCGCTCATGGGCAGGGTACTTTCATCGCGGCGCCAGTTCCTTCAGCGCCTCGCGGATCAGGGTCTCAAGCCCCGCCCCCTCCCCGGCCCGCTCGGCCACGCGCGCCACGGCCGACGCCGCCTCGGGCCTCTTCCAGCCGAGATTGGTGAGCGCCGAGATGGCGTCCGCGGTCGCGCGGTCGGCCGGGGCGAGGTCCGCCGCCACCGCGGCGACGCCAGCGGCGAAGGCGGGGCCGGTCGGCATGGCGCCAACCCGCTCGCGCAGCTCGGAAACGAGGCGGGCCGCCAGCCGGGGGCCGACACCGGGGGCGCGGCTCAGCGCGCCCTTGTCGCCCGACATCAGCGCACGGGCGAGATCGGCCGGTGAGAGGGTGGAAAGCAGCGCCAGGGCCAGCTTCGGCCCGACGCCCTGGATCGCGGTGAGCAGGCGGAACCAGTCGCGCTCCGCCGCCTCGGCGAAGCCGTAGAGGGTGATGGCATCCTCCCGCACCACCGTCTCCACCAAGAGGGAGCCGATGCCCGGCGGCTGCGGCAGGGCGGCGAGCGTCCGCGCCGAGCAGGCGACGAGATAGCCGACGCCGTTCACGTCGAAGATGCAGCCGCCCTCGAAGGGCGTGTCCAGCTTTCCGGTCAGCTTGCCGATCATGCGGAAACGCGGCCTTTCGCCAGGGCCACCCGGGTGGAGCGGTGATGCGCGTGGCAGATGGCCACCGCCAGGGCGTCCGAGGCGTCGGCGCGCTTCAGCGTGGCGCCGGGCAGCAGGCGGCGCACCATCTCCGCCACCTGCTCCTTCTCGGCATGGCCGGTCCCGACCACGGCGCGCTTCACTTCCATGGCCTGGTATTCCGCCACCGGCAGCCCGGCCAGGGCCGGGGCGAGCAGAACCACGCCGCGCGCCTGGCCGAGCTTCAGCGCCGCGCCGGGGTTCTTGTTGACATAGGTGTGCTCCACCGCCGCCTCGTCCGGCTTCCAGAGGTCCATCAGCGCGTTGAGCGCGCGGTGGATCTGGCAGAGCCGCTCGGCCAGGGAGAGGTCGGTGCTGGTGGAGATCACGCCATCGGCGATGTGCCGCAACCGGTTGCCATTGCTCTCCACCACGCCCCAGCCGGTGTGCTGCAGCCCGGGGTCGAGGCCGAGAAGGCGCACCATGCCCCCGGACACGCCGCTCAGGCCGAGAGCTTCTGCAGAACGGCCTCGGGCACCTCGAAATTGGCCGTCACCGTCTGCACGTCGTCATGCTCGTCCAGCACGTCGATCAGCTTCAGCACGGAGCGCGCCTGCTCCTCGTCCAGCTCGACGGTGACATTGGGGCGCCACTCCAGCTTGGCGCTCTCTGCCGGGCCGAATTTCTCCTCGAGCGCATCGCGAACCGAGAAGAGATCCTCCACGGCGGTGCGGATCTCATGCCCTTCCTCGCCACTCTCCACATCGGCGGCGCCGGCCTCGATGGCCGCCTCCAGCACGTCATCGGCGCTGCCGACGCTGGCGGGGAAACGGACCACGCCCAGCCGCTCGAACTGGAAGGCGACCGAGTTGGTCTCGCCCAGCGCCCCGCCATACTTGCTGAAGGCCGAGCGGATGTCCGAGGCGGTGCGGTTGCGGTTGTCGGTCAGCGTCTCGACGATGATGGCGACGCCGGCGGGGCCATAGCCCTCGTAGCGCACCTCGACATAGTCCTCGCCGCCCGCCGCGCCGGTGGCCTTCTTGATGGCGCGGTCGATGGTGTCCTTGGTCATGTTGGCGACGCGCGCCGCCTGCACCGCCGAGCGCAGCCGGGGGTTGGAGGCCGGGTCGGGCAGGCCCTGCCGGGCGCTCACCGTGATCTCGCGGATCAGCTTGGCGAAGATGCGCGCCCGCTTGGCGTCCTGCGCGCCCTTCCGGTGCATGATGTTCTTGAACTGGGAATGGCCGGCCACGCGCTGCTCTCCGGTATTCTCGGGATGTTCCGGGCTTTGGCGGTCCTATAACGCTCCGCGCGGCCGGATGCGAGGGGGCGCGGCCCCGATTGCGGCCTGAGCGCCGGCGGCGGAACCGCCCTTCGCCTGAGCCGTCAGACCGCCGGCATGGCGGGCGCCAGCAGGCCGCCCAGGCGCACCGGCTCGATCCGCCTCGCGAGGCCGGTGGCGTCGTCCGTCTCCACGAAGACGCCGGACAGCGTGGCGGGCCCCTCGGCGGGGGCCAGCTTCTCGCCCGGCACCTTGCGCCAGAAGCGCAGCGCGGCGCCGCCCTTCTGCATGCCGATCACGCTGTCATAGTCGCCGCACATGCCGGCATCGGTCATGTAGGCGGTGCCGTTCTCCAGGATGCGCTGGTCGGCGCTCGGCACATGGGTATGGGTGCCCACCACCAGGCTCACCCGCCCGTCGAAGCTGTGCGCGAAGCCCATCTTCTCGCTGGTCGCCTCGGCGTGGATGTCCACCACGATGGCCTGCACGCTGCCGCCCGCGCCCATGCTGTATTTCGCCAGCTCCGCCTGCGCGCCACGGAAGGGGTCGTCCAGCGGTTCCATGAACAGCCGGCCCATGACGTTCAGCACCAGCGCCTTGCGGCCGCCGGGCACCTCGACCACCGTCGCCCCGCGCCCCGGCGTGCCGGGCGGGTAGTTCAGCGGGCGGATCAGCCGCGGCTCGCCGTCGATGAAGCCGATGATCTCCTTGCGGTCCCAGGAGTGGTTGCCGAGCGTCAATACATCCGCCCCGGCGGCCAGGAAGGCGCGCACCATCTCGGGCGAGACGCCGAAGCCGTGGCTGGCATTCTCGGCGTTGACCACCACCAGGTCGGCCTTCAGGCGGGCCCGCAGGCCGGGCAGCTCGGCGGTCAGGGCGTCGCGGCCGGTACGTCCGACCACGTCGCCCAGGAACAGGATCCGCAACGCGTCTTATCCTCTTTCGATCGAGATGAAGCCGGCCTCGGTGGCGATGCCGGCGAGCGGCTGGTCATGCGCGCCCACCGGCACGGCCGGCACCTCCTGCGACGCATAGGCCACGCCCACGGCGCGCGCGCCGGGTAGCCCGGCGAGCGTCCGGTCGTAATAGCCGCCGCCATAGCCCAGGCGCATGCCAGTGCGGTCGAAGGCCAGCAGCGGCACCAGCAGGAAATCGGGCACGACCGCCTCGCCATCGGCGGGGATCGAGGTACCGAAGCGCCCCGGCGCGAGCGCCGCGCCGAAGCGCCAGCAGCGGAAGGCGAGCGGCCGCCCGCGCGGCGGCGTCACCGGCAAGGCCAGGACATGGCCGGCGGCCTCCAGACGCCGCATCAGCGGGCGGATGTCGATCTCCTGCCCCATCGGCCAGAAGCCGGCGACCACCGCCCCCGGCGGCGGAGGACAGGCGGCCAGCACCACCTCGGCCAGCGCCTCGGCGGCGCCCCGGTGATCCAGCGCGTCGCGCGCGACGAGCGCCGCCTGCCGCATCGCGGCCTTCGCAGCCGCCAGCGGCGGTGGATCGGCGAAGGGATCGGGGGAAAGGGCGTGCGGAGCCGCCATGGCCGTTGGCGTATTATCCTCCTAAGGCCTGCGTGAGCAGGTGGGCGCCAGGTAGCCGGACCAAGATCCGGCCAGAGCCAGCTCCCGGAGGATGCTTATTGGCCCCAGGGATAAATTGCCTGACGCACCGGGCAGCTCCGCGGCCCCACATTTAGGGACGGCCAAGCGAGGCGGCAATGCCCTCGATCCGTTCGGCGATGCGGCTCAGCCGATCGGCCAGGCGCGGATCGGCGGCCCCGCCCTGCTGCGGTGCCGCGCGGGCGCGCGAAAGCTCGACCCGCAGGTCGTGGATCTCGTCCGCCAGCAACAGCGCGGCCAGCAGCAGCAGCCGGCTCTCGCCGTACTGGCCGCCCATGGCGCGGATCGAGGCGACGCGGCGGTCCACATCGGCCGCCAGGGCGATCAGGTGCCCTTCCTGCCCATCCTCGCAGGAGACGGGGTGGGTATAGCCGCCGACGCGGACCGTGACCTGACCCAAGCTCAGCTCTCCTTGCTGCTGTCGTCACCCGGCAGGGCCGGGTTGACCGAATCGGGCACCGCGGCGCCCTGCTCCGCCGGGACCGTGGCCCCGGCGTTTTCGATATCGGCCAATGCGCTGCGCAACCGCTCCAGGGTTTCGTCGAGCCGTGCGGACAGCGCGGCCACTGCCTCGGGCGAAACACCAGCGGCCTGGGGCGGCCGTGCTGCGAGGGCCGCCGCCAACCGTTCCACCGCCTGCTCCAGCCGGGCCGCGGCGTCGCCTACTCCATCGCTCATGCTGCCGCCCTTGCTCGCGCCATGCCTATCATTGACAGAGGCTTTACGCGGCGGGCGCGGCCAGGGTCAACGCCACGAGCCCCGGAGCCGCTGCGCCGCGAAACGGAACCATGGGAAAGAGTTGCATGGACGCGGTCCAGCCGCCAGTCCGGGGGCTCCCGAAGGGCCTCATCCTGCGAAGCGCCGCGCAGGCCGGGATGGCCTTGCGGCTGGCGGGGGAACTTGGCTGCGCCGGCCCCCTCTCCCTGGTCTCGCCGCCTGGCGCCGCCCGCTGGCTCGGGCCGCGCCTGTTCCTGGCGATGGCCGAGGCGGCCGCGCGGTCGGCACCGGGCCTGGCGCTCCTGCCGGCGCTCGACTGCCGCGGTGCGCCCGGTTTCGCGCTGGCGGCGCTCCGCGCCGGCGTGCCGGTGGTGGTGCTGGAGCCCGGCTGCCCGGCCTTTCCGGCCGTGGCGGAGACGGCGGCGGCCCTTTCCGGCGTGGCGCTCTGGCCGGTGCCGCCGCCCGCGCTCGACCTCGGCCCCAGGAACGCCCTGGACCGCGCCACACAAATCCGTTTGCGCCAATGGCTTGGCACGGAAGAAGCCGGGGGGTGATGGTGACAGCGCGGTAAGGCTCGGGTAAAGCCCGAGCACCGCGCCGTAACGGAAGGAATCACCATGAAGCTCACGCGCCGCGTGAAGGAAATCCTCTCCTGGTATGAGAGCGACAATCCGGGCACCAAGGCCAACCTCGCCCGCATTCTGATGGAGGGCAAGCTCGGTGGTACTGGCCGTCTGGTGATCCTGCCGGTGGACCAGGGCTTCGAGCACGGCCCGGCCCGCTCCTTTGCCCCGAACCCCGCCGCCTATGACCCGCGCTACCACTTCGAGCTGGCGATCGAGGCCGGGCTCTCCGCCTATGCCGCCCCGCTCGGCATGATCGAGGCGGGCGCCGCCACCTATGCCGGCGCCATCCCGACCATCCTGAAGGTGAACAGCTCCAACAGCCTGTCCACCACCAAGGACCAGGCCGTGACGGCCACCGTCTCCGATGCGCTGCGGCTCGGCTGCTCCGCCATCGGCTTCACCATCTATCCGAGCTCCGAATACCAGTTCGAGATGATGGAGGAGCTGCGCGAGCTGGCCGAGGAAGCCAAGGCCGCCGGCCTCGCCGTCGTGGTGTGGTCCTATCCGCGTGGCCCGATGCTGGACAAGACGGGCGAGACGGCGCTCGACATCTGCGCCTATGCCGCGCACATGGCCGCCCTGCTCGGCGCCCACATCATCAAGGTGAAGCCGCCGACCGAGGCGATCTCGCTCGAGGCCGCGAAGAAGACCTACGAGAAGAACCCGGTCCCCGAGATCGGCACCCTCTCGGGCCGCATCCGGCACGTCGTGCAGGCCTGCTTCGGCGGCCGCCGTCTGGTGGTCTTCTCCGGCGGCGAGGCCGGCACTGCCGAGTCGATCATCGAGATGGCCAAGGGCATCCATGCCGGCGGCGGCAACGGCTCGATCATCGGCCGCAACACCTTCCAGCGCCCGAAGGAAGAGGCGCTGAAGCTGCTGGGCGACATCATTTCCGTCTACAAGTCGTCCAACTGATGGCCGCGTCCGCCAAGGCGGATGCGCATGGCGGCAGCGGGTCTCCCCGCTGCCGCCTCTACCTGATCACGCCCCCTGCCCTGGACCCCGCGCGCTTCGCCGAGGACTTGGCCCGGGCCCTGGATGCCGGCGATGTCGCCGCCGTGCAGCTCCGCCTCAAGGACCTCGACGACGACGCCCTGCGCCGCGCCATCGACGTGCTGCGCCCCGTCGCCCAGTCCCGCGACGTCGCCTTCCTGCTGAACGACCGCGCCGACCTCGCCGTGCAGACCGGCTGCGATGGCGCCCATCTCGGCCAGACCGATGGCGACCACGCCGCCGCGCGCAAGCTGCTGGGCCCCGACCGTACGCTGGGCATCACCTGTCATGGCAGCCGCCACCTCGCCATGGAGGCCGGGGAAATCGGCGCCGATTACGTCGCCTTCGGCGCCTTCTTCCCCACCGCCACCAAGGCGGTGGAGCACAAGGCCGAACCCGACCTGCTGGAATGGTGGTCGGAGATGTTCGAGCTGCCCTGTGTGGCCATCGGCGGCATCACGGCGGCGAACTGCGCCCCCCTGGTGCGGGCGGGAGCGGATTTCCTGGCGGTGGTCGGGGCGGTCTGGAGCCACCCGGAGGGCCCCGCGGCCGGTGTGCGGGCCATGAATGCGGCGATCGCCGCCGCCTGAGCGGCTGCCTCCGCACGAGCCTCAGGGGCGGCGGGGAAAGGCCTCGCCGGTGACGGGGCAGCCGGGTGGGTCCGGCAACCGCGCGATGCGCGCCCGCAATTCGGCGGCATGCCCATCGGCGCCGCGCTGCTGGTCCGGCTGCTGGCCGGTGGGATAGGCGCCGACCACCAGCAGGTCATCGGTCGCTTCCAGGCACTGGTGGCCGGTGCCGGCGGGCAGCACGAGGACGTCGCCGCCGCTCAGCACGAAATCCTGACCCTCCGCACCGCCCAGCCGGAGCTTCGTCCGCCCGGTCACGATGGCCAAGGCCTCATGCGCTGTGGTGTGGAAATGGACATAGGGAAAGATGCCGTCGCGCCAGGCGGGCGGCCAGCCGTGGCGGGCGAACAGCGCCTCCGCCGCCTCGGGCTGGCCCACCGGCACGACGGCCCGGTAGATCCGGACCGGCAGCCGGGGGTTGTTGGGTGCGTCCGCCTGGCCTTCCAGCCAGATGTTCTCGGCTTGCAAATGGTTTCTCCCTCCTGTGTGGAAGGCGAACGGCCCGCCGGCCCCAAGGGTTGCGCTCAAGCCCCAGTCAGCAGCCCCGGTCAGCCGGGCAGCCGCAGGACCGGTCCGCCGCCCGCCTCGGCATCGGCGGCGTCATGCGTGACCAGCAGCACGGGGAGGGCGCGGGCGGCGGCGTGGTCCAGCACGAAGCGGCGGAAACGGCCCCGCAGACCGGCATCCATCCCGCCGAAGGGCTCGTCGAGCAGCAGGGCGCGCGGCTCCGCCAGCAGCACGCGCAGCAGGGCCACCCGCGCCCGCTGCCCGCCGGAGAGCCCGGCCGGGTCGCGCGCCGCGCAGCCCGGCATCTCCGCCTCCGCCAGTGCCGCGGCGATCCGCGCCTGCCGCTCGGCGCGGGACAGACCGGCCCGCAGGCCGAAGCCGAGATTGCCGGCCACCGAAAGATGCGGAAACAGCAGGTCGTCCTGGAACAGGATGCCGAGGCGGCGCCGCTCGGGCGGGCGGCCGGTGATGTCCTCCCCGTCGAGCAGCACCCTTCCCTCCCCTCCTAAACCAGGGTCCGGGGTGCCGCAGAGCCAGGCGAGCAGGCTCGACTTGCCGCAGCCGCTCGGCCCCATCAGCGTCACCACCTGTCCGGGGGCGACATCGAGGGACAGTGGCGGGAACAGGGCCCGCCCGGCGCGCCGCAGCACCACCGTGCGCAACGCGAGGCCCCTCATGCCGCGCGCAGCCCGGCGCGGCGCCGCCAGACCCAGCGCGGCAGCTGCAGGGCCAGGGCGTAGCAGCCCAGCGGAATGGCGGCCTGGAGCGTGGCGAAGACGCCGAGCACCCGGCGGTCGCCTCCGGCCGCGAGGGCCAGCGCCTCGGTCGTCAGCGTGGCGAAGCGCCCCGCCCCCGCGAAGAGTGTGGCGAGATATTGCCCGACACTGACGGAAACCCCGATTGCCGCCGCGGCCAGCAGCGGCCGCAGCAGGATCGGCAACTTCACCGTGCAGAGCACCCGCAACGGCCCGGCGCCCAGGCTGGCGGCGCTGCGTGCGAGGCGCGGGTCCAGCGCCGCCCAGGGCGCGACGAGCGCCAGCAGCACATAAGGCTGCACGAAGACCAGATGCGCCCAGAGCACCGCCGGCCAGCCGCCATCCAACCCGAGTTGCAGCAGCAGCACCTGCAGGCCGAAGAGGAAGCCGGTCTGCGGCAGCAGCAGCGGCAGGTAGGTGAGGCCGAGCAGCCAGGGCCAGGCGGCGGAGCCATGGCGCGCCACAGCCTCCAGCGCCACGACTACCAGCAAAAGCGCCAGCGCGGTGGCCGGCAGCGCCACCGCCAGGGTCGCCCCCGCCGGGCCGAGCAGCCCCTCGCGCTGCGCCGACCAGGTGGCGAGGTCGAGCCGGTGCGGCCAGAGGTCGGGAAAGCGCCAGGGCCCGGCCACCGACCAGAGCAGCATGGCGCCGAGGCTGGCCAAGGCCAGCAGCAGCAGGGCCGGCAGGAGCAGACCGCCCAGCCGCACCAGCGAACCGCCGAAATCGGCCCCGGAGGCCGCCCAGCGCCGCCCTGCCCTCGCCGCCAGCCATGTCGCCGCATGCCAGACGCCGATGGCGGCGAGCGTCAGCGCCAGCAGCAGGGTGGCGGCCGCGGCGGCCGGCAGGTTCATGGCGAGGTCGCGGTCGAGGAACCAGCGCACCGGCAGCACCGCCAGCGGCGGCGGGCTGCCCGGCCCGAGCAGCAGCGCCATGTCCACCGCCCCGAGCGAATAGGCGAGCACCGCATAAAGCGGCAGGCGGATCTGCCGGTGGACCAGGGGAAAGACCGCCTTCAGCCAAGCCAGCGGCGCCGGCTGGCCGAGCAGGCGCGCCGTCGCCATGAGACGCGCGGCGGGGATCTGGTTCAGCGCGGCGAGGCTCATCAGCAGCAGCCAGGGCGCCTCCTTCAGCGCCAGGCCCAGCATCAGTGCGATGCCCCAGGGGTCGTTCACCGTGGCCAGATCGGGTGGGCGGGCCCAGCCCAGCGGGGCGGCCAGGAGCCGCGCGACAAGGCCGCTTGGCGCCGCCAGGGCCAGGAAGCCGACGCCCATGGCCAGATGCGGGGTCGCCAGCAGCGGCGCCAGCCAGAGCTGGGCGCGGCGGAACAGCGGGTGGTCGTGAAAGGCGGCGCAGAACAGGGCCACCGCGAGCAGCGACAGCGCCGTGGCGCCGAGGCCGCTGACCAGGGTCAGCCGCACCGAGGCGCCGAGCCCCGGCTCGGCCAGCAGGCGGCGCCAGGGATCGAGGCTCCAGCCTTGCGCGCCGAGCGCCGGAAGGTGCCCGAAGGCCGGCATCAGCGTTCCGGCCAGCCCCGCGAGCACCGGCAGCAGAACCACGCCCACCAGCAGCAGCACGGGCAGGCAGGCCGGCAGCCGCACCCGCTCAGCGCCCGTTCCCGGCGACCCGGCGTTCCCATTCCGCGGTCAGGCGGGTCATCCAGCTCGGATGCGGCTCGGCGAGCGGCACGCCCAGCTCGGCATTGGTCAGCATGCCCGGCAGGCGTGGCAGTTCCTCGAAGCGGCGGCGGTCCTCGGGGGAAAGGCGGGAAAGATCCAGCACCGTCGGGGTGCCGAGTTGGCGTGGGTCCTGCGCCTCGGCCTGGGCTTCCGGCGAGAGCAGGAAATTCGCCACCACCAGCGCCGCCTCGGGCTGCGCGGCGTTGAAGGGAATGCCGACGAAGGAGCAGTTGCCGATGCCGCCGCGCGCCAGCACGTAGCTGCGCACCGTCGCGGGCAGCAGCCCGTCGGCGATGGCGGCGGCCGCCTCGGCGGGATTGAAGGAGATCATCAGGTCGATCTCGCCGTCATTCAGCAGGTTTCGCTGCGCCGGACCGCTTTCCGGGAAGGTCCGGCCCTGCCGCCAGAGATGCGGCCGCAATGTGCCATACCATTCCCAGAGCGGGGCGGTGAGCAGGGTGAAGCTGCGCTCCGCCACCGGTCGGGCCAGGGCGGCGGGGTCCGGCACCGTCTCGTAGAGCGCCTGCTTGAGGAAGGTGGCTCCCAGGAAGTTCCGTGCATTAGGGTGCGTCAGCCGGCCCGGACGGGCCGCTGCCCAGTCGGCCATGGCGAGCATCGAGCGCGGCGGGTCCGGCAGCCGCGCGCTGTCATGGATGAAGACCACCTGCGCCATCCGCCAGGGCGCCGCCAGCCCCTCCACGGGGATGGTGAAGTCGGTCACGGTGGCCGGCTTGCCGGCCGTGTCCACCAGGATGAAGTTGGGCAGTTCCCCGGTGATCCGGCGCAGCAGGCCCTGCTGCTTCATCGCCAGGAAATTCGGGCCATTGATCCAGACCAGATCCACCGCGCCGTGCTGTGCCTGCCCGGCGGCGCGCTCCGCGACCACCCGGGCCACGGCCTCGGCGGTGTCGCGCAGCCGGATGTGGCGCAGGGTGACGCCATGCAGCGCCTCCACCCGCCGTGCCGCCCAGGCGATGAAGGCGTTGGTGCGCGCATCCCCGGCCCAGGCATGAAAATTGACCTCCTGCCCCGCGGCGCGACGGAGCACCTCGTCCCAGAGGCTGGGTGCCGGGACTGCGGCCGGGGTCTCGTCGGCACGTGCGGTCGGGGCGAGCAGCCCGGCGGCCAGGCCGCTCAGGGCAGCGCCGAAGGTGCGGCGGGGCAGGCTCATGCGGAGACCGCCCGGCGCGCCAGCCGCGCCGCGCGCGCCGCCGCAACCCGCTCCGCCAATACCTCCTCGTGGAAGCGGTCGCAGCCGATGCAGAGATTGGCATAGGGCCGGCCCTGAGGCGTGGCGGTGTGCGACTTCGCGATGAAGGTCTCGGCCGACCAGCCATCCGCCAGGCCCATCCGCTCCGGCTCGCCACGGCTGATCGCCTCATAGGCCGGGTCGCCGCGCAGGCTGTCGAGGATTTCGAGCAGCGGCTCCTCCGTGAGGTTGCCGAGCGGCAGCCGCGTCTTCAGGCAGCAGGGGTAGACCGAGCCGTCCGGCTCGATGGAAACCTCCGAGCCGGCCTCGCCATGGCGCAGGAAGTTCAGCCCGCCGGACCAGCGATTGCAGAAATTGTCCGCCAGGGTCGCGGTGGAAAGGCCGTTCTCCCAGGCGCGGCCGCGTGGCCAGAGCTTGCCGATCCAGCTGTCGGGCGTGGCACCGAAGAAGGAGAAGAGCGGCCCTTCCTCCTCCAGCGCCTTGCGGTTCCGCACCGCGATGCCGGAGGGGCGCATGCCCTGCGCCTCCATCATCGCCGAGAGCTTGCGGCGCCAGGCTTCCTGCTTCGCCGCGCCCTCCATGCCGACATGGAAGTCGTCCAGCCCGGCCACGGAGATCATCCAGATGCCGCGCGTCAGCAGCTCGCCAATGATGGCCGGGGTGAGCAGGTCGCCGGTGGTCTGCACCACCACCTTCACGCCGCCCTGCCCCGCATAGCGCGCCGCCAGCCCTTCCAGGATCGGGTAGGTCACGCGCCGGCGCACCGGGTCGAGCAGCGCCTCCCCGCCGGCCAGGATGATGCGGCCGGCCTTCTCCGCCCCGTCGCCTTCCGGCGCGGTGTCGCGCCAGGTCAGGCGCGGCGGCAGGTTCTCCAGCACCAGGCGGCTGTTGCGCTCGGCCTCGGCCACCACCGCCTCCAGCTCCGCCCGCAGATAAGGGCGGAAGCGCGCCTCATAGCAGTGGCGGCACTTGCGATGGCAGGCCCAGCAGGCGACCCAGTAGATCGACTCCATGCGACTCCTCCCGGCAGGACGTCGTCAGGCAGATGGGCGGGCCGCCTCGAAGCGCAGCGGCCCGGTGCCGATCACGTTCCGCAGGAGGGCGTGGCGCGGGCGAGGCCGCCGAACAGATCCAGCATCCGCTCGCGCCAGCCCGCCACCGGGTCGCCGGTCTCCAGCAGCTCGAGGGACGAGACCGTGCGCGCCCACTGGAAGCCGCCGAACACGGCGTAGTCGCCATAGTCCGGCGCCTCGCCGCCCAGGAAGGGCTGTTCCCGCAGCACCGCGCGCAGGGGCTCCAGCACGGCGCGGAAGGCGGGCAGCCGCGCCTCGCGCCCTTCCGTCACCTGCTCCAGCCGCATGCCGAAGCGGGCCTCGCGGCTGGCGCGGAAATAGGCCTTCTGCCCCTCGCCCAGCCATTGTGGGATGTCGCTGACGATCAGGCGCACAAGCTGCGCGTTCAGCACCGTGTCCGCCCAGGTGGCGATGAAGCGGCTGGCAGCGGGCGTGCCGGGGAACAGCGCCGGACGATCAGGATAGGCCCGCTCCAGATACTCGGCGATGGCCCAGGAATCGAAGACCACCCGCTCATCATCCCGCAGCACGGGCACCTTGGCCTGGCCGGAGAAGGCGATGGCCTCCACCTCGGTGAAGCGCCAGGGCTGGCACTCCGCGTCCAGCCCCTTATGCGCCAGCGCCATGCGCGCCCGCCAGCAATAGGGGCTGAAGCGGCGCGCCGGATCGGCACCGGCCAGCTCGTAGAGCACACGCGGCATGCCGCTCAGCGCTCCCGGATATTGGCGGCGGTCTGGCCGAACAGCACCGAGCGCGATTCGGGGCTCACCGTCGGATTGGCGTTGATCTCCTGCGCCCGGGCATAGGCCCGCTGCGTCGCCGGCCTCTGGCGCACCGCCGCGAACCAGCGGGCCAGGTTGGGGAAGTCCTCGAGCTTCTGGCCCTGGCGCTCATAGGGCACGATCCAGGGGTAAATGGCCATGTCGGCGATGGAATAGGCCTCCCCCGCCACGAATTCACGGTCGGCGAGGCGGCGGTCCAGCACGCCGTAGAGGCGGTTGGTCTCGTTCACATAGCGCTCGATGGCATAGGGGATCTTCTCCGGGGCGTAGTTGGAGAAGTGGTGGTTCTGCCCGGCCATCGGGCCGAGCCCGCCCATCTGCCAGAACAGCCATTGCAGCACCTCCGCCCGCCCGCGCACCTCGGATGGCGGCGGGATGAAGCGGCCGATCTTGTCGGCAAGATAGAGCAGGATCGCGCCGCTCTCGAACAGCGATACGGGCGCGCCGCCGCCGGCCGGCTCGGTGTCCAGGATGGCGGGAATGCGGTTGTTGGGTGCGATGGCCAGGAATTCGGGGCGGAACTGCTCGCCTTTGCTGATGTTCACCGGGATCAGGCGATAGGGCAGCCCGGCCTCCTCCAGGAACATCGTGATCTTGTGCCCGTTCGGCGTCGTCCAGTAGTGCAGCTCGATCATGGCAGCGTCTCCGTCGGGTCGCGGCGTGCCGCGGACTGCCGGTGACGCTAGGGCGCGACCTCCGCAGCCACAAGACGGGGAAACAGGGAGCGGGGCGGCGCGATGGCGGAGGCCAGGGAGCAGCGACGGGGCGGGAGCGGCCGCCCGGCCGGCGGGAAGGGCCGAAATAGGGCCGCATCGGGCGAGCGCATCGCGGGAATGTGCCCGCATTCCGTGCATCCCTGCGCAAGCCGGACTATCGTATTAGGAGCCAGGCGCAGCTTGGATTATCCTGTTAGGGTACAAGGGATGAAACACCAGGCGCAGGCAGGCTGCGAAGCGTAATGGCGACGATCCTGATCCTGGACGACCGGACCACAAACCGGAACATTTTCTCGCGGCTGGCCCAGTCCCTGGAGCCCGACATTCAGGTGGAGGCCTTCGGCGACCCTGCCCTGGCGCTCGACTGGCTGCGTGAGAAGAGCGCCGATCTCGTCGTCACCGATTTCCGCATGCCAGGGATGAATGGCGCCGAGTTCACGCGCCGGCTCCGTGCCCTGCAGCAGGAGCCGACGGCGGCCGATATCCCGGTGATCGTCATCACCGCCTACAGCGACCGCTCCTATCGCCTGCAGGCCCTGGAGGCGGGGGCGACGGACTTCCTGCTCAGCCCGGTCGACCATACCGAGTTCCTGACGCGGGCGCGCAACCTGCTGCGGATGCGTCGCCAGGCGCAGATCATCCAGCGCCGCGCCGCCATCCTCCAGCGGGAGCTGGAGCACAGCACCCGCTCACGCGAGGAATTGCTGCGAGACAGTCGCCAGGCCCTGGCCCAGGTCATCGATACCGTCCCGGCTCTCATCAGCGCTGCCGACCGGCAGGGGCGCTGCGTCTTCGTCAATGCCCTACAGGCCCGATTCGCGGGCGCCTCGCCCGAGGCGCTGGTGGGGCACGACGTGACGCGCCTCTTCGGGCCGGAACGCGCCGCCCATTCCTGCACGCTGGACCAGCTGGTGTTTCGCAGTGGAGAACCGCTGCCGGAGCGGGAAGAGGAGGCGACCGGCGCCGACGGTGTCCTCCGCAGCTTCCTCACCACCAAGGCCCCGCTGCGAAATGCGCGCGGCGAATTGGTGGCGGTGCTGACGACCGCCATCGACATCACCGAACGCAAGCAGGCCGAGCGGCGGCTGGGCCATATGGTCCATCACGACGCGCTGACCGGGCTGCCCAACCGGGTCGGCCTCAACGACCGCATCCGCCGGGAGCTGGCGCGCGGCCGGCGCGGCGATCACCTCTTCGCCCTGCTGCTGTTCGACCTGGATCGCTTCAAGGCGGTCAACGACGCCCTCGGCCACCATATGGGCGACGCCTTGTTGCGCAGCGTCGCCCAGCGGCTCGCCGGGGCCCTGCGACCCGGCGAAACCCTGGCCCGGCTCGGCGGGGACGAATTCGCCATCCTGCAGACCGAGATCACCAGCGCCGAAGAGGCGGCCGAGCTGGCCGAGCGGGTGATCGCCATCCTGGCGGACCCGTTCCGCTGCGAAGGTCACAACCTCTCCGTCACTGCCAGCCTCGGCATCACACTGCACCCGCGGGATGGCACGGACGCCGACGAATTGCTGCGCAATGCTGATCTGGCCATGTACCGCGCCAAGGCGGAAGGCCGCAGCGTCTGGCGATTCTTCGCGGCGCCGATGGAGGTCCATGCCAAGCAGGCGATGCAGATCGAGGCGGACCTGCGTGCCGCCCTCGGGCGTGGCGAGCTGTGCCTGCACTACCAGCCGCAGGTTGAGCTGAGCAGCGGCCGCATTGTGGGCGCCGAGGCACTGCTGCGCTGGCGCCGCGGGGAGACCCTGGTGGCGCCGGGCGGCTTCCTCTCCGTGGCGGAGGAAACCGGGCTGATCG
>Ga0180221_1000983_pt1 | contig 21081 bp, 20 predicted proteins | sample eDN5th37CKraftMG_FD_151339 | JGI IMG/M metagenome (GOLD analysis project Ga0180221, IMG submission 151339) | Enriched Miracle-Growth compost microbial communities from Emeryville, California, USA - eDNA 5th pass 37_C Kraft MG (version 2) (version 2) ...
CTATCGCCACCGCTCGGCGTGCCGCGCCGCTGCTCGCCGCCGGCGTCAGCTTCGCCTTTGCCCTTTTCACCCTGCGGGGCGGTGAGGCGCCCTGGATCGAACTGGACTATGCCTCAAGCCGCGGCGGCCGGCTCGCCGCCTGGCTGGAGCGCGAGGCCCCCGGTGAGCGCGTGCTCGTGCTCTCACCGGACATCCCCGGCGTCTATCCGGCGGTGATCGACGCCCGGGCGCGGCTGGTGCTGCCCTTCATGAGCACATGGCTGCTGCAGGCCACCTACCAGCACTGCGAGGCCGGCGCGCCGCGCTACCGCGCGCCGGGTGCGATGAGCGAGGCCGAGCGGCTGGTCTACGACACGGTGGCGGAGCGCCTTGCCGAAAGCCGGCCAGCAGTGGTCATGGTGTCGCGCTGGAGCGGCATTCCCTACTGTAACGGCGATTTCGACATGCTGACCTATTTCGGCCGCGATCCGCTTTTCGCGAAGGCTTGGCGGCTTTATCGCCCTGCAGGCGAGATCGACGGCTATATGCTCTTCAAGCGGGAGGAAAAGTGATGCCCTATGAGGATTATCTCGGCCGGACCGAGACGCGTGAGGACCGCGTCGATCCCCGGCTGGTGGAGGGCCTCGCTGCCACCCTCTCGCGGCCGGTGCCGCAAGGGGAGGGGTCTCAGGGGGCGCTGCCACCGCTCTGGCACTGGATGCTGTTCCAGGACTGGAAGCCGGCCGAGGGCCTCGGCCCCGACGGGCATCCGAAGCGCGGCGGCTTCCTGCCACCGGTGCACCATCTGGAGCGCCGCATGTGGGCCGGCGGGCGGCTCAGCTTCCAGGGCGACCTGCGCACGGAGGACACGGTGCGCCGCACCAGCACCATCCTGCGCATCGAGAGCAAGACCGGCGGCAGTGGGGAATTGGTCTTCGTCACCGTGAAGCACGTGCTGGAAGGGCCGCGCGGCCCGGTGCTGGAGGAGGAGCAGGACATCGTCTATCGCGGCGCCGGGGGCGCGGCGGTGCGCGCCGCCCCGCCGGCGCCCGACTGGCCCGCCGCCCATCGCGCCCTGGTGATGCCCGATGCCGTGCTGCTGTTCCGCTACTCGGCGCTGACCGGCAACGGCCACCGCATCCATTACGACCACCCCTATGTCACCCAGGTCGAGGGCTATCCCGGCCTGGTGGTGCATGGCCCGCTGCAGGCGACCTGGCTGGCCCAGCACGCGCTGGACGTGGCGGGCGAGGGGGCACGGCTGGCACGCTTCCGCTTCCGCGGCCAGCGCCCGGCGATCGGCGACAACCCGCTGACCCTGCTGGCGCGCCGCGAAGGCGGGCGCGTGGCGCTGGAGACGCGCGACCCGACCGGCGCCACCTGTCTCGCCGCCGAGGCCGAACTTGTCTGACCGACAACCCGCCGCGCCGGTGGCGGCGCCATCCATGGCGGCGGCGCTGCCCCGGCCGCTGCCGCCGCTGGACGAGGCGGTCCGCGGCATCGCCCTGGTCGCCGCCGGCTATGCCGTGGTCGCCTGCGCCGATGCCTCGGTGAAGTGGGCGCTGCCGCAGGTCGGGCCGGCGGCGGCGATGATCTGGCGCGGCGTCTTCGGGGCGCTGGCCATCGCGCTGCTGGCGCGCGGCTCCTCGCTGCGTCCTCGGAATGGCCGGCTGATCGCCGCGCGCTCGCTGCTGCACTGCGGCGTCACGGTCGTCTACTATATCGTCTGGGCGGGCGGCATGCCGCTGGCCAGCAGCTATGCGATCGCCTCCGCCGCGCCGCTGCTGATGACGCTGCTCGCCATCCCGCTGCTGGGCGAGACGGTGGGCTGGCGGCGCTGGGCCAGTACCCTGGTCGGCTTCGGCGGCGTGCTGATCATGCTGCGCCCGGGCGGCGCGCTCTGGGGCTGGCCCGCGGCGATGCTGCTGGCCGCCGTCGGCCTGATGGCGCTGACCCGCATCTGGATGCGGGTGCTGGCGCGCACCGACCACCCGGCCACCATCGCCTTCTGGCTGCTGCTGGCGCATGTGCCGGTCGGGCTGGTGCTGCTGCCGGCCTTTCCGCCGCCGGTCCTGCTGCCCTCCGCGCCGGTGGTGGCGGCGCTGGTCTTTCTCGGCTGCTTCAACGGGCTGGCGCATTTCCTCTTCGCCCGCGCCTTCGCGCTGGCGCCCGTCTCGGTGCTGGCGCCTTTCGAATATTCCACGCTGGTCTGGGGGGTGGTTCTGGGGCTCGCCATCTGGGGCGAGTTTCCCGCCGCCGGCACGCTGCTTGGGGCCGCCATCGTCATCGGCGCCGGGCTCTACAACCTGCATCGCGAGCGGGTCCGCGCGCGAATGGCCCTGCGCGCCGGCGGCGCGGCGGGGAATGGCGGATCGCACTGATGCCACTACGCCACGACGTCCGCCGCGGCGCCCTGCTGATGCTGGGCGCCACCGCGCTGTTCACCCTGATGAACGCGCTGATCAAGGCGCTCGGCGACCGGATTCCCTTTCCGGAGATCATGTTCTTCCGCAACCTGCTGGCCATGCCGGTGGTCGCGCTGATCGCCTGGCGCCGGCACGTGACCTTGCGCACGCGCCGCTTCGGCGGCCACCTGACGCGCGCCCTGACCGGCCTGGCCTCGATGGCCTGCTCCTTCTTCGCGCTGACGGTGCTGCCGCTCGCCGAGCAGACGGCGCTGACCTATTCGACGCCGCTCTTCGTCACCATCCTCTCCATCCCCTTCCTGGGCGAGCGGCCCGGGCCGCATCGCTGGGGCGCGGTGATCGTGGGCTTTCTCGGCATCCTGGTCATCGCGCTGGGGCAGGGGGCCTTCCTCGACGGGGAGCGCATATCGGCCGCGGTGCCGGAATGGCTGTTCTGGGCCGCCTTCATCGCCGCCGCCTCGAACGGCTTCTTCTCCGGCCTGACCACGCTGCTGGTACGGCAGCTCTCCGGCACCGAGGCCAGCAGCACCATCGTCATGTGGCAATCGCTGCTGATGACCGGCATAACCTTCCTGGCGCTGCCCTTCGTCTGGGTCACGCCCACGCTCGGGGAATTGCCGCTGCTGATCGGCCTGGGTCTGCTGGGCGGGCTGGCGCAGGTGCTCTCCACCGAGGCTTATGCCAGCGCCCAGGTTTCGGCGCTGGGGCCTTATTCCTACTCCGCCCTGCTCTGGGCGATCCTGCTCGGCTGGCTGGTCTGGGGAGCGGTTCCCAGCGTGACGATGCTCACGGGTGCGGCCTTGATCGTCGGCGCCGGCCTCTACATCCTGCACCGCGAAATGCGGCGGAGGTCTGCATGAGCATTCCCTTCCTGAAGCATGATCCGCTGCCGACCGACGTCGTGGAGGAACTTGGCCGCCCCGGCGGCGTGCGGCTGCGCCGGCTCCGCTGCGGCAATCCGGGCGCCTTCACCTTTCTCGGCACCAACACCTACCTGATCGGCGAGGGCGCGGTGGCGGTGCTCGACCCCGGCCCGGAGGATGTCGCGCATCATGCCGCCATCCTCGCCGCGCTGACCGGCGAGCGGATCAGCCACATCCTGGTGACGCATACGCACCAGGACCATTCGCCCGGCGCCGCCGCGCTCCAGGCGAGCAGCGGCGCGCCGACCCTGGGCTTCGGCCCGCACCGGACGCCGCCCAGCGAGGAGCTGCGCGGCGGCGACCATGCCTTCGTCCCGGACCGCCGTCTGGCCGATGGCGAGACCCTCGAAGGCGAGGGCTGGCGGCTGACCGCGCTGCACACGCCCGGCCACTGCGCCACGCATCTCTGCTTCGCGCTGGAGGGCACCGGCATCCTCTTCTCCGGCGACCATGTGATGAGCTGGTCCACCAGCGTCGTCAGCCCGCCCGATGGCGACATGGCGGCCTATATGGCCGGGCTGGCCCGGCTGGCCGCGCGCAGGGACCGGCTGTTCCTGCCGGGCCATGGCCCTCCGCTGCCGGACCCGGCGCCCTTTACCCGCGCCTTGCTGGCGCATCGCGAGGCGCGCGAGGCCGCCTTGCGCGCTGCCCTGCGGCAGCATGGCCCGGCGACGGTGGAGACGTTGGTGCAGCGGCTCTACAGCCCGATCGACGAACGCCTGCTTCCGGCGGCAGCGCGCAGCCTGCTCGCCCATCTGCTGAAGCTGGAAGCGGAGGGCGCCGCACGCCGCACGGGCGAGGCGTGGGCAACGGCCTGACCGGCACGGATCGGGCGGCTGCGGAGCGGAAGGCCAGGGGGAAGCCGTGTTGCAACCGCCCCGCCCCAGGGCCATTGCTGGGACAGTCCGCCGCGCCGCCGTCACCGGTTCCGCGGCCATTTCGCAATGGAGCCCCGCCGCATGTCGCGTCGTGCCGCCGTGCTGGCCCTGCTGGCCTTGCCCTTCGCCTCCGCCACTGCACCGGCCCAGCCGAGCCTTCCGGACCCCAGCTACACCGTGGTCAACAACACCGGGCAGACGCTGGAACTGCTGTTCGTCAGCCCGGTCGGCAGCCGTGACTGGGGGCCTGACCGGCTGGCTAGCCGGCCCCTGCCGTCGGGATCGAGCCGCCTGGTGCGGCTCGATCCACGCGACGGCTGCCGGCAGGATCTGCGCGCCGTGTTCCGCGACGGCACGGTGCAGGATCTGCGCGACGCCAACACCTGTGCCGCGCGGGTGCTCACGCTCGGGCCGCCACAGCCGCCACCGGAACCGCGCCTCGAACTGCGCAACACCGGCCGGCAGCCGATCGCCGCCGCCTATGTCTCGCCCTCCGGCGTGCCCGACTGGGGCATGGACCAGATGACGGTTCATCCCCTCCCGCCCGGCGGCGTCTTCCGCCTCGAACTGCCCCCCGGCGCCTGCCGATACGACGTGAAGGTGCTCTACGCGGACGGCGCCACCGAGGAGCGTCGTGGCCTCGATCTCTGCGCCCGCCCGAGGGTGCGCTTCCCGTAGTCCGGCCCCCGTGGCCCGGCCCTGCCGCCGACATCCAGCCTGGAGGAAACGCCACAATGAAAGTGTTCCTGACCCACACCGAGGAGGCCTTCTCCCGGTACTACGGAGAACGCGCCCTGGCCGCGCTGCAGGAGCATGCGGAGGTGGTGCGCAACCGCACGGGGCGGGTGCTGGAGGGTGCCGCGCTGGCCGAGGCCGCGACGGGCTGCCAGGCCATCATAGCCCATCGCGCCACGCCCGGCCGGGTCGAGACCTTCGCCGCGGCGCCGGATCTCGTCGCCTTCCTGCGCTGCGCCGTGGACATCAGCACCATCGACGTGGCGGCGGCCTCCGCGCAGGGCGTGCTGGTCACCCGCGCGACGCCGGGCTTCACCGACGCGGTGGCCGAGCTTGCCCTGGGGCTGATGCTGGACCTCGCCCGCGGCATCTCGGACGCGGTGGAGGCCGCCCGGGCCGGGCGGGCCGCCATGCCGCGCCTGGGGCGGCAGCTTTCGGGCGCGACGCTGGGCCTGATCGGCTACGGCCGCATCGCGCAGCGGCTGGCCCGCAGCGCCCAGGCCCTCGGCATGCGTGTGCTGGCCTATGATCCGCATGTTCCGGATTTCGGCGAAGGCGTCACGGGCCTGCCGCTGGAGGGTGTGCTGGCGGAGGCGGATTTCGCGGTCTGCCTGGCGGTCGCCTCGCCGGAGACGGCGGGGATGATGAACGCGCGCAGCTTCGGCATCCTGCGGAAGGGCGCTTTCTTCCTCAATCTGGCGCGCGGCGAGCTGGTGGACGAGGCGGCGCTGGAGGCGGCGCTCGACTCCGGTCATCTCGCCGGCGCCGCGCTGGACGTCGGCTCGGCGCCCGATCAGATGCCGCCGACGCGCCTGGCCCGGCGGCCCGACGTGATCGCCGTGCCGCATATCGGCGGCCTGACGCGCGAGGCCACGGAGCATCAGGCGATGGACACGGTGCGGCAGGTGGCGGCGCTGGCCGCCGGCCGCATGCCGGAGGGGGCGGTGAATGCGGAGGCGGCGCACCGGCTGGGGCGCCTGCGGCGGGGATGACGGGTGGAGCCATTCAGGGGAGGGAAGGCATGGCGCGGCGCGTGAGCGGCACGGAAGGCTATGGCGAGAATGCCGACGCGCTGGTGAAGCAATACGAGAGCATTTCCTTCCACGACGTCCATCGCCAGGTGCTGCACCTGCTGCCGGAGCCGCCGGCGCGGGTGCTGGATGTCGGCGCCGGCACCGGGCGGGATGCGGCGGCGCTGGCGGCGAAGGGCTACGCGGTCACCGCTGTGGAGCCCACGGCCGAACTGCGCGAGCGCGCCATGGCGCTGCATCCGGAGCCGGGCATCGAATGGCTCGATGACGGCCTCCCGGCCCTCGCCGCCCTGTCGGGGCGCGACGAAAGCTATGACGTGGTGATGCTCACCGCCGTCTGGATGCATCTGGACGAGGCCGAGCGAGCGCGGGCCATGCCGCGTGTCGCGCGGCTGCTGCGGCGGGGCGGTGTGATGATCCTCTCGCTGCGCCACGGGCCGGTGCCGCCGGGCCGCCGCATGTTCGAGGTCACCGTGGAGGAGATGACACGGGCCGCCGAAACCGAAGGCCTGGAGCCGGTGCTGCATCTGGAGCGCAAGGACGGGCTCTTCGGCCGCGCCGAGGTGAGCTGGACGCGGCTGGCCTACCGCAAGCCGGCCTGAAAACGGATGGCAGGGTCCGGGGTGACACTGTCACCCCGGCGGGGGTTCCAAGGGGGCGGCGCCCCCTTGGCCTTCAGGCCGCCTTCGCCAGGGCGACGGCCTTCCACACCACTTCCGGCGTGGCCGGCATGTCGATCTGCGTCACGCCCTCGGCGCTGAGCGCGTCGATCAGCGCGTTCATCACAGCCGGGGGCGAGCCGACCGCGCCGGCCTCGCCCGCGCCCTTCACCCCGAGCGGGTTCGTGGCGCAGGGGATTTCCATCAGCTCCACCTCGATATCCGGCAGGTCGCTGGCGCGGGGCAGGGCGTAGTCGTTGAGGCTGGCGGAGAGAAGCTGCCCGCTCTGCGGATCATAGGCCGTGCGCTCGAAGACCGCCTGGCCGACGCCTTGCGCCACGCCGCCATGCACCTGCCCGCGCACGATCAGCGGGTTCAGCGCATGGCCGACATCATCCACCACGATGTAGCGGGCGACCGCCACATGGCCAGTGTCCGGGTCCACCTCCACCTCGGCGATGTGGCAGCCATTGGGGAAGGTATGCGCCGGGATGGCGGCGATCTCGGCGGCGTCGAGCATTGTCACCGTCTCGCCCCGGGCGGCGCGCTCGCGCTGCGCGGCGGCCAGTTCGAGGATGCCGATGGCGCGGTCGGTGCCGGCGATGGTGAAGCGCCCGCCGGCGAACTCGATATCAGTGGGCGCCGCCTCCAGCACCTCACCGGCCGCCTGCTTGCCCTTCTCGATGACGCTGGTGGCGGTGGCGAGCAGCGCCGCGCCCTCGGAATAGAGGCTGCGCGCGCCGCCGGTGCCGCCACCGCTCGGCAGCCCATCGGAATCGCCCTGCAGCACGCGGATCTTCTCGATCGGGATGCCCAGCTCGTGGCTGGTGATCATGGCATAGGCCGTCTCGTGGCCCTGGCCGGTGGATTGCGTGCCGACCAGCACGTCCACCATGCCATCCTCGGCGAAGCGCATGGCGGCGCGCTCGGAATCATCGCCGCCGGTCGCCTCCAGGTAATAGGCCATGCCGATGCCGCGCCGCTTGCCCCGCTTCGCAGCCTCGGCCCGCCGCGCCTCGAAGCCGGCCCAGTCGGACTTCTTGAGGGCCGCCTCCAGCACGGTGGCGAATTCGCCCGAGTCGTAGGTCTGGCCGACCGGCGTGTGGTGCGGCATGGCCGAGGGCGGGACCATGTTGCGCTTGCGCAGCTCGATGCGATCCACGCCGATCTCGCGCGCCGCCGCGTCGATCAGTCGTTCGACGAGGTAGTTGCTCTCCGGCCGCCCGGCGCCGCGATAGGCGTCCACCGGCACGGTATTGGTCAGGACGCCCAGCACATTGGCGTAGATGGCCTGGAAGCCATAGACGCTGGCCAGAACCTTGGTGCCGGCGCCGGTCGGGATGAAGGGCGCGAAGGTGGAGAGATAGCCGCCCATGTCGGCGATATTGCGGGTGCGCAGCGCCAGGAACTTGCCGTCCTTGTCCAGCGCCAGCTCGCCCTCCGTCAGGTTGGCGCGGCCCTGGGTATCGGACTGGAAGGCCTCCATCCGCTCGGAAACCCACTTCACCGGGCGCTGCAGCCTGCGCGCGGCCCAGCAGCACAGCGCGTATTCGCCGTACATGTAGAGCTTCATGCCGAAGCCGCCGCCGACATCCGGGGTGACGACACGGAACTTCTCCGGCGGCAGGTGGAAGACGGCCTTGCCCAGCAGGTCCTTCACCAGCCAGGAGCCCTGGGTGCCGGCATGCAGGGTGAAGCGCTCGCTGGCGGGGTCGTACTCGGCCAGCGCGGCGCGGGTCTCCATGCTGTTCACGACGATGCGGTTGTTCACCACCGTCAGCTTCGTGACATGCGCCGCCTGGGCGAAGAGCGCGTCGGTCTTCTCCTTGTCGCCGGTCGCCCAGTCGAAGCAGACATTCCTGGGCGCGCCGTCCCAGATCTGCGGCTGGTCCGGGTCCATGGCATGGGCGAGGTCGGTGCAGGCGGGCAGGATATCATAGTCCACGAACACCGCCTCGGCGGCGTCGCGTGCCTGCTGGTAGGTCTCGGCGACGATGAAGGCCACCGGGTCGCCCACATGGCGCACGGTGCCGACCGCCAGGCCGTAGCGTGGGGTCTCGGCGCGTGGCGTGCCGTCGCGGTTCTTCAGCGGGATGGCGCAGGGGATCTGCCCGAGTCCGTCATCCAGCCAGTCCTGGCCGGTGAGCACGGCATGGACGCCGGGCAGGGAGGCGGCCGCGGAGGTGTCGATGGAGAGGATGCGGGCATGGGCATGCGGGCTGCGCAGCACATAGGCGTGCAGCTGGCCGGGCACAGAGATGTCATCCGTATAGCGCCCGCGCCCCTGCAGCAGGCGGGGGTCCTCGATGCGCCGCACCGGCTGGCTGAGGCCGAATTTCGCCATGGGTCTAGCTCCCCGGATGTTTCCCGGCCCGCATCATTGGCCATGCCGCCGCCCAAAGGAAGAGGGGGAGCGGCAGAGGCGCTCGGGCAGGCTCAGCGGTGCACGAAGATGGGGCAGGGCATCTCGCGCAGCAGCTTGCGGGTGGCGGAGCCGAGGAAGAGGCCCCGCAGCCCGCTGTTCTCAAAGGCGCCCATCACCATCAGGCGCGGGCGGCCGTCGGCGGCCTCGGCCAGCAGAAGGTCCACCGGATGCTCGCCGGCAACGCCGATCGGGCTCGCTTCCGCGCCGTGGCGGCGCAGGTATTCGGCGCCCTCCTCGGCGATCCGCTGGGCGCGGGCGCGGTCCTCGTCGCAGCAGAAGACCTTGGCCCGCACTTCGCCCTCCGGCTTCAGCAGCGCATAGAGCTGCAAGGACCGCATGGCCGGCACCGAGCCGTCATAGCCGACCAGCACCGTGCCCTCGGGATCGTAATCGATCATCTCCTCGCGGGGCGGCACCACCAGCAGCGGCCGGGCGCCACGATGCAGGAGGGCGTCGATCACCGGCGCCATTCCCTCCTCGCTCGCCTCCTGGCCGAGGGTGGAGTCGCGGCCGATCACGATGATGTCATGCCAGGCGCTGGCCTGCAGCAGGGCCGGCTCCGGCGCATCCTCCAGGCGCAGCGTGTCGAAGGGCAGGTCGCCGGCGGCGCGGGAGAAGGCATCCAGCGCCTCCTGGGCCGCCTGCTCCGCGCGGCGGGCGAGCGCCTCGTTGCGGTGCTCCATGAAGGCGGCGCCGCCGATCGGCACCGGGCCCTGCGCATCGCGGGTGTGCGGCAGATCGAGCACCACGGCGGCCGTCAGGCGCGCGCCGCCGCGCCGGGCGAGGGAGAGGGCGAGGTCACGCGCCGCCGCCGCGCCCGGCGTATCGTCCAGCGCGACCAGGATGCTGCGGATCATCGGTCTTCCTCCCTCCGGCTTGCCCAGGGGGCGATCCTACACCGGGTCGTGGCGCCGGCAGAACTCCTCGGCGGAAAGGGCGCGGATCTCCGCCAGGGCCTCGCGCAGCTTCGCATCCGGCCAGGTCCACCAGGCGATGCGCTTCAGCGCCGCCTGGATCTCCGGCGGGAAGCGGTAGCGCAGCACCCGCCCCGGATTGCCGACGACGATGGCGAAGTCCGGCACATCCTTCGTCACCACCGCGCCGGCGCCGATGGCCGCGCCGATGCCCACCGTGACGCCCGGCAGGATGATGGCGCCGTGCCCGACCCAGGCATCCGGACCCAGCGTCACGGGCTTCGCCCGCCGCCAATCGAAGAAGCCGGCCTCGTCCTCGCCCAGCCCATAGGCGCTGGCACGGTAGGTGAAGTGGCTCAGCGCCACGCGGTCCAGCGGATGGTTGCCCGGGTTGATCCGCACATGGGCGGCGATCGAGCAGAAGGGGCCGATCGTCGTGTAGATGATGTCGCTGTCGTTCACGACATAGGCGTAGTCGCCCATGCTGCATTCAGCGAGGCGGGTGCGGGCGCCGACCTCGTTGAATCGCCCGAAGCGGCAGTCGCGCACGCGCGCGGTGGGGTCGATGAAGGGCGCCTCGCCAAGCTGCTTGCGGGCACTGTCGGGATCTTGCTGCATGCGCCGCCGTTGCCATGCGGACCATGTCGGCCCGATGGCGACGGCGTGACAAGCGCGTGACGCCTGCGGTTAGAGCAGATCCCGATCAGGTAGAATCACCGGATCGGGTGAAGATGCTCGTCAGAACAAAAGGCTAGAGCGGTTGAAGTGAGCCAAGGCGAACGGAAACCGCTCTAGCGCACGCGGGAGGGATCGATCGGCGCATCCGCCGGCGTGACCTGCTCCGCCGCCTCCGGGCGGCCGCGCAGCATGTGGTAGACGATGATGGCACCGAAGGTGGCGGTGCCGATGCCGCCCAGCGCGAATCCGCCGAATTTCAGCGTCAGGTCGCCCGCGCCGGCGATCAGCGCCACCGCCGCGGTGATCAGGTTGCGCGGCTGCGCGAAATCGGTGCGGTTCAGCACCCAGATGCGCCCGCCCGTCGCCGCGATCAGGCCGAAGACCACGATCGCCACGCCGCTGATCACCGGCCCCGGCAGGGTCATGATCAGCGCGCCGAACTTGGGCGAGAAGCCGAGCAGGATGGCGAAGAACGCAGCCACCACGAAGACCAGCGTCGAGTAGATCCGGGTGACGGCCATGACGCCCATGTTCTCGGCATAGGTCGTGACGCCGGTGCCGCCGCCGGCGGCCGAGGCCATGGTGGCGATGCCGTCGGCGAGGAAGGCGCGGCCGATCAGCGGGTCGAAGTTGCGCCCGGTCATGGCACTCAGCGCCTTCACATGCCCGAGGTTCTCGGCGACCAGGATGATGGCGATGGGCGCGATCAGCACCATGGCCGGGGCGCTGAAGACCGGCGTCTCGAAATGCGGCAGGCCGAACCAGGCGGCGGCTCGCACGCCGGAGAAGTCGATCGGCGCGCCGAGGCCGAGCAGGTTGGTGCAGACGAGATAGGCCAGATAGCCGCAGATGGCGCCGAGCAGGATGGGCAGGCGCCGTGCCATGCCGCGCCCCCAGACCGAGATCAGCGCCACGGCGGCGACGGTGAAGAGGCCAATGACGGTGTCGAAGGCATTGGCGGAAATGCCCTTCACCGCCACCGGGGCGAGATTGAGGCCGATGGCGGCGACGATGGCGCCCGTCACGGCGGGCGGCATCAGCCGCTCCACCCAGGCGGTGCCGGCGACCTGCACCACCACACCGATGACGGCATAGAGCAGCCCGGCGGCCATGATGCCGCCCAGCGCCACCGGGATGTTCGGGTTCGGCCCCGGCCCGGCATAGGCGGTCGCCCCGATGACGACGGCGATGAAGGCGAAGCTGGAACCGAGATAGCTCGGCAGCCGCCCGCCGGTGATGGCGAAGAAGATCAGCGTGCCGATGCCGGAGAAGAAGATGGCGGTGTTCGGGTCGAAGCCCATCAGGATCGGCGCCAGGGCGGTGGAGCCGAACATGGCGACGACGTGCTGGATGCCCATGACCACCGTCTGCGGCCAGGGCAGCCGTTCATCCGGCGCGACCTCGCCCGAGGTCTTCAGGGTCCAGCGTGCGGGGAAATAGCCCATGCGGTTCGGCTCTCATTGCAGTCGGGTGACGATCCGGCGCCGTTGAGCGCCGGGAGCGGCGCCGTGTCAACCGCGCCGCGTGGTCGCCAGGAAGAGCGCGGTGCCCACCAGCACCGCCACGCCGAAGAAGGCGATCGCCGCCCCCGGCCCGCCTGCCGCCCCCACCGGGCCTGAGGCCGCCTGCAGCACCGCCCCGCCCAGGAAGAAGGAGAGATTGGTGGCGGAGAGCGCCTTGCCCGCCTGATCCGGCGGCACCGCCGCACGGGTCATGGCGAAGAGCAGCGGCTGGATGGAGACCGCCAGGCCGAAGGCGAAGAGCAGGACCGTATCCGCCGCCACCGGCAGCATGGGCAGGCCGGTCAGCCTGGAGAGCCAGCCCCCCGGCGCACCGCCGGCCACCAGCAGCAGGAACAGCCCGGCCAGCCCATGGCCCAGGGCGAGCAGGGTGCGGCGATGGCCGATGCGGCGGTCCAGCACGCCGGCCAGGGCCGGACCGACGATCAGGGACAGGGTGACCAGCAGCAGGATATTGCCGGCCGCGATCCGGCCCAGGCCCTTCACCTCCATCAGCCAGGGTCCGCCCCAGAGGCCGCGCACGCCGATGACCACGGCGAAGGAGGCGAAGGCGAGCAGGATGATTCCCCGCAGCGCGCGGCTGGTGCTGAGCCGGAGCACCGCGCGGGCATCCGCCAGCAAGGTCGGGTGCGGGCCATCGGCCGGCACCGGTGCCGGCACCGCGAGGCGCACCAGCAGCGCCACGCCCACGGACATGGCCGCCGCTGCCCAGAAGCCGGCGCGCCAGCCATGGTGTTCCACCAGCCAGGCGAGCGGGCTGGCCGAGAGCAGCATGCCGACATTGCCGAGCGCCTGGATCAGCCCGGACCAGAGGCCGAATTTCGCCGGGGTGAGCAGCTTGGCGGCCAGTGTCATCGGGCAGAGCAGCATGCCGCAGCAGCCGAGGCCCAGCACCATCTGCGCCAGCAGGAAACCGACGGGACCGCCGACCAGCGCCGCCAGCACCGAGCCCACCACCACCGTCCCCAGCAGCACCAGCGAGACGGGGCGGACCCCGAAGCGGTCCAGCGCCACGCCCAGCGGGATCTGCCCGGCGGCGAAGGCGAAGTGATAGGCGCCTGTCAGGCTGGCCAGCCCCTCGGGCGAGACGTTGAGGTCGTGCGTCAGCACGTCGACGGCGATCGCCGGCAGGGTCCGCAGCATGTTGGAGAGCATGTGGCCGAGGGCCAGCACCACCAGCGGCGCCACGAAGGCCGCCGATCCCTCGCGGGTATTCATCGAGTCCCTGTCCGTTTCCGTCCGGGATGGGTTTGGCCTGACCGGATGCGATGGCCAAGGGGGGAGAAAAAGGCCGGGGGAAAGAATTCCCCCGGACCCCCATCTTCTTTTTGTCAGTTTGGAGCTTCGCAGGCCGCCAGGACCGGAAACTCGAAGAAAGAAGAAAGGGGTCTGGGGGAATTCTTTCCCCCAGCCTTCATGCCACCCCCGTGCCGCGCCCCGGCGAAAGCCCCCGCCAGCACCACAGGCTGAGCAGGACGATGCCGACCGCCGAGCTGAGGAAGATCATCTGATACCCACCATGCGCCAGCAGTGCGCCGAAGACGATGGAACCGACCCCCTGGCCCAGGAACAGCGCCATGGAGAAGGAGGAAACGGCGGTGGCGCGCGCCTCCGGCAGCACTTCGGTGCTGCGGGCCTGCAGCACGCCGTGGAACATGAAGAAGAACAGGCCAAGCAACACCTGCGGCACCGCCACCATGGACCAGGCCGGCGCCGCGGCGATGGCCAGCAGCGCCAGCGCCAGAAGGGCGCCGCCGAGCATCAGCAGCCGGATCTCGCCCAGCGCCCGCACCAGCCGCGAGGCCATTCGGGTATAGACCAGTGAGCCAAGGCCGAACCCCGCCACGACGATGCCCGCCTGCCAGGGCTCCAGATGGAAATCCTGGATCAGGTAGGAGCCGATGAAGGGAAAGGCGCCGCCGAAGAGCAATGCGCCGTCCAGGAAGGCCACCACCAGCAGCCGCCGCGCCGCCGGGCGCTGCAGCAGCATCCGGTGGGTGGCGAAGCCGAGCCGCCCCTGGCCAGCCGGCCCGCCGCGCCACAACCTGGCGCCGAGCCGCATCACGATCGCGGCGCCCGTCAGCACCGCCACCGCCCCGACCAGCAGGAACACCCCGCGCCAGCCCACCGCCTGCCCGACACTGCCGGAGACCGGCCCGCTGAGGAGCTGGGACAGCACAAGGCCAGTGAGAAAGCGGCTGATCGTCGCCTGCCGCTCCTCGTAGGGCACATTGTCGCCGATCCAGGCCATGGCGAGCGGGATGATGGCGCCCCCCAGCGCCCCGGTGACCGCGCGCAGGGCGACGAGCTGCCCGAGTGAGCCCGCCATGGCGCAGACACCCATCGCCAGCCCATAGAGCAACACGCCGAGCACCAGCACGCGCAGCTTGCCGAAGCGGTCGCCCAGCGGCCCGAGCAGCACCTGGCACAGGCCGTAGGGAATGGCGAAGCTGGTCACCAGGATGGCGACCTGCGCCACCGTCACGCCCATGTCATGCGCGATCAGCGGCAGCAGGGGATCAAGCAGGCGCATGCCGCAGCCGGTGACGAAGCCGGCGGCGGCGAGCAGCGGCAGAATGGCGAGCGGTGGCTGCGCGGCGGCCGCCGGCGCCACCCCCTCGGCACTCACGCGGCGTCGGCCCTGGTGGCCTTGGAAGGGGCGGCCTCCGGGCGGGCGGCGCGCCGGCGCTCGCTTTCCGTCTTGAGCTGGCCACAGGCGGCCAGGATGTCCCGACCGCGCGGCTTGCGGATGGGCGAGGCATAGCCCGCCTCCATCACGATGTTCGCGAAGCGGTGGATGGCGTTGTTCGAGGAGGTCTCGTAGGGGCTGCCGGGCCAGGGATTGAACGGAATCAGGTTCACCTTGGCGGGCAGGCCCTTCAGCAGCCGCACCAGCTCGCGCGCATCGGCCTCGGAATCGTTCACGCCCTTCAGCATGACGTATTCGAAGGTGATCCGCCGTGCGTTGGAGGCGCCGGGATAGCGGCGGCAGGCCGCCATCAGCTCCTCGATCGGGTATTTGCGGTTCAGCGGCACGATCTCGTCGCGGATGTCGTTGCGTACCGCGTGCAGCGAGACGGCGAGGCCGACGCCCAGCTCCGCGCCGCACCTGTCCATCATCGGCACCACGCCGGAGGTCGAGAGGGTGATGCGCCGGCGCGAGAGGGCGATGCCCTCGTTGTCCATGATGATGCGCATCGCCTTGGCGACGTTCTCGTAGTTATAGAGCGGCTCGCCCATCCCCATGATGACGATGTTGGAGAGCAGCCGCGGCGAGCCGTCGGTCGGGCTCGGCCACTCGCCATAGGCGTCGCGCGCCGCCATGAACTGGCCGACGATCTCGGCCGCGCCCAGGTTGCGCACCAGCTTCTGCGTGCCGGTGTGGCAGAACTTGCAGGAGAGGGTGCAGCCCACCTGCGTCGAGATGCAGACGGCGCCGCGGTCCTCCTGCTCGTCCGGGATGTAGACGGTCTCGACCTGCTGCCCGTCGCGGAAGCCGAAGAGGAACTTCCGGGTGGCGTCGGTGCTGGTCTGCTCCGTCACCACGCCGGGGCGGCCGACCACGAAACGCTCCGCCAGCTTGGCCTGCATCGGCTTCGCGATGGTGGACATGCGCGCGAAGTCGGTGACGCCCTGGTGATAGATCCAGTGCCAGAGCTGCTTGGCGCGGAAGGGCTTCTCGCCGATGGCGACCATCTCCGCCACCAGTTCCTCGCGCGAGAGGCCGACCAGGTCGCGGCGGCCATCCGGCAGCGTGGCGGGCGGCGGCGCGAACAGCGCGGCCTTGGCCAGGATGCGGGCGCGCTCGGCCTCGGAAAGCTCAGCGGAGGAGGCGGGGGCGGAGGTCTGGGTCATGTCGGGTCCTGAGTCACCGGCGGCCGGCCGGGCACTCCTTGCTGATGGCCTCATAGGCGGCGGTGAAGCCGGAGAGGGAGAAGGTGTCGGTGGCGGTGCCGCGTCCCTGCGGGCCGGTGCCCTTGGCGACGGCGTTGGCGCCGGCGCGGAAGGCGGCCACGGCCTTGCTGCCCTCCCGCGCGAAGGCATTGTCCTGCGCGGTGTAGAAGTCGAGGTCGGTGCCGCCGACATTCACCGTCACCTCGGCATTCCGGGCATAGGTGTAGCCGGAGCGCAGCGCCACCTGGTCACGCCCCTGCGGGCGGTGCGTCACGGTGAGCAGCACGTTCTGGCGGTTGCCGGCCCCCTCCGTCTTGCTGGCGCGCGTGAAGGCGTAGCAGACCTTGCTCTTGCCTTCGGTATAGGTCGCGGCGGTCCAGTCCTGGAAGGTTCCGAGCGCCTGCGGGCGCTGGGCCTGGGCGGGGGCCGCGCTCATCACGCCGATGGGCAGGCCGAGCAGCATCAAGAAGGGAAGAAGCCGATTCATCGCCGTCACATAAAGGTTGGGAGTGCGGTGCCGCAACCACGCAAAGCCGTTGGCGGCTGCGCGAGAGGCGCAGATGTGATGGCATCATGAGCGCGGCGGCGGAAGGGGTGAATGCCGACTCCGCCCGCGCCCGGCGCAAGTTTCCCAGTGCAAGTTTCACCGTGGTGGCGGCCAGAGCACCTTGTCCGTGTAGTTGCAGGCCTCCCGCGCCACGCAGTGCCAGCATTCCGGCAGCCGCGCCTTGCAGATGTAGCGGCCGTGCAGGATCAGCCAGTGGTGGGCATCGCGCAGCAGGTCGGGCGGGACGCGCTGCATCAGCGCCTCCTCCACCGCCCGCGGGGTGCGCCCGGGCGCCAGGCCGGTGCGGTTGCCGAGGCGGAAGATATGCGTGTCCACCGCCATGGCCTCCTCGCCGAAGGCCACGTTGAGCACGACATTGGCCGTCTTGCGGCCGACCCCCGCCAGGGCCTCCAGCGCCACCCGGTCCGCCGGCACCTCGCCCCCATGGCGCTCCAGCAATTGCTGCGACAGCTTGATGACGTTGCGCGCCTTGGCCTTCCAGAGCCCGATGCGGCGGATGTGCTCCGCCACGCCCTCCTCGCCCAGCGCCACCATCGCCGCCGGATTGTCGGCCGCCTGGAACAGCGTGGCCGTGGCCTTGTTGACCGAGACATCGGTGGCCTGTGCCGAGAGCGCCACCGCCACCAGCAGCGTATAGGGGCTGGTATAGTGCAACTCGGTCTGCGGCGTCGGATTGGCGGCGGCCAGGGCGCGGATGAAGCGCTCGGCCTGGGCCGCCGACATCTTGCGGGCGCGGCGCGGTGCCTCCGCGGTGCCGTGCAGGGGCTTGCGGGGCGCACGGCGGCGGGGCGCGGGCTCGGCGACGGCCTCGGTCGCCCCGGGTGGTGGAAGAACAGGTTTCATGGGCAGGGAATCGTCATTGGCGGCGGCGCCCCATCTGTGCTGCAGGCCAGGGCAGCCTTATGTTTTCCGGCAATGCCAGCAAGCCCTGAACCGAGGCGCGCCGACCCGGTGCTGTTCGAGGCCGTCAGCACCCCCCAGCGCAGCCTTCATCCCGTTGCCTTCCTGCTGCTTGGCGCGCTGAGCGCCATCTGGGCACTGGGCGGCGGCCTGCTGTTCCTGCTGATAGGCGCCTGGCCGGTGCTGCCCTTCCTGGGGCTGGAATCCAGCCTGGTGCTGCTGCTGGTCTGGTTGCACCACCGCTGGTCCAGCCGCGCCTGGGAGATCGTCTCGCTGACCTCCAGCCGGCTAGTCATCCGCCGCACCGACTGGCGGGGCCGGCGGGAGGAGGCGGCCCTGGACCCGTACTGGGCGCGCGTCGAGCTTTCGGAGCGCGGCGGGCTGGCTCTGGTGCAGCGGGAGCGGCGGGTCGAGATCGGCCGCTTCCTCTCGGAGGAGGAAAAGCAGGACCTGGCGGTCGCCCTCAAGGCGGCGCTGGCGGATTATCGCCAGCCGGTCTTCGACAATCCCCAGCTGCGGCAGCCGCCGTGAGGGCCCGCGGCGGCTGAAAACCGGCGGGCCGGCTGCCGCGTTCTGTGTTCCGGACCTGCAGCGGAGCCCCCAGGATGACCCGTGCCTCGAACACCGGCCCGCGTTTCGTGCGCCATGCGGGCAATGTGGTGACGCTGCTGAACTCGGCGCGGCAGGTGGTGGACGCGCGCCTGTCGCAGGAGGCGGCGCGGCAGCGCGGCCCTGTCCTGACGGCGCTGGAGGCCGGCCGCATGGTGCCCGAGAAGATGCTCGCCTTCTCGGCCGGCGGGGCGGTGCTGGCGCAGGGGGCGGCGGAGCTCTCCCAGCGTGCGATGGAGTATGGCTTCGCCGAGATGGAGGCGGCGCACCGGGCCATGATGCGCGCCGCCATCAGCCCGACGCCCCTGGGCTGGATGATGGTGCAGACCGAGTGGATGACGGGTGTGGCGAGCCGCGCCGCCGCCTTCGGGCTGGGCTTCGCCAATGCCGCGCTGGGCATGGCGGAGCAGTCCATGCGCCCCGTCAGCCGGACCGTCTCGGGCAATCTGCGACGGCTGCGCTAGGGCTTTCTTGCCTCCGGCGGGCCGGAGCACGGGGAGGCCTTGCTCCCCTGTGCCCTGTTGCCGCTGGACGCTTAGTGCGCCGCCCGCTCGCTGTCCATATGGGCGAGTTGGCTGTCCGGATAGCGGGCCCCGGCGGCGGCGCCTGGCGGTACCGCCTGCTCGATGGCCGCCAGATCGGCCTCGCTCAGCCTCACCTCCAGGGCGCCGAGCGCCTCGGTGAGCCGGTCGCGCCGCCGGGCGCCGACCAGCGGGACGATGTCCGCCCCGCGCGCGGCGACCCAGGCGATGGCCACCTGCGCCACGCTGATGCCGCGCCCCTCGGCCACCTTCCGCAGTGCCTCGACCAGGGCCAGGTTGTGCTCCAGGTTCCCGTCCTGGAAGCGTGGGCTGCGGTCGCGGAAGTCACCCTGGCCACCCCGCTCCCTCGACCAATGGCCACTGATCAGCCCGCGCGAGAGCACGCCATAGGCGGTGACGCCGATGCCCAACTCCCGGCAGGTGGGCAGGATCTCCGCCTCGATGCCGCGCGAGACCAGCGAATACTCGATCTGCAGATCGGCGATCGGGTGGGTGGCGGCGGCGCGGCGGATGGTCTGCGCCCCCACCTCCGAAAGCCCGACATGGCGGACATAACCGGCCTTCACGAGGTCGCCGATGGCGCCCACCGTCTCCTCGATCGGCACATCCGGGTCGAGCCGGGCGGGGCGGTAGATATCGACATAGTCGGTGCCCAGGCGCTTCAGCGTATAGGCGAGGAAGTTGCGCACGGCGGCCGGGCGGCCGTCATAGCCGGTCCATTCGTTGTCGGGGCCGCGCAAGGCACCGAACTTGACGCTGAGGACAACATCCTCCCGCCGGTGCTGCCGCAGCGCCTCACCGATCAGCATCTCGTTGTGGCCCATGCCATAGAAGTCGCCGGTGTCGAGCAGGGTGATGCCCTGCTCCAGCGCGGCGGCGATGGTGGCCAGGCTCTCCGTGCGGTCGGCCGGGCCGTAGAGGTCGGACATGCCCATGCAGCCGAGGCCGAGGGCGGAAACCTGCGGGCCGGTGCGGCCCAGTTGACGCTGTTCCATCCTGTCTCTCCCGTCTCCGGTGGTGCGGTGGAGAATGGAGGCTGGCCGGGCATCCGATAATCCGCCACGATCCGCATGGACCATCCGGAATGGCGAACAATGCGGCCACCCCTGGCGGATCTCGACCTATTCGCTGCCGTGGCGCGGCATCGCAGCTTCCGCCGCGCGGCGCGGGAGGCCGGCATCTCCCCTTCCAGCCTCAGCGAACGCCTGCGTGCGCTGGAGGATGCGCTGGGCCTGCGCCTGCTGCACCGGACCACCCGCAGCGTCAGCCCAACCGAGGCCGGGGCGGCGCTGCTGGCACGCCTCGGACCCGCGCTCGGCGAGATCGGCGCGGCGCTGGAGGAAGCCGGCCGGCATGGCACCACGCCAAGCGGCACGCTGCGCATCAACGCGCCGCAGTCGGCTGCGCAGCTCGTGCTGGCCTCGCTGATCCCGCCCTTCCTGGCAGCCCATCCGCGCATCACCCTCGACGTGGTAGTCGAGGACAGTTTCGTCGACATCGTCAGCGGCGGCTTCGACGCCGGCATCCGCTACGGCGAGAGCCTGGCGCGCGACACCATCGCCGTACCGCTCGGCGGGCCGCAGCGCTATGTGCTGGTCGCTGCGCCGGCGCTGGTCGCGGCGCTCGGCGCGCCGGCCGCCCCGCGCGACCTGCTGCAACGGCCCTGCATCCGCCACCGCTTCCCGAGCGGCAATACGCCGCCCTGGGTCTTCGAGCGGGGTACGGAAACGGTGACGGTGCGGGTAGAAGGGCCCTTCACCACCACCGACCCGCATCTGGAACGCGCCGCCGCGCTCGCCGGCGTGGGCTTCCTGCTGACCTTCGAGGAATGGGTACGGGAGGACATCGCCCGCGGCACGCTGGTCTCGCTGCTGGAAGAGTGGTTGCCGCCCTTCGAGGGGCCGCATCTCTACTACGCCTCGCGGCGGCACATGCCCGCGGCCCTGCGCGCCTTCGTGGACTTCGTCCGCGCGCGGCGTCAGGGAGCGTCGCTCCGGACCCCGCCAACGGAAAGGGCGCCGGCGTGAGCGCCGGCGCCCGTCATTTCCCTCCAGGAGAAAAGGATCAGCCCAGCCGCTCGCCGTGCAGCGAGACGTCGAGGCCCTCGCGCTCGGATTCCTCGTTCACCCGCAGGCCCATCACCACGTCGATGGCTTTCAGCAGGATGAAGGTGCCGATGGCCGTGAAGACGAAAGTGGCCAGCACCGCGTAGAGCTGCAGCATGAACTGTCCGAAGGAGCCGGCGGTGCCATCCGGCGCGGCCGGGGTGGCCGAGAGCGGGCCATAGGCGAAGATGCCGGTCAGCAGCGCGCCGACGATGCCGCAGATGCCGTGCACGCCGAAGGCGTCCAGGCTGTCGTCATAGCCGCACCAGTGCTTCAGCGCCGTGGCGCCCCAGAA
>Ga0180221_1000984_pt1 | contig 21076 bp, 17 predicted proteins | sample eDN5th37CKraftMG_FD_151339 | JGI IMG/M metagenome (GOLD analysis project Ga0180221, IMG submission 151339) | Enriched Miracle-Growth compost microbial communities from Emeryville, California, USA - eDNA 5th pass 37_C Kraft MG (version 2) (version 2) ...
CCTGACCTGGGACCAGAGTCCCCCCGCACTATGAACCAGATCACACTAAGAGCGGGCCTGCTCCCACGCGAAGCGGCCCGTCTCTACCAGGTCCGGGTGCTCGTCGGGGTGCAGCTGCAGCACGACCGCGAGCAGCACCGCCCACGCCTGGGCGCGCCGCCACGTCGCGTCGTCCCAGCCGCACGCCGCCTCGAGGCGCGCGCGGAACCGCGCACGCGTGGGGCCGTCGAACGTCAGCCACGCCGTCGCGAGGTCGGAGGCCGGGTCACCCGACGTGACGTCGCCCCAGTCGACGGCGGCGGCGAGCCGGCCGTCGTGCACGACGAGGTTCGCGGGGTGCGGGTCGCCGTGCAGCCAGACGGGCGGGCCGTCGTGGTCCGGGGCCGTCGCGAGCTCGTCGAAGACGTCCAGCATCTCCTGCGCGTCCGGGAGCCGCAGGTGCTCGAGACGCTCCACGAGCGGCCCTCGCCGGGTGCGCGGTGGCACCCCGCGGTACGGGTTCGCGGGCGCGTCCGCCGGTGCGGGGCGGTGCAGCGCGACGAACAGGTCCGCGAGGTCGTCCGCCCACGCGGCTCGGTCGGCGACGGGCACGGCGTCGGCGCGCACGCCCGGCACCCAGCGCGCCAGCGTCCACGGCCAGGGGTAGGCGGCGGACGGCACCCCGACCCGGACCGGCACGGGGACGTCGACCGGGAGCCGCGGCGCCAGGACGGGCAGCCAGCGCTGCTCGTGGCTGATCAGAGGCGCCGCCTCGTCCCGCAGGGGCAGCCGCGCGACGAGGTCGTCCCCGACGCGCCACAGCGCGTTGTCCCAGCCGCGCGCGACGAAGCGCAGCGGGCGGTCGGCGAGGTCCGGGTGCTGCTCGCGCAGCAGCGTACGCACGAGCGCCTCGTCGACGTCGAGCCGGGCGAGGCGCGGGACGTTCACGGCGCGACCCTCAGGCCCACGGGTCCACGGTGCGCGAGCGGTCCCACGGCACGGACCAGCCGAGCTCGTCGAGCATCCGTCCGAGCACGATGGCGGTGAACCCCCAGACGAGCACCCCGGCGACCTCGAACGCGGGCGTCCGCACCCGGACGCCGCCGCGGTCGTGCACGACGCTCGCCCGGTGCGCCGGGTCGACGAGGTCGGCCACCGGCACCCGGAACACGTCGACCGTCTCCGCGTGGTCCACCGCGGCGACCTCGGACGGCCGCGACCACCACGCGGGCACCGGCGTGACGAGGTGGTCGCTCACGGGGAGCGCGAGCGGGGGGAGCGTGCCGAGCACGTCCACGCCGGACGCGTCGAGCCCGGTCTCCTCGACGGCCTCGCGCACGGCGGCGGCCTCGGGCGACGCGTCGCCGGGCTCGACCCGGCCGCCGGGGAACGAGACCTGGCCCGCGTGGTGGCCGAGAGTCGACGCGCGGCGCTGCAGCAGCACGTCGAGGTCACGGGCGACGGCAGGGTCGGTGGCGTCGGCCGGGCGGGCGTCGAGCACGCCGAACAGGACGAGGACGGCCGCGGGCCGCCCGGCGCCGGGCCGGGGGAGCGAGCGCGCGGGATCGACGCGCCAGTCGATGCCGCGGCGGACGAGCGCCTCGAGCTCGGCGCGAGCGCCCGGGGGCGTCGAGGGGCGCGAGTGCTGCCGGCCCGCGTCGTCGCGGGGGTCGAGGGCGGTCACCCGCGCGCCCGCACCTGCTCGCCGAACGCGGCGAACGCCTTCTCGGCCGCCGGCACGAGCCCCGGCAGGTGCTGGTCCGCGCCCGCCCGGACGGCGGCGACCTGGTCGTCGTCCAGCTCGCCCGCCATCTCGGGCGTCGCCAGCCACAGCTCGACCATGCGCCGGTCGAGCTCCGGGTGGAACTGGATGCCGAGCGCCGGACCTGCGCGGAACGCCTGCACGGGCGTGACGTCGCTCGACGCGAGCAGCGTGGCACCCGTGGGCAGCCCGACCGCGTCGTGGTGCCAGTGCAGCACGGTCGGCCGCGGCCCGAGCGGGCCGAGGACCGGGTCCTCGGCCACGACGTCGACGGGCGAGAAGCCGATCTCGGTGCCGGCGCGGCGGTGGAGGGGCGCGCCGAGCGCGAGCGCGAGCAGCTGCATGCCGAGGCACACGCCGAGCACGGGCACGTCGGCCTCGACCGCCGCGGCCAGGAGACGCCGCTCCGCCGCGAGGCCGGGGTGGCCCCGGTCGTCGTCGGCGTCCATCGCGCCGCCCATGACGACGATCCCCGAGAGCTCGTCCAGGGCGGGCAGCGCGGGCTCGGGGTCGGCGAGCACCGTCCGCGCCCGCAGCGGCGCGTCCAGGGCCGGGCCGATGCGGCCGGGTCCCTCGTGCGGGGCGTGCGTGAGGACGAGGACGGGCCGCACCGTCACCACCCGAGGGGCAGCGGGCGCCCCTCCTCGTAGCCGGCGGCGGACTGGATGCCGACCGTGGCGCGCTCGTGCAGCTCCTCCAGGGTCGACGCCCCCACGTACGTGGCGGCCGAGCGCACGCCGGAGGTGATGTGGTCGATGAGGTCCTCGACGCCCGGCCGCTGCGGGTCGAGGTACATCCGCGAGGAGCTGATGCCCTCCTCGTACAGCGCCTTGCGCGCCCGGTCGAAGGCGGAGCCGCCGCGTGTCCGGGCGGCGACGGCCCGTGCGGACGCCATCCCGAAGGACTCCTTGTACCGGCGGCCCTGCTCGTCGGTGTGCATGTCGCCCGGCGACTCGAACGTCCCGGCGAACCACGAGCCGATCATGACCTGCGACGCCCCGGCCGCCAGCGCGAGCGCGACGTCGCGGGGGTGCCGCACCCCGCCGTCCGCCCACACGTGCTTGCCGAGCCGGCGCGCCTCGGTGGCGCACTCGAGCACGGCGGAGAACTGCGGACGGCCGACCGCCGTCATCATCCGCGTCGTGCACATGGCGCCCGGGCCCACGCCCACCTTGACGATGTCCGCGCCCGCGTCGACCAGGTCCCGCACGCCCTCGGCCGTCACGACGTTCCCCGCCACGACCGGGACCTGCGGGTCCAGGGCGCGCACGGCGGCGAGCGCGTCGAGCATCTTGCGCTGGTGGCCGTGCGCGGTGTCCACGACGAGGACGTCGACGCCCGCCTCGAGGAGCTCGGCGGTCTTCGCCTTGACGTCGCCGTTGATGCCGACGGCCGCGGCGACCCGCAGGCGCCCCTGGTCGTCGAGCGCGGGCTGGTAGATCGACGAGCGCAGCGCGCCCAGCCGGGTGAGCACGCCGACCAGGCGCCCGTCACGCACGACGGGCGAGAACCAGCGACGCGAGCGGTGCAGCTGCTCGAACGCCTCCTCGAGCCCGCGGGTGCGGTCCGCCTCGAGCACCGCGAGGTCGACGACGGTCGGGTCGGGCGTCATGACCTGGTCCACCTGCGTGAACAGGTCGACACCCTGGCAGTCCGCCTCGGCGACCACGCCGACGGGGCGCCCGTCGTCCACGACGACCGCCGCGCCGTGAGCCCGCTTGGCGATGAGCGCCAGCGCGTCGTGCACGGTGTCGTGCGGCGCGACGACGGTCGCGGTCTCGACGACCGTGTGCCGCCGCTTGACGTCCGCCACGACGGTCGCGACGACGTCGGTCGGCGTGTCCTGGGGGAGGACGGCCATGCCGCCGCGGCGCGCGACGGTCTCGGCCATCCGGCGGCCGGCGACCGCCGTCATGTTGGCGACGACGAGGGGGATCGTGGTCCCTGTGCCGTCGGCGGCCGTGAGGTCCACGTCGAAGCGGGAGCTGACCTCCGAGCGGGACGGGACGAGGAAGACGTCGCCGTAGGTGAGGTCCGAGGTCGGCACGTGGCCGGGCAGGAAGCGCATGAGGGATCCCCTTTCCGAGCCATCCTACCGGCGCGGCTCGGGGAGGGGTCGGCGAGGGGTCGGGGGAGGGCCGGCCGAGCGTGCGCGGGCGGGACGGGTCGGTCGACCCGCCTCCGTCGCCTGCCGGGCCGGCGCCCGGTCCTCCTGAGACGCGTCGGTACGCTCGCCGCATGCTGGTCGCGCTCACCGGGATCGGCCTGTCGGCCGCGGCGGGCCTCAACGCGTACATCCCGTTCCTCGTCGTCGCGCTGCTCGCGCGCTTCACGGACGTCGTGACGCTGCCGGTCGGCTGGGAGTGGATGGAGAGCTGGTGGGCGATCGGCATCGGGGCCGCCCTGCTGGCGGCGGACGTCCTCCTGGACAAGGTCCCGGTGGTCGACTCCGTGAACGACGCGGTCCAGACGGCGGTGCGCCCCGCGTCCGGTGCCGTGCTCTTCGCCGCCACGAGCGCCGCGGCCGACCTGGAGCAGTCGAGCTGGGTGCAGGAGCGCCCGTGGGTACCGGTCGTCGCGGGCGTGCTCGTGGCGCTGGCGGTGCACGGCACCAAGGCGAGCGTGCGGCCCGTGCTCAACGCCGGGACGGGCGGTGTCGCGGCGCCCGTGGTGTCGACCGTCGAGGACGGCGTCTCGCTCAGCCTGTCGCTCGTCGCCCTGCTGCTGCCGGTGCTGGTGCTCCTGCTCCTCGTGCTGGGGATCTGGCTGGTGGTGCGGGTACGGCGGCGACGACGGACGCGCGCCGGCCGCCGCGGCGACCCGGGTGCCGGGACCATCTGACCCGACTTCGGCCCGCGGTGCGCACAGCACCTGCACCAGGTCACCCACGCGTGCGGGCGCCGCTGCGGCCGCCGCCCCCTACAGTGGGAGGGCGCCGCGCCCGTGCTCCAGCGGCGGGCGGCAGGCAGGAGGAGAGAAGTGACGCGTCCCGTGCTCCCGACGGTGCGGACACCCGCGGACGTCCGGCGGCTCAGCGGCCGGCAGGTCGCGCAGCTCGCCGACGAGATCCGGGCGTTCCTCGTCGAGTCGGTCTCGCGCACCGGCGGCCACCTCGGCCCGAACCTCGGCGTCGTCGAGCTGACCATCGCCCTGCACCGGGTGTTCGACTCGCCGCGCGACACGCTCGTGTTCGACACGGGCCACCAGTCGTACGTGCACAAGCTGCTGACCGGCCGGTCCGACTTCACGCGTCTGCGCAGCCGCGACGGGCTGTCCGGCTACCCGAGCCGCGCCGAGTCCGAGCACGACGTGGTCGAGAACTCGCACGCCTCCACGGCGTTGTCGTGGGCCGACGGCATCGCCAAGGCGAACGAGCTGCGCGGGCACGCGGACCGCTCCGTCGTCGCGGTCGTCGGCGACGGCGCGCTGACCGGCGGCATGGCGTGGGAGGCGCTCAACAACATCGCCGCCGGGCAGGACCGCCGCCTCGTCGTCGTCGTCAACGACAACGGGCGCTCGTACGCCCCGACGATCGGCGGGCTCGCGCACCACCTCGACACCCTGCGGACCACGCAGGGCTACGAGAACGTCCTGTCCTGGGGCAAGCGCACGCTGCGCCGCTCCGGCCCGCCCGGCCGCGCCGCCTACGAGGCGCTGCACGGCCTGAAGAAGGGCATCAAGGACGTCGTCGCGCCGCAGGGCATGTTCGAGGACCTCGGCATCAAGTACGTCGGCCCGGTCGACGGGCACGACGAGCCCGCGGTCGAGCGGGCGCTGACCCGGGCCAAGGGCTTCGGCGGCCCGGTCATCGTGCACGTCATCACGGAGAAGGGCCGCGGCTACAGCCCGGCGGAGCAGGACGTCGCGGACCGGTTCCACGCGGTGGGCAAGATCCACCCGGAGACGGGCCTGCCCGTCGCACCGTCGCGGTTCGGGTGGACGAGCGTGTTCGCCGACGAGATCGTCCGCATCGGCCGGCGCCGGCCTGACGTCGTCGCGCTCACCGCCGCGATGCTGCAGCCGGTCGGGCTCGCGCCGTTCGCGGCGGAGTTCCCCGACCGTGTCTTCGACGTGGGCATCGCCGAGCAGCACGCCGTGACGTCGGCCGCGGGCATGGCGTTCGGCGGTCTGCACCCCGTCGTCGCGGTGTACGCGACGTTCCTCAACCGGGCGTTCGACCAGGTGCTCATGGACGTCGCCCTGCACCGCGCGGGCGTGACGTTCGTGCTGGACCGCGCCGGGCTGACCGGTGACGACGGCGCGAGCCACAACGGCATGTGGGACATGGCGATGCTCTCGATCGTCCCGGGCCTGCGGCTCGCCGCGCCCCGCGACGAGCAGACGCTGCGCACGGCGCTGCGCGAGGCGGTCGACGTGGACGACGCCCCGACCGTCGTGCGGTACCCCAAGGGCGCGATGGGCGACCCCGTCGAGCCGGTGGACACGGTGGACGGCGTCGACGTGCTCGCGCGGCACGCCGGTGCGGACCCCGCGGCGCGGTCGGTGCTCGTCGTCGGGATCGGCGCCATGGCCGAGACGGGCCTGGAGGTCGCCCGGCTGCTCGCCGCGCACGGGCTCGCCGCCACGGTCGTCGACCCGCGCTGGGTGCTCCCGGTGCCCGAGGGCCTGGTCAAGCTCGTCGGCGAGCACGACCACGTCGTGACCATCGAGGACGGGCTGGTCGACGGCGGCGTCGGTGCTCTGCTCGCGCAGCGCGCCCGTGAGGCGGGCATCGGCACGCCCGTGCAGCCGTTCGGCGTGCCGCGCGCGTTCCTCGGCCACGCGACCCGGGACCAGCTCGTCGGTGCTCTCCGCCTGGGTCCCGCGGACGTCGCGCGCGACGTCCTGACGGCGCTCGGCGACGACTGAGCGGGTGGGCCCGAGGGCTCGTCGTCGCCTCCTGCGCCTGCGCGGCGAGCCCCGGTGGGTGTGATCTGGACGACATCCGCCCCGCAGGGACCGAGGTCCCAAGACATCCCATGAATTGCTCCCTAGGTTCGAGGTAACGACTCGTCGAAGGAGCGCAGATGTCCACCACCACCGGACCCGCCACCACCCCCGCCGCACAGGGCGAAGGCAACGCCGCGGAGGGCACGCTGCCCGCCGCGTGGGACGGCTTCGAGCGCGGTCCCTGGACCGACGGCGTGGACGTCCGCGACTTCATCCAGCGCAACTACACGCCCTACGAGGGCGACGCGTCGTTCCTGGCCGGGCCGACCGCCCGCACCACGGGGATCTGGGCCAAGCTCTCCGAGATGTTCCCCGCCGAGCGCGCCAAGGGCGTGTACGACGTCGACGCCTCGACGCCGTCGACGATCACCTCCCACGCGCCGGGCTACATCGACCGGGACAACGAGGTCGTCGTCGGCCTGCAGACCGATGCCCCGCTCAAGCGCGCGATCATGCCCAACGGCGGCTACCGGATGGTCCTCAACTCGCTCGAGACCTACGGCTACGAGCCCGACCCGGTCGTCACCGAGATCTTCACCAAGTACCGCAAGACCCACAACGACGGCGTCTTCGACGTCTACCCGCCCGCGGTGCGCGCGGCCCGCTCCTCGCACATCATCACGGGCCTGCCCGACGCGTACGGCCGCGGCCGGATCATCGGCGACTACCGCCGCGTCGCGCTGTACGGCGTCGACGCGCTGATCGCGGCGAAGAAGGTCGAGAAGGCCGGCCTCGACATGGAGCGCTCCGTCGAGGACGTCATCCGGGCACGTGAGGAGCTGTCGGAGCAGATCCGCGCGCTCGGCGAGCTCAAGACGATGGCCGCCTCGTACGGCTACGACATCTCCGAGCCGGCGACGAACGGACGCCAGGCCGTCCAGTGGCTGTACTTCGCGTACCTCGCCGCGGTGAAGGAGCAGAACGGCGCGGCCATGTCGCTCGGCCGCACGTCGACGTTCCTCGACATCTACCTCGAGCGCGACCTGCGCGCCGGCCGCCTGACCGAGGAGCAGGTCCAGGAGGTCATCGACGACTTCGTCATCAAGCTGCGGATCGTGCGGTTCCTGCGCACCCCGGAGTACGACAGCCTGTTCTCGGGCGACCCGACGTGGGTGACCGAGTCGATCGGCGGCATGGGCGAGGACGGGCGCACGCTCGTGACCAAGACGTCGTTCCGGTACCTGCAGACGCTCTACAACCTGGGCCCGGCCCCCGAGCCGAACATGACGGTGTTCTGGTCCGAGGCGCTCCCGGCGGGGTTCAAGGAGTTCTGCGCGCAGGTGTCGATCGACACCTCGGCGGTCCAGTACGAGTCCGACGACCTCATCCGTGCCGACTGGGGCGACGACGCGGCCATCGCGTGCTGCGTGTCCCCGATGCGGGTCGGCAAGCAGATGCAGTTCTTCGGTGCCCGCGTGAACCTCGCCAAGGCGCTGCTCTACGCGATCAACGGCGGCCGCGACGAGATCTCCGGCAAGCAGGTCGCGCCGGCGACCACGCCCGTGCAGGGCGACGTCCTCGAGTACGACGACGTCGTGGCGCGGCTCGACGCGACGATGGACTGGCTCGCCCAGACCTACGTCGACGCGCTCAACTGCGTGCACTACATGCACGACAAGTACGCGTACGAGCGCATCGAGATGGCGCTGCACGACCGCGAGATCCTGCGGACCATGGCCTGCGGCATCGCCGGCCTCTCCGTCGTCGCCGACTCGCTGTCCGCGATCAAGTACGCGACGGTCCGCCCGCTGCGCACGGTCGACGGCCTCATCACCGAGTACTCGGTCGAGGGCGACTTCCCGACCTACGGCAACGACGACGACCGCGCCGACGACATCGCCGTGTGGCTCGTCGAGACGTTCATGAAGAAGATCCGCCGGTACCCGACCTACCGGGGCGCGCTGCACACGCAGTCGGTGCTGACGATCACGTCGAACGTCGTCTACGGCAAGGCCACGGGCTCGACGCCCGACGGCCGCCGCGCCGGCGAGCCGTTCGCCCCCGGGGCCAACCCGATGAACGGGCGGGACACGCACGGCATGCTCGCCTCCGCGCTGTCGGTCGCCAAGCTGCCCTACTCGCAGTCCCAGGACGGCATCTCGCTGACCTCGTCCGTCGTGCCGGCCGGGCTCGGCCGCACGCGCGAGGAGCAGGTGACGAACCTGGTCGGCCTGCTCGACGCGTACACGATGTCGAACGGCTACCACATGAACGTCAACGTGCTGAACCGCGAGACGCTGCTCGACGCGATGGAGAACCCGGAGAAGTACCCGCAGCTCACCATCCGTGTCTCGGGCTACGCCGTGAACTTCGTCCGCCTGACCCGGGAGCAGCAGCTCGACGTGCTCTCGCGGACCTTCCACGGCGCGGTCTGACCGCGGCGGGACCCGGACCGACAGGAGAACGACCGTGACGACCCTGACCGACGAGCGGCGAGACGGCGCACCGGTGGTGCCGCTGGGGATGCCGCTCGTCGGCGGGTCGCACGAGCGCACGCACGGGCACGGGACGTCCGGGCTCGCGGAGGCGGACGCCGAGGACCGGTCGGCCCGGCTCGCGGCCGTCCGCGCGGGCGAGGTCGGCTCGGTGCACTCGTGGGAGCTCGTCACTGCGGTCGACGGTCCCGGCACCCGGCTCACCACGTTCCTCGCGGGCTGCCCGCTGCGATGCCTGTACTGCCACAACCCCGACACGATGGAGATGCGGCGCGGGACGGACGTCACCGCGGACGAGATCCTCGCCCGGGTCAATCGGTACCGCGGGGTCATGAAGGCCACGGGCGGCGGCCTGACGATCTCGGGCGGCGAGCCGCTCATGCAGCCCGCGTTCGTGCGCCGTCTGCTGCGCGGGGCGAAGGCGATGGACGTGCACACGGCGATCGACACCTCCGGCTACCTCGGCGCTCACTGCACCGACGAGATGCTCGACGACATCGACCTCGTGCTGCTCGACGTGAAGTCCGGCGATCCCGAGACCTACCGGCGGGTGACCGGACGGCCGCTCGCACCGACCCTCGAGTTCGGCCGTCGCCTCGCCCAGCGGGGCGGCACGGAGATCTGGATCCGGTTCGTGCTCGTGCCGGGCCTGACGGACGACGTCGAGAACGTCGAGAAGGTCGCCGACTACGTGGCGTCGCTCGGCGCCGCGGTGACCCGGGTCGAGGTCCTGCCGTTCCACCAGATGGGGCGGGACAAGTGGGCCGAGCTCGGCATGCGGTACGAGCTGGAGGACACCGAGCCGCCGTCGGTCGAGCTGACGGAGCGCGTGCGCGGCCAGTTCCGCGCCCGCGGGCTCACCGTCTACTGACGCCGGCCGGGCTCCCGGCCGGTCTGCCGGCCCGAGCCCGCCGGACCGCTCAGAAGGCGCTGACCGACCCCGGCGCCCGCTGCGGGCGGGCGAGGGTGCGCAGCAGCGCGTCCTGCCCGTGGCGCCGCAGAGCGAGGTTCGTCAGCAGCGTGACCACCGGCCACAGCGCGTCGGGGGCGAACTCCGGGGTCGGCACGTCGACGCTCGCGGCGAGGTCCTCGCTGTGCACGAGGATCTCCAGGAGGCGGGTCACGACGAAGTCGTCGGTGGACAGGACGGTGCCCTGCCAGGGGACGAGCACGGCGGGCGGGGCGGCGGCGAGCACCGTGTCGAGCTGGTCGACGCAGGCTCGGCCGGTGGCGAGCACCGCGTCGACGCCCGGGTCCGCCAGCGCGGCGGAGCGGTCGCGCACGCCGACGTTGGACGGGCCGTCGAGGTCCTCGCGCCGCCACGGCACCTGCGCGTAGTGCTCGTCGACGCTGAGCGCGTCGGCCGGGTCGCCGGGCGAGCCGCCGACGACCTCGACGACCCGCTGCGCCTGCAGCAGCAGGTGCGCGGCCAGGGCGCCGACGGTCATCCCGGCGCAGGCGGACTCCTCGTCCCAGCGGCGGGCGACCTCGGGGCGTGCGGCCAGCTCCAGCGCGAGCTCGGCGGCGGGCCTCAGGGCGGGACGGGACAGGGTGCCGGTGAAGGTGAGCGCAGGGAGCACGCCGTCACCCTGCCGCGTCGCCCGCCCGGCGGGCAAGCCGGCCGCGGGGTGCCCGGCGAGGCCGACGTCCACGCCGTCGGGGCGCCGGACGCGGCTCGGCCGGCCGCCACGAGGTGACGGCCGGCCGAGCCGTGCCCGGTCAGGCCGGGACGTTCGCGACCCCGTCCGGCAGGAGCCGACGCCCGAGGACCTTCTCGCTGTAGCCGTTCCGGTCGAGGTAGGGCGTGATCCCGCCGAGGTGGAAGCCCCAGCCGGCGCCCAGGATCATGCAGAGGTCGATCTGCTGCGGCGTGGCGACGACGCCCTCGTCGAGCATGTGCCCGATCTCGACGGTGAGCGCCGTGAGCACGCTGTCGAGCACGCCCGCCTCGTCGAGCGGCGCGGGCGACGGCTCGACCTCGCGCGCGCCGTCGAAGACGGCCTGGATCGCCGGGTCGACGGGCTTGGGCAGCCCCTTGGCGGGTGCGGGCAGCACGACCTTCGTCCCGTCGGCGACGAGCTTCTCGAGCCCCGGCGAGCGGGGGAACCGGTCGCCGAGGTCCTCGCGCAGCGACGTGAGGACGTGCAGGCCGACGGCAGGGCCGACGAGGTCGAACAGCTCGAACGGCGGCATCGGGAGCCCGAGCGGGTCGAGCGCCCGGTCCGCGACCTCGACCGGCGTGCCGTGCTCGACCGCGTCGACGATCACGCCGAGGAGCAGGACGAGCAGGCGGTTGACGACGAACCCGGGCCGGTCGGCGACGAGGACGGCGGTCTTGCGCAGCTTCGCGGCGACCGCGAAGCCCGTCGCGAGCGCCTCCGCCGACGTCCGCTCGGCCTGCACCACCTCGACGAGCGGCATCGCCGCGACCGGGTTGAAGAAGTGCAGGCCGACGACGCGCTCGGGGTGCTGCAGGTCGGCGGCCATCTTCGTGACCGACAGCGCCGAGGTGTTCGTCGCGAGGATCGTGGTGGGGGAGACGACCCCCTCGAGCTCGGCGAAGACGCGCTTCTTGAGGTCGAGGATCTCCGTGACGGCCTCGATCACCAGGTCGCACGAGGCGAAGTCCTGGATGTCCGTCGTGCCGCTGATCTGGCCGACGACGCGGGCCCCGGCGGATGCGCTCATGCGGCCCGACTGCACCAGTCGCTCGACGGTGGACCGGGCAGCCGCCAGCCCCTTGTCCACGCGCTCCTGGTCGAGGTCGCGCATGACGACCGGGACCCCGAGCCGCTGCGCGAGCAGCAGGGCGATCTGGGCCGCCATGAGGCCGGCGCCGACGATGCCGACCCGCGTGACGGGCTGTGCGAGCGACGGGTCGGGGGCGCCCTGCGGCTTCTTGCCGCCGGAGACCAGCCCGAACGCGTACACGGACGCCCGCATCTCGTCGGACATGATGAGGTCGGCGAGCGCCTCGTCCTCGGCCGCGAAGGCCTCCTCGCGCGACGCCTCACGCGCCGCGGCGACGAGCTCGAGCGCCCGGTAGGGCGCGGGGCGCGAGCCGTGGACGACGGCGTCGAGCCGCTGCCGGGCGGCGCCGACGACGCCCTCCCACAGCGGCTGCGCGTCGAGCGGGCGCCGCTCGACGACGACCTCGCCGGTGACGACCCGCGCGGCCCACCGCACGGACTCCTCGAGGAAGTCGGCGGGGTCGAGCACGACGTCGACGAGCCCGAGCTCGGCCGCCTCGGCGACCTTGAGCGGCTTGTTGGCCGCGGGTCGCGTGAGGATGACGTCCAGCGCCTTCTCCACGCCGACGAGCCGCGGCACGAGGTACGCCCCGCCCCAGCCCGGCACCAGGCCGAGCCCGGTCTCCGGCAGCGCCAGGGCGCGCACGTCGGAGGCCGCGGTGCGGTAGTCGCAGTTCAGGGCGAGCTCGAAGCCTCCGCCCAGCGCGACGCCGTTGACGAACGCGAACGTCGGCACGCCGGCGTCGTGCAGCAGCTCGTACGCCGCGTGCCCGCCGCGGCCGAGCGCGAGGGCGTCTTCGCGGGTGCGCACGGCCGCGACCTGCGTGAGGTCGGCGCCGGCGGCGAGATAGTACGGCTTGCCGGTGACCGCGATCGCCTGGACCTCGCCGGCGGCGGCGCGCTCGCGCACGCCTCGCAGTGCGGCGGTGATCTCGCCGATGCCGAGCGGGCCGAGCGTGGTGGGCTTCGTGTGGTCGAGCCCGTTGTCGATCGTCACGAGCGCGAGGACGCCGGCGGAGCCGGGCATCCGCACGTCACGGACGTGGGCGTGGGTCACGCGCTCCGCGCGCGGCTCGGTGCTCATCGGGCGCTCTCCTCGGAGGTCGGGACGTAGTCGGCGTGGTGCGGGTTCTCCCAGACGACCGTGCCGCCCTGGCCGAGGCCGACGCACATCGTCGTGAGTCCGTAGCGGACCTCCGGGTGCTCCGCGAACTGCCGCGCGAGCTGCGTCATGAGTCGCACGCCGGACGACGCGAGCGGGTGGCCGACGGCGATCGCTCCGCCGTAGGGGTTCACACGCGGGTCGTCGTCGGCGATCCCGAACGCGTCGAGGAAGGAGAGCACCTGGACCGCGAAGGCCTCGTTGATCTCGAACAGGCCGATGTCGTCGATCGTCAGCCCGGCGCGCTCGAGCGCCTTCGTGGTCGCCGGGACCGGGCCGATGCCCATGATCTCCGGCTCCACGCCCGCGTACGCGAACGAGACCATGCGCATGCGCACGGGCAGGCCGAGCTCGTCGGCGACGTCCTCGGCCGCCAGCAGGCACGCCGCGGCGCCGTCGGTCAGCGGCGCCGACGTCGCCGCGGTGACGCGGCCGCCGGGGCGGAACGGCGTCGGCAGGTTCGCCACGCCCTCGAGGGTGGTGCCGGGGCGAGGCGGCTCGTCGGCGGTGGCGAGCCCCCAGCCGTTCTCGGGGTCGCGCAGCGCGACGGGCACCAGGTCGGGATCGATCTGGCCCGCGGCGAGCGCGGCGGCGTACTTGGCCTGGCTCGCGACGCCGTACGCGTCCGCGCGCTCCTTGGTCAGCGCGGGGAAGCGGTCGTGCAGGTTCTCCGCCGTCACACCCATGTTGAGCGCGTCGGGCGCGACGAGCTGCTCCGCGAGGAAGCGGGGGTTGGGGTCCGCGTCGAAGCCCATCGGGTGGCGGCCCATGTGCTCGACGCCGCCGGCCAGCGCGACGTCGGCAGCGCCGACGCCGATCTGCGCGGCCGTGCTCGTCACGGCGGTCATCGCCCCGGCGCACATGCGGTCGATCGCGTACCCGGGGACCGTGCGGGGCAGGCCCGCCAGCACGCCGACCGTGCGCCCGAGCGTCAGCCCCTGGTCGCCCTGCTGCGTGGTCGCGGCGACCGCCACCTCGTCGATGCGCTCGGGCGGCAGCTGCGGCGTGCGGCGCAGGAGCTCGCGGACCGCCTTGACGACCAGGTCGTCCGCGCGGGTGTGGGCGTACAGCCCGTCCTTGCGGGCCCGGCCGAACGGCGTGCGGACGCCCTCGACGAAGACGGTGCGCCGGACGGGCGGCGAAGGACGGGCGGATGCGCTGGGCATCGAACCTCCTGGGAAGGGACGGCAGTGTCCGAGGTGACGGCCCAAGGTAACCGATACCGCCGGTATCACACCACCCCCGCGAGCGCGTGGGTCCAACGTCCCGTCAGAGGCCGGCGAACACCTCCGCGAGGCGCGGGGCGACGAGCTCGACCTGCCACGGTCGCGCCCCGCCGGCGGCGAGCGCGGCGGCGACGGACTCCTCGTCGAGGTGCTCGGGCGGCGTCCAGCACAGCCGGCGCAGCAGGTCCGGCTGCAGGAGGTTCTCGGCCGGGACGGTCCAGCGCGCCGACAGGTCCGCGACGACGTCGCGCGCAGCGGCGAGCCGCGCGGCCGCTGCCGGGTCGCGGTCCGCCCACGCGCGCGGCGGAGGCGGGGCGTCGCTCTTGGGCCCGCGCAGCGACGGCAGCTCGTCGTCGGGCAGCGCACGGCCGCGGTCGATCGCGGCCTGCCACAGGGTCGCGCGCCGGCGGGTGCCCTTGCCCGAGAACTGGGGGAGCGCGGTGAGCTCGGGGACCGACCGGGGCATGGCCTGCGCCGCCGCGACGATCGCGGCGTCGGGCAGGACGCGACCGGGCGAGATGTCCCGCTCCCGGGCGTTGCGGTCACGTGTCGCCCACAGCTCGCGGACGACCGCGAGCCGGCGCGCGTCGCGCACCTGGTGCAGGCCCGAGACCCGGCGCCACGGGTCGGTGCGCGGCGCGGGCGGCGGCGCGGTCCGCACCGCCTCGAACTCCTGCGCCGCCCACTCCGCCTTGCCGGCCAGCGCGAGCCGCTCGGCGAGCACCTCGCGCACCTCGACGAGCACCTCGACGTCGAGCACGGCGTACCGCAGCCACTCGGTCGGCAGCGGCCGGGTGGACCAGTCGACGGCCGAGTGCTCCTTGGCCAGGCCGAGCCCCAGCGTGTCGGCCACGACGGCGGCCAGGCCGACGCGCTCCATGCCGAGCAGCCGGGCGGCGAGCTCGGTGTCGAACACGCGCGAGGGGCGCATGCCCTGCTCTGCGAGCCCCGGCAGGTCCTGCGAGGCGGCGTGCAGCACCCACTCGACGCCGACCAGCGCCTCGGACAGCGCGGACAGGTCCGGGACGGCGATCGGGTCGATGAGCGCGGTCCCCGCCCCCTCGCGGCGCAGCTGGACCAGGTAGGTGCGCTGGCCGTACCGGTACCCGGACGCGCGCTCGGCGTCCACGGCGACAGGGCCGGTCGCGGCCCCGAACGCCTCGACGACCTCCGCGAGGGCCGCGGGCGTGGAGACGACGTCGGGGATGCCGTCGGCGGGCTCGGTCAGCGCGACCACCGCCGGACCCGTGGACGCCCCCTCCGTCCCGGGGACGTGCTCGTCAGGTCGCATGCGTCCACGGTAGGCGAGCGCGCTCGTCCTGCGTGCACGCGGGGCCGCTGCGCGGGTGACGTGTCGCAGTCGCGTTCGTCACGCAGGGCGGTGCCCGGCGCCGGCGCCTGTCCGCCGCCGTCGCCCCGCGACGTCAGGCCAGCACGCCGCCGCGGATGGCGATCGCGACGAGCTCGGCACGGTCGCCGGTGCCGAGCTTGCGGGAGATGCGCGCGAGGTGGCTCTTGACCGTGAGCGCCGACAGCCCCAGCTGCTCGCCGATCTGGCGGTTGCTGCGGCCGTCCGCGACGAGAGCGAGCACGCTGATCTCGCGCGCGGTGAGCTCGGGCAGCGGGGGCCGGGACGGCGCGGGGGGAGGCGTGCGCGTGAGGCTCGGCGCCGTGGAGCTCGCGATCGCGCCGCGGATGCCGCCGGCGAGCAGCGCGGTGAGCTCGGGCCGGCTCGCCCGGCGCGTGAGGACGACGACACGCTGCGCGCCCCGGCGGCGCAGGTTCGCCGCGAGCGTCGTGCCGTCGCCGTCCGCGACCTCCGTGAGGACGACGCACAGCTGCGCGCCCGGACCGGGACGCTGGCCCGGCGCCTGCTCGCGGGCGGCGGAGCCGGCGCGGGCGGGCACCACCGGCCGAGGGCCGAGCACCGGGCGCGCCGGTGCGACGGTCGCGAGGCCTCGGGCCTCCCGGCGGAGCGGCTCGATGGTCATGGCCCCTCATCGGCACCGGTCAGCGGGGACTTGAGCCGCTCGGGTGACCGCGTGCAGCACGGCCGGTGACAGCGGTCAGCACCCGCCTGCACGGCGCGGGCACGCCCGGTGTCAGCGGCGCGGGCCGAGCGGCACGACGCCGTCGGGCAGCGGTGGCAGGCCGGCCGCGGTGCACAGGAGGGTCGCCCACGCCCGCAGGTGCGGGCCGAGGTCCTCGTCGGCGGCCGTCCAGGACGCGCGGATCTCGAGCTCGGTCTGCTCCTCGCGCACGTCGAGCGCACCGAAGCTCTGCGAGAGCACCCGGGTCACCGTGCCCGCGGCGGCGTGCGGGTCGAGACCCACCGAGCCGAGCGCGTCGACGAACCAGCTCCAGGCGACCTCCGCGAGCAGCGGGTCGGCGCCGACCTCGGGCTCGAGCGTCGCGCGCACGAGCGTGACGAGGCGGAAGCAGCCGTCCCACGCCTCCTGCCCGTCCGGGTCGTACAGCACGACGAACCGCCCGGACGCGAGCTCGGCCGCGGCGACGGAGCGGCGCGCCGTGCGGACCTCCGCCGTCAGCGCCGCGGAGTACGGCGCGATGCGCGCCGGGCCCGGCACCTCGTCGAGCACGACCTCGGGACGGACGACCACGGCACGCAGCGACCGCAGCGAGCGGACGAACGCGGGAGGGACGTCGTCGGGTCCGGCAGGAGTCACGAGGGGAGCGTACGATCGCGCGCTCGCACGGCGGCGCGGCGGCACGCCGGAGGAGGCGGCCCGTTGCACGGTCGTTGCCCGGACGCAGCGGTACGCGCGGCCCGCGGTCGTCCCGCGTGCGTGCCACCGCGTCTCGCGTGCCGACCGGCCCGGGGGGTCGTCGGGGGCCGAGGGCTAGGCTGACCAGGAGTCCCGCACCCCCGCCACCGCGCGCCGCGCACTCGTGCGCCCGCGGTCGTCCCACCCCGAAGGAGCAGGCGTACATGGTCGCCACGTCAACGGACGCCACGTCGGTCGGAACGGCGCAGATCGGGGTCACCGGTCTCGCCGTGATGGGTCGGAACCTCGCCCGCAACTTCGCGCGGCACGGGTACACAGTCGCGGTGCACAACCGGTCGTGGGCCAAGACCGAGTCGCTCGTGGCCGACCACGGCGACGAGGGCACGTTCGTGGCGTCGGAGTCCATGGCGGACTTCGTGGCCTCGCTCGAGCGTCCGCGCAAGGTCGTCGTCATGGTGAAGGCCGGTGCAGCGACCGATGCGGTCATCGACGAGCTGGTGCCCCTGCTCGAGGAGGGCGACATCGTCGTCGACGCCGGGAACGCGCACTTCCCGGACACGATCCGCCGCGAGGCGGCGCTGCGCGAGCGCGGGCTGCACTTCGTCGGCTCCGGCGTCTCGGGCGGCGAGGAGGGGGCCCTGCTCGGCCCGTCGATCATGCCCGGCGGCACGGCGGAGGCCTACGAGAGCCTGGGCCCGATCCTCGAGGCGATCTCGGCCAAGGTCGACGGCGTGCCGTGCTGCACGCACGTCGGGCCCGACGGCGCCGGCCACTTCGTCAAGATGGTGCACAACGGCATCGAGTACGCCGACATGCAGCTCATCGCCGAGGCGTACGACCTGCTCCGCCAGGGGCTGGGCGCGTCGGCGCCCGAGATCGGCGAGGTGTTCGCCGCGTGGAACACGGGGGACCTGGAGTCGTTCCTCATCGAGATCACGGCCGACGTGCTCGCGCACACCGACGCCGTGACCGGGCGCCCGTTCGTCGACGTCGTGGCCGACCGGGCCGAGCAGAAGGGCACGGGCCGGTGGACCGTGCAGTCCGGGCTGGACCTGGGCGTGCCGATCACCGGGATCGCGGAGGCGACCTTCGCCCGGGCGCTGTCCGGGTCGGTGCCGCAGCGCGCCGCCGCGGCGGGCACCCTGCCCGCGCACACCGAGCCCTGGGCGGTGGGGGACCGCGACGCGTTCGTCGAGGACGTGCGCCTGGCCCTCTACGCGTCGAAGGTCGTCGCCTACTCGCAGGGGTTCGACCAGATCGCCGCAGCCTCGGCCCAGTACGGCTGGGACATCGACCGCGGCGCGATGGCGCGCATCTGGCGGGGCGGCTGCATCATCCGCGCTCGGTTCCTCAACCGGATCACGGAGGCGTACGAGCGCGACCCGCAGCTGCCGCTGCTGCTGGCGGACCCGTACTTCACCGCCGCCGTCAGCAACGGCGTCGCGGCCTGGCGCCGGGTCGTGGCCGCGGCGGCGCGGCACGGCGTCCCGACCCCCGCGTTCTCCTCGTCGCTGGCCTACTACGACGGCGTGCGCGCCGAGCGGCTGCCCGCCGCGCTGATCCAGGCGCAGCGCGACTTCTTCGGGGCGCACACCTACCAGCGGACCGACCGCGAGGGCACCTTCCACACGCTGTGGTCCGGCGACCGCTCGGAGCAGGACGCGTGAGCGCAGCGGCCCGCACCGGCACGCTGCAGCCCGTCATCCTCGGCGCCGACATCGGCGTCTACGCGCTCGCCCGGGCGTTCCACGCGCAGTACGGCGTGCGCTCGGTCGTCGTCGCCGGGGCGCTGGTGGGCCCGGTGGCGGACTCGACGATCATCGAGCCGGAGCTCGTCGCCGACAGCCACGACCCGGAGCAGCTCGTCTCGCGGCTGATGGACGTGGCGCGCCGGTACCCCGACCGGCGTCTGCTGCTCATGGCGAACTCCGACTGGCTCGTCCGGGTCGTCGTCCAGCACCGAGGGCTGCTCGAGACCGAGTACGTCGTGCCCTTCCTCTCCGAGGACCTGCTCGACAAGGTCTCCGACAAGGCGACGTTCGCGCAGATGTGCGCCGAGCTCGGCATCGACGTGCCGCGCACGATCATCCAGGACTTCGCGCGCGCCGAGGCCGACGACTGGGCGCCCGAGCCGGTGGACCTGCCCTACCCGCTCATCGCGAAGGCGGCGAGCAGCGCGGACTACCAGGACGTGGAGTTCGCGGGGAAGAAGAAGGTCTTCGAGATCGGCTCCGCCGAGGAGCTCGCGTGGCTGTGGGGGGCGCTGCGCGACGCGGGCTTCCGCGGGCGGTTCGTCGTGCAGGAGCTCGTGCCGGGCGACGACACGCAGATGCGGTCCGTGACCGCGTACGTCGACCGCTCGGGCGCGATCACGCTGCTCGCGGCGGCGCACGTCCTGCTCGAGGAGCACACGCCGACGGGCCTCGGGAACCCGTGCGCGATGATCACCTACCGCGACGACGAGATGCTCGCCCAGGCGCGCCGGTTCCTCGAGCACACCGGCTACCGGGGCTTCGCCAACTTCGACGTGAAGGTCGACCCCCGCGACGGCGGACTGCGCTTCTTCGAGGTGAACCCGCGCATCGGGCGGAACAACTTCTACGTGACGGCGGCCGGGGCGAACGTCGCGCGGTTCGTCGTCGAGGACGCGGTCGAGGGCCGGGCGGTCGAGCCGGTCGTCGTCGACCGGGAGGTGCTCTACTCGGTCGTGCCGCTCGGCCTGCTGCTGCGCTACGTGCGCGACGCCGCCCTGGCCGCGCGGGTGCGCTCCCTCGCGCGCGCGGGCCGCACCGCGCACCCGCTGCGCTACGAGAAGGACCTGCCGTGGCGCCGGCGCCTGTACGTGCGGGTCGCCCTGCTCAACCAGCGGCGCAAGTTCCGCCGCTACTACCCGGCGCCGACCGACAGCGGGTTCTAGCGCCCGCCCGGTGCACGGCTGACGGCCGGCGTGCGTCGGCCCGGCGAGCGGCCGGGCCGACGCGCTGGTCGCACGGGCGCGGGACGGTCAGCCGAGCTCGCTCGTCCCGGAGTACAGGTGCAGCACCGGCACCTGCAGCTCCTCGCGCGCCCGCGACGCCCAGTCGCGGTGGAACGTGTCGGTCAGCAGCTGCGGGTACGTGACGACCGCGACCTCGCGGACGGCTCCCGAGCCCACCGCCGCGCGCAGGGCCGGCAGCGGGTCGTCCTCGACGACCTCGCCGGACGCCGCCCGCCCGGCGCGCGCGAACGCCGCGAGGCTGTGTGCGAGCCGGTCGGCCGCCGTCGCCGTCGCCTCCTTGACGGTCGGCTCCTTGCCGAGCAGCCGGTCCCAGGCCTCGCGCAGCTCGCCGAGGCCGAGGTTGTCGACGATCGTCGCGACGAGGGGCTGGTCGGAGTCGGCGGGCACGAGGACCCGGTACTCCAGCTCCTCTCCCTCGTGCAGGGCGAGCAGGTGCTCGACGTCGACGTCGGCCAGGGTGTCCTCGGTGAGGACGAGGATCGTGTCGGTCACGCGACGAGCCTAGCCACTCGGGCGTGCGCGGGTGGGGGGTGCTGGACCCCGAGGCGGGCTCGTCCTGGGGGCGTTCCCGCCGGAGCCGCGTGCGCCTAGTGTCGGGGCATGACCAGCGCGGGGACCGACGGGCCGGCACGTGTCGTCGTCGTGGCGGGCGCCACCGGCTACGTCGGGACGCGGCTCGCGGACGGGCTCGCGGCGCGCGGCTGGGACGTGGTCGCCTGCGCGCGGGCCTCGCAGCGCTTCGACGTGTGGCTGCGCCGGCGTCCCGGCGTGCGCCGTGTGACGTTCGACGAGCTCGAGCAGGGGCCCGGCGCCGTGGCGCGCGCGGTCGCCGGGTACGACGTGCGCGGCGCCGTCGCGGCGATCGGCGGGTGGGACGTCGGCCCGGCGCTCCTGGCGACGAGCACCGACGCGTTCCGTGCCGTGCTGGACAGCCACCTGACGCCGCACCTGGTCGCCGCTCGGGCGATCGTCCCGGCGCTGGACGCGGCCGGCGGCGGCGCGTACGTCGTGCTCAACGGTGTCGCGGCCCAGCAGGCGATCGCAGGCGCCGGGGGAGTGTGCGTGAC
>Ga0180221_1000988_pt1 | contig 21020 bp, 19 predicted proteins | sample eDN5th37CKraftMG_FD_151339 | JGI IMG/M metagenome (GOLD analysis project Ga0180221, IMG submission 151339) | Enriched Miracle-Growth compost microbial communities from Emeryville, California, USA - eDNA 5th pass 37_C Kraft MG (version 2) (version 2) ...
TGGCTCTGGACCTACAACAACGAACGACCCAACATGGCCTTGGGCGGCATGACCCCGAAACAAAAGTTAGCCAGTAAATATTTAACCGATTCTACTGCCGCTTACTGCTAAAAATGGGGGGATTACCCGCCGCACTTCCTGCAGGAAGGCCAGGCGGAGGGGTTGCAAGGGACGACGACGCGATGTGCTGGGATGAATACCTCCTGTGGAGTGATGAAAAAAGGGCGCAGGCATGTCGTGCCAGGTCGGGACGACCAGCAATGAACGCCGTGCATGGCAAAGCGCCAACTGGCACTGGACAACCAAGATTGGCGGGACGAACCACGCCGAAGATGAGGAAGGCTCTACCCGTGGATAGGGCGGCACACCGAACGAGCCTGGGGTGTGCCTGGGATGGTTTCATCCGGCGAACCGGATCAGCGCTTGCAGGAACCTGCGCTATCGAGGCAACCGTGTGGGAACGGCATGGAAAGCATGGCGATGCTCCATGTGGCGCTTACTGCCCCGCGCCAAGGTTCCGGTGTTCATACCCACCGGCAGGTCATTGCAAGGCCAGTGTGCCGGGGCATCATCATGTGAGCAGCAATCAATGCGGTACCGCGCCAACCCGTATTGTTACTGCAGTTCGCCGGGCCGTCACTGCGGCGGGCAGTGACGGCCCTATAACCGGAGCCAGGCACTGCAGCAAGCCTCTGTTACCAAGGGCTGGTGCAATTTCATCCACCGATTTCACTGTGTCTGCAAACGCTTGATCGGCGGATATGGCCGCTGCCGAGCCTGCCACAGGTCGTAGGCGATCTGCTCCTTCAGATACTGGCTCGCACTGCCCAAGCCCGCCAGTTCCAGCCGATAGGCCAGATCAGCGCTAATGGCGGCACGGCCATTCAACACAGTGGAGAGCTGGCCACGGGAGTAACCCAGGTGCTCGGCCAGGGCAGTGATGCTCAGGCCAATAGCGGGCAACACATCCTCGCGCAGGGACTCGCCAGGATGCGGTGGATTGTGCACGGACATGTCGTAGTACCCCGAGATAGAAACCTGCGACAGCGCGGTTTAACGAAACGTCTAGTGTAAGGTCAGGCCTTACGTTACGCCAAGCGATCCAGGCATCCCTGCAACGTGCGCCCCTTTGATCCGTGTGGGCAGCACGCCACTGCCCGCCATGCTCTCAATGATCTGTCCAACCGATTTTGCGGGCGTCTGCAGGATTTGCCGAATCTGCGCCAAAGACTGCTCCACCACGTCGCGAGAGGCCGGTTTGACGGCTGGGACATCAGACAATGCAGAGACTACAGGCGGCGAAACCTGCAATCCGCTGGCCACTGTTGCAGCCCCTTGCTGCGGAGCAGGTTTGCGCGCTGCCCACAGCTTGAACATCCCGTTCACCGCCTTCTTGATCAACCCGTACAGGTAGGCAATGGCGTTATGCACACCACCCGAGGCGCAGCGTGCGTCCCACTCCGCCATCACGGCTTGGCGTTGTTCCAGCGCCAAACCCCTGAGACGCGCCATAAGGATTTGCTGCTGATCCTGCGGCAGTTGCCGGAAGCGGATCGGCAAATCTGCCCCGGATACTTGCACTTCGGACTGTGACGGGTACGTATGTACTTCTTTTAATACTTCTTTTTCTACAGTACGTACTGTTGCAATGGATGCGGGTGCGGACTTCGGAATGCCGTCCCTAGCTTCGACGGGCCTGTTCGTGATGGGACTGCGATCGTCGGGTGGAGTTGACCCACTTAGGCCACCTGAATCATGGTCATCGTCATTGCCCCGCAACTGTTCGATGCATTCCCTCGTTGCAGCAGGCAACCTCTCCAAAGCATCAGGCTGACGCATGGCCTCGTCGAGGATGGACCGAGCCAACTGGCGAATCGTCGCACTGCTATGGCTGAGTGCCCGTTCGAGCAACGGCAGGTAATCATCGTCTTCCAGGCATGCCTCGACGAAAGTCAGCGGTTGATTGCGGACGGCATAACGGCTGGCCATGGAGAAGCCGGTCATGGGGTTGCGGCGGTATTCAACCAGGGCAATCCATGTGGACAGCCGCAGGCACAGCACGGCCCTGGACACGGTTTCAAGGGCCGCCTGCTTGCTGCCCGGTGCGCTGGGCAGGTATTTGCGTAGCGCGTCGTAGCTGAGGACCACGGTGCCGTCGCTGCTGGCCAGCGCACGGAAAGTCAGCCAGGCATTGCGCTCCAGCGGCGTCAGCCGCTCATCCAGCAACAAGGCTTTCGGGGTGATGATGTCTGAAAGTTGATGTGACATGGCAAGGCTCCTGTCGGTATCGGCCACATGGCCAAAGGAGCCGCCATCTCACCCCAGCATTACCGTTGCCGCCGCAAACAATCCGAACTGCGCGCTACCCGTATTGTTTGGGCTGGGGCAGGTCGAAGCATTCTTGGCGTTCCGCGACAGAAGGTAGGAAAATAGCCCAGCAGCAGTTTGTGGGCGTTGATGGCAAGACAGGAGGCGTCTGCCAGCGCGCTTCATCAGCGTAGGCAGAGCACGGATCGTCCAAGAAGCACCATGTACGTCCATCAAGAGACACACATCGGCTTTGGGTCCAAGAATAGGTCCAAGCACGCCAGGAACATCAGAAAATATTATTTATAATCAACAGGATAAGTCTTAAAAAATCCTTCTGCATCGGGAGAAGTAGGATGGAGTTCAGGGACATTCATTGATGTCTGCCGGAACGGGTAAAAGCATCGTAAATAAAGGAATTTTTGTCTGCTGAGTGATTAGGGGATACAGTCAAAGCCACCGCTATTCGGGTCCATATATGGGTCCAATCCACCGATTGGCTTAACAAATTGGCTTCCATGGCCCTAAAGAAGGGTCCATGTCTCCCACAGATACCGCGCTCAAACCCCGGAATGCTTCGTATATCGTCAGCGACGATCGCGGACTGTATGTCGAAGTGCCGCAGGCCCGCGCCGGAACTGACCGAGCGGCATGATCGCGTGCAGGTGACGGTGCGCCGTCGCATCATCAAACCCGAAGTCATCAACTTCATTGCCAAGGCCGACCAGACCTATCAGTTGACCCAGCGCGAACGCATCGCCCTGGGGCTGCTGGCGCAGCATGATGCCCTGACAGCCCGGGAACTCGCCCAGGCGCTGGAGCTTCCATCGGTTGAATCGCTGCCCCCGTGGCTCAAGCGGCCGCTGGAATGGCAGTTGGTGCGCAGTGTCGGCCGGACCCAGGCCACGCGCTACTTCATTGATCCGGAGCTGTTGCGCAGCCTGGACTTTTCTGCATCCACCACGCTCAAGCGTATCGAACCGCACCGCCTGATGGCCTTGATCGTGGAGGATGTCGGACGCTATCCATTCGCCAAGATCAGTGAGATTCACCAGCGCATTGGTGTCGAAATTCCTCGCTCGCGCATCCGCCGCAGCCTTGAGCAACTGGTCAGGGAAGGCACGCTGCATCAGGAGGGAGTGCGCAGTGGCACACGCTATCGCCTGGCCTGATTTGGCTCAAAACGTCGGATATCTTCCAAGGTTGCGCCAAAACTATGCGCCAAATCGGCTGGAATTACAGCTAACTCATTGTTGTGAATACAAATTTTCTTTGGCTCGCATTTTCTGGTTGAGCCAAAGGAATGGTCATCTGCTATCGAACAATTTGCGCCATATCGGTGATAGATGGGCGATAGGAGCCGCCATCTCACCCCAGCAACGTCGCGGTCGCCGCAAACAATCCGAACTGCGCGCTACCCGTATTGATTAAACTGGGGCCATATGGTTGATACGGCCTCAATCTTAAGCCAATAAATCCAAGCTATGTAGATGACCACACCCAGCGAATCCATTGCCCAGCATCTGGCCACCCTGGGCACATCCAGCACATTTGCCACACGCTTTACCATCACCGCCGATCCGCACCTGCATGTGGAAGGCGTGGGTGACATTCCGTTGCCCATCGGGCTGCAAACGGCCCATCGCCTGTGTGCGGTGGCACAACCCGCATATCATGGCTATAAAGACCAAACCCGGCTGGACCCACGGGTACGCGACACCTGGGAAATTCCAGCAGAACGCCTGCGTTTCACCTCGCCCGAATGGATGGCAGTGCTTGATCGCGCATTACTTCGCATTGGCCGCGAGCTTGGGGTGCCATCACCTGAGTCACTGCGCGCAGACCTGCACAACTTATTGATTTATGCGCCTGGGCAATTCTTCGCGGTACATCAGGATTCGGAGAAGGCCGACGGCATGCTGGGCACGCTGGTGATCACGCTGCCATCAAGCTTCACCGGCGGTGAGTTTGTGGTGTTGCACCAAGGTCACGCGGTGCGCGCACGTGGTTCCCAAAATCGGCTCGGCATGATTGCCTTCTATGCCGATTGTCACCACGAAGTGCGCCCAGTCAAGCAAGGCTACCGGGTCGTGCTGACCTATAACCTGATCGCACAGGAGTCTGGCCGTACAAGCGAATTGCCACAACACACTGTCACGGCATTGGCATACGAACTGCAACGCTTCTGGCAAACCCCGACATCGCCCCGCTGGCACGGTGATACCCGCACAGAACCACCAGATAGACTGGTTTATCTGCTCGACCACCAATACACCCCCAGTGGTTTGTCGTGGCAGCGTCTCAAAGGTGTGGACGCCCAACGCGCAGCGGCATTGCTGGCAACCGCCAGACAACTGGACGCAGAGATATTCCTGACATTGGCCGATGTGCACGAAACCTGGTCCACCGAAGACGACTATCCGCAGCATGGCTATTGGGGCGATGAGCAGGAAGATGAAAACAACGGGATCGACCACAATGAAGATCATTCCGCACTGGGCGATTTGATCGACAGCGAAGTTGAACTGCGTCACTGGCTTTCCGCTGATGGCAGTAGACGTGAAGACATCAGTTTTGCCAGTACCGAAGAACTGTGTATGAATCGCCAGTCGGTTGATTGTGCCCCCTTCCAGTCCGAACACGAAGGCTATATGGGCAATTACGGCAATACCGTTGATCGCTGGTACCATCGCGCCGCCGTGGTGCTATGGCCACGTGAACGCACCTTTGTCATCCGGGCGCGGCAGGCGCCCGGCTGGGCTATTGCTCAGATTGCCGAACATCTCGACGCTGGCGACACTGTTCAGGCCCAAGCATGGGCTCAATCATTGCTGCCATTCTGGGAGCGGGTAAAAAGCGTCGCCGACCCTGATGCACTGTTCACCGCTACGCTGCCAGTCGCGGCCAGACTCGACGACGCAGAGATCGCCGCTGGCCTGTTGTCACCCTTTGCGCTGCCGCAACTGACTGCACAACAGGCACGCTGGCTGTGGCAATTGCTCGAACGCCACGGTCAGACATGGTGTGCCGAACGTTTCCAGCAATGGGCCGAAAAGCACGAGCCTGACATGCGTCAACTGGCCTGGATGGCAAAGGAATTACCTGCTCTGGCGCAATCCCCTTGCAGGAATACGGACGGCGTAGCCCTGATTGCCGGCCTGGTGCAACAGCGCTGGGACTGGCTGTGCCGGCATATTTCACAGGTGCAGAAGTATCACGGTGGCAGCGCAAGAGTTGCGGCGCTGGTTGGCACAAGTGCCGCGTGGCTGGGCGTGCTTCGCGCCAGCCACGTCACAGGCTGCTCGGCACTCACCGAGCAAATCATCGCCATGCTCCGCGCGCACGACATACCGCTGGAAGTCTCCCTGCAAGTTTTACATCTGGCCGCCAAAATGAAGAACCTTACAGGCCTGCACCTTCCCGTTCTATACTGCCATTGCACACAGATACTCGAAACCCGCCTGGCAAGACCAGAGCGCGACCCAACCGATTGGTCGATCACACCGCCGTCCGAGCACGGGCGACTCGACGACCTTGCTGCACCCTTGCTGGCCTTCCTGGCCTCACCACAGCAGCAACGGTTCGAATGGCCCTTGGCGCAGGCCAGGCGTCAGTTGATCCATCAGTTCATCGACCATCATGATCTGCCGGTACGGCATCAAACCCGCCGCACGGGCAGGCCCTATACCTTGGTACTGGAAAAGACGCCTGCTCTGTTCGAACGTGAAGCTGCCGATCGCCAGCAATGGAAAAAAGACTTGGCCTGGCTGCGGCGTACACAGGAACAGTGAAGAACTCCGGCCCCTACGGAACTGGGCGCCAATCCCGGACACTGCCGCACTCAAAGACCAAAGACCTCCCGCAGGCGCCCAATCTGATGCATCTTTTCATGCAGGATGGTCACGATACCGATGTCACCGTTCGAGAGCCGGCGCCAATAGACAAAGTGCCGCTCATAACGGAAGAAATAGCCATCTATTCCGAATTCAGCCGGAATGGCGCGGGATGCCGTCTGGTGTGTGGCAATACCCTCGAACGCCTCGAATAAACCCATGATGTAGCGCTCCGCTTGCTGTGCGCCCCAACGCTCATGCGTATAGCGATAAATATCGTCCAGCCGCCAGGACGCGGCTTCCTGAACGCGTATCTGCGCCTTGACCATGACGGAGATCAGGCCCGGTTACGCGCGATGACGTCTGCTGCCGTCAAGGGCTTGTATGACGACTCTGGCGCCGCCCAAGCGTGAGTGAGTTCGGCCTTGAGCCGCTCGAATGCAGCCGTTTCCTTGGTTTCTTTGTCGCGACGAATAAGGTCGCGCACATACTCGCTGACGTTTTCGTAGTCGCCTTGCTCACCAACATTTGAGGCAACGAATTCGCTCAGAGGGCCACTGAGGCGCACTGTCATGGTGGTGGTGTTCGTGCGGGGCATGGTCAACTCCTTGCAGTCTTGATGTCTTCAATATACTCAATAATGAACACATCACCAAGTCTGAGCGTTGCGGGACTGCGCGGATCATGCAACCCATGGCACATCCATTTGCACCCATTTCATCAAGCCTGGCAGCAGAGCTGATCCGCGATAAGCCATGGAGAGACATCAAGCCACACATCGGCCTTGGGTCCAAGAATAGGTCCAAGCAAGCCAGCGACCTACTATAAGATCATTTAATATCAAAAATATACGACTCAAAAAACCTTCTGCATCAGGAAGGAGTGCACAGTGGCACACGTTACCGCTTACCCTGATTTGGTTCAAAACAGCGGCTATCGATCAAGCCTGTGTCAAAGCAATGCGCCAAACCTGGCAGAGCTCCAACTTGATTGGCGAACAAAACACACCCTCCAAAAAAACACAACAAAACGAGAACCCACCCATGCCCCATGACACCTCCCTTCCTTCTTTTACCGCTGTTCCCGGCGCGGAGCAGCGGGTGCGCGACAGCTTTGATCGCCAGGGGCTGATGCGCCACCTGGGCGCCACGCTGGCTGAGGTTGAGCCTGGCCGGGTATGCATCCGCATGCCTTATGCCGAGACGCTGACCCAGCAGCATGGCTACTTCCACGCGGGCGCAACGAGCGCGATTGCGGACTCCGCCGGGGGATATGCCGGGATGACCCTGTTTCCCGAGGGAAGTTCTGTTCTGACCGTGGAATTCAAGGTCAATCTGCTCGCTCCGGCGCAGGGCGACTATCTGGAGGCGGTCGGCACCGTCATACGCACGGGCCGCACCCTGACCATATGCCAGCTGGACGTATTCGGCCTGCGGGGCGAGCGGCGCACGCATGTGGCGCTGGGCCAGCAGACCCTGATCTGCGTGCCAGACAGGCCGGCGGCCGGATAATCAGCCGCCTGGCGCATCGTCCGCGCACAGCATGCCATCCACCCGCGTGATAATCTGTTTTCTGGCAGTTTATCGAGAAAGTGGAAGTATTGATTATGGCAGTGGCAACAGAACTGGTTATTGGCGTTTTTTGCGGATCCAGCGCAGGCTCGGATCCTGTCTACGAGCAGGTCGCCCGGGAGACCGGGCATATGCTTGCCCAGGCGGGCATAGGCATTGTGTATGGCGGCGGTCGCGTGGGCCTGATGGGCACCGTCGCAGATGCCGCCATTGAGGCGGGCGGACGTGTCGTCGGGGTAATGCCTCGTGCGCTGGTCGACAGCGAAATCGCACACGCGGGCCTGACCGAACTGCATGTTGTGGAGAACATGCATCAGCGCAAGGCCAGGATGGGCGAGCTCGCCACGGGGTTTGTAGCCCTGCCCGGAGGCGCGGGAACGCTGGAGGAAATCTTCGAGCAATGGACCTGGGCGCAGCTTGGCATTCACCAGAAACCCTGCGGTTTCCTGAACGTCAAAGGCTACTATGATTCGCTGCGCACCATGGCGCAGAAGATGGTGGATGAAGGCTTCATGAAGCAAAGCTATGCTGACATGCTGGTATTCACCGACCGCCTGGACGAGCTTCTGGGCCGCTTCCGGAACTATACGCCGCCGCCCCGGAAATGGATGCCCGCATCCGAGCCGGTCAAACCCTGAGCCGCAACAAGCCCGCGAGTCCACGCCTCCACTGACGAGCGGCTGGCTTCAGATGCAGGCGCCGGTAATGCAGCTGCGCGGCGAAAATACCCCCACGCTACGCGCCAGCTCGCGGGCGCGTAAACTCGGCCTCAACGGCAATTGAATGCCCCCGCCAATCTTTCTTGACCGTCATCGGTACATCCCCGAACAGCCTTTACAGGCTGCCCCCAGGATCGCGCTCATGTCGGGCGCATCAGAAAAAAAAGCCCTGCGTCGTGTGACACAGGGCTTTTCTGCTTTGGCGCCTCCTGGCCACGGCCCATGAAACATGGCCGGGCCACGAGGCCGGAAGATTACTCTTCCGCAGGCGTATCGCCCGCCTGAGGCTGCTCGGCGGAAGGTGCTTCGCTGTGGTCTTCCACCTGGGTTTCCACAGTTTCCGCAGCCGGCGCATCCTCGAAGGGGTTGGCCATGGCGCGCGCTGCCTGGCGCTCGGCGGCTTCGTGAGCCTCCTTGTCCTTGCGAGCCATGTGATACGACATGCCGGTACCCGCGGGAATCAGGCGGCCGACAATGACGTTTTCCTTCAGGCCGCGCAGATCGTCCCGCTTGCCCATGATCGCGGCTTCGGTCAGCACGCGCGTGGTTTCCTGGAACGATGCGGCGGAGATGAACGAATCGGTCGACAGGGACGCCTTGGTAATACCCAGCAGCACGTTGTCGTACGTGGCGGGGATCTTGCCTTCGGCTTCCATGCGATCGTTCTCGTTCAGCAGCTCGGAACGCTCGACCTGCTCGCCGGTGATGAAGTTGGTGTCGCCCGCATCGGTGATATTCACGCGGCGCAGCATCTGGCGAACAATCACCTCGATGTGCTTGTCGTTGATCTTCACACCTTGCAGACGGTACACGTCCTGCACCTCGTTGACGACGTAGCTGGCCAGCTTCTCGATGCCCTGCAGGCGCAGAATATCGTGCGGATCGGCCGGGCCATCGACGATCATTTCGCCCTTGTTCACCACCTGGCCATCGTGTACGAGAACCTGTTTTTCCTTGGGAATCAGGAACTCGTGGTTCACGCCGTCCATGTCGGTAATCACCAGGCGCTGCTTGCCCTTGGTGTCCTTGCCGAAGGAAACCGTACCCGTGACGTCTGCCAGCATGCCGGCATCCTTGGGGGAACGGGCTTCAAACAGCTCGGCCACACGCGGCAGACCGCCGGTAATGTCGCGCGTCTTCTGCGATTCCTGCGGAATACGCGCCAGCACCTCACCCACGCTGACCTGCTGGCCATCGCGAACGGTAATCAGCGCGCCCACCGGGAAGGAAATGCTGACCGCGTGATCGGTGCCCGCGATCCTGACATCATCGCCAGCCTCGTTGAGCAGACGGATCTGCGGACGCATCATGGTCTTGCCGCTGCGCGTCTTGGGCGTAATCACAACCAGCGTGGACAGGCCGGTGACCTCGTCCACCTGCTTGGCCACGGTAACGCCTTCCTCGATGTTCTCGAAGCGCACGGTACCTGCATACTCGGACACGATCGGGCGTGTCAGCGGATCCCACGTTGCCAAACGTGTGCCTGCCTTGACCACGTCGTTGTCGCCCACGGTGATGGTCGCACCGTACGGAATCTTGTGACGCTCGCGCTCGCGGCGGTTATCGTCGAAGATGACGATTTCGCCCGAACGGGAAATAGCCACACGCTCGCCCTTGGCGTTGGTGACGTAGCGCAGGCCAATGGCGAACGCAACGGTACCTGCCGACTTGGTTTCCACCGAGCTGGCCATGGCCGAACGCGATGCCGCACCACCGATGTGGAAGGTACGCATGGTCAGCTGCGTGCCAGGCTCGCCAATGGATTGGGCTGCAATCACACCGACTGCTTCGCCACGGTTGACCATCGTGCCACGGCCCAGATCGCGGCCATAGCAGTGTGCGCACAGGCCATAGCGTGTTTCGCAAGTCAGCGGCGTGCGGATCTTGACTTCGTCGATACCCAGGCTGTCGATCAACTCGACGGTGTCTTCGTCCAGCAGCGTGCCGGCCGGAACGGCGGTTTCCTGCGTGTCCGGGTTGACGATGTCAACGGCGGCCACACGACCCAGGATACGGTCACGCAGCGGTTCGATGACTTCACCGCCTTCGACCAGGGCCTTCATCGAATAGCCGCGCGTCGTGCCGCAGTCATTCTCGGTGATGACCAGATCCTGCGTCACGTCGACCAGACGACGCGTCAGGTAGCCGGAGTTGGCCGTCTTCAGCGCCGTATCGGCCAGACCCTTACGCGCACCGTGCGTGGAGATGAAGTACTGCAGTACGTTCAGGCCTTCACGGAAGTTCGCGGTAATCGGCGTTTCGATAATCGAGCCATCAGGCTTGGCCATCAGGCCGCGCATGCCGGCCAGCTGGCGGATCTGGGCTGCGGAACCCCGCGCGCCGGAGTCAGCCATCATGTAGATGGAGTTGAACGACTCCTGGCGCACTTCCTCGCCATGGCGGTTGACCACGGGCTCGGTGGAGAGCTGCTCCATCATCGCCTTGCCGACCTTGTCGCTGGCCTTGCCCCAGATATCGACCACGTTGTTGTAGCGTTCCTGCGCAGTCACCAGACCGGAGGAATACTGCTTGTCGATTTCCTTGACCTCTTTGCTGGCCTGGTTAAGGATCTCTTCCTTGACCGTGGGGATCAGCATGTCGTTCATGGCGATGGAAATACCGCCGCGCGTCGCCAGGCGGAAGCCGGACTGCATCAGCTTGTCAGCAAAAATCACCGTGGCGCGCAGGCCGCAGCGACGGAACGACTGGTTGATCAGGCGCGAAATTTCCTTCTTCTTGAGCGGACGGTTCAACACCGAGAACGGCAAGCCCTTGGGCAGGATCTCGGACAGCAGCGCACGGCCGACCGTCGTCTCAAAGCGCTTGAGCACCGGTTGCCATTCGCCCTGCTCGTCCTTCTCGTACTCGTTCAGGCGCACGGTAATGCGGGTCTGCAGCTCGACTTCGCCATTGTCGTAGGCGCGCTGAACTTCAGCCACGTCCGTCAGGAACATGCCCTCGCCCTTGCCGTTGACGCGTTCGCGGGTCGTGTAATACAGACCCAGCACGATATCCTGCGACGGCACAATGGACGGCTCGCCGTTGGCGGGGAACAGCACATTGTTCGACGCCAGCATCAGCGTACGCGCTTCAAGCTGGGCCTCCAGCGACAGCGGCACGTGGACAGCCATCTGGTCACCGTCAAAGTCGGCGTTGAAGGCCGCGCAAACGAGCGGGTGCAGCTGGATGGCCTTGCCTTCAATCAGCATGGGCTCGAAAGCTTGAATACCGAGGCGGTGCAGCGTCGGCGCTCGGTTCAGCATGATGGGATGCTCGCGGATCACCTCTTCGAGGATATCCCACACCACCGGTTCCTGGCTTTCCACCAGCTTCTTGGCAGCCTTGATGGTCGTGGCCAGGCCCATCATTTCCAAACGATTGAAAATGAACGGCTTGAACAGCTCCAGCGCCATCAGCTTGGGCAGACCGCACTGGTGCAGCTTGAGCTGCGGACCCACGGTGATCACCGAACGGCCGGAGTAGTCGACGCGCTTGCCCAGCAGGTTCTGGCGGAAGCGACCGCTCTTGCCCTTGATCATGTCGGCCAGGGACTTGAGCTGGCGTTTGTTGGCGCCTGTCATGGCCTTGCCGCGACGGCCGTTGTCCAGCAGCGAATCAACGGATTCCTGCAGCATGCGCTTTTCATTGCGCAGGATGATGTCGGGCGCCTTCAGCTCCAGCAGGCGCTTCAGACGGTTGTTGCGGTTGATGACGCGACGGTATAGATCGTTCAGGTCAGACGTGGCGAAACGGCCGCCATCGAGCGGCACGAGCGGACGCAGGTCAGGCGGCAGCACAGGCAGCACTTCCATGACCATCCATTCCGGCTTGATGCCAGACTTCTGGAAGCCTTCCAGCACCTTCAGACGCTTGGAAATCTTCTTGATCTTGGCGTCGGACGAGGTGGCCTTGAGCTCGGCGCGCAGGGACTCGACATCGCGATCAATGTCGATCGTGCGCAGCAGCTCGCGGACAGCTTCAGCACCCATCAGGGCGTGGAAGTCGTCGCCGTACTCTTCCGTCTTGGCCAGGTAATCGTCGTCAGACATGATCTGGCCGCGCTTGAGCGGCGTCATGCCTGGTTCGATCACGCACCATGCTTCGAAATACAGCACGCGCTCGATATCGCGCAGCGTCATGTCCAGCACCATGCCCAGGCGCGACGGCAGGCTCTTCAGGAACCAGATGTGCGCAACCGGGCTGGCCAGCTCAATATGGCCCATGCGCTCGCGGCGCACCTTGGCGACAGTGACTTCAACACCGCATTTTTCGCAGATGACGCCACGATGCTTCAGGCGCTTGTACTTGCCGCAAAGGCATTCGTAATCCTTGATGGGACCGAAGATCTTTGCGCAGAACAGGCCGTCACGCTCGGGCTTGAACGTGCGATAGTTGATGGTTTCGGGCTTGCGCACCTCACCATACGACCACGACCTTACTTTCTCTGGCGATGCGATGCCGATCTTGATGGCATCGAATTGCTCGTCTTGCGAGACTTGCTTGAATAGATCGAGTAGCGCTTTCATTATTTACGCTCCAAGTCCATGTCCAGGGACAGGGACCTAATTTCCTTGACCAGAACGTTGAACGACTCAGGCATGCCGGCGTCGATGACGTGATCACCCTTGACGATGTTCTCGTACACCTTGGTACGGCCCGAGATGTCATCCGACTTGACGGTGAGCATCTCTTGCAGTGTGTACGACGCGCCATAGGCTTCCAGCGCCCAGACTTCCATTTCCCCGAAACGCTGGCCACCGAACTGCGCCTTGCCGCCCAGCGGCTGCTGCGTAACCAGCGAGTACGGGCCAGTGGAGCGGGCATGCATCTTGTCGTCGACAAGGTGGTGCAGCTTCAGGTAGTGCATGTAGCCGATCGTGACGGGGCGCTCGAACTTCTCGCCGGTACGGCCATCGAACAGCCAGGCCTGGTTGCGAGCCGGCGTGAGCATCAGCTTTTCAGCGATGTCATCCGGATAAGCCAGTCTGAGCATGGCGTCGATTTCCTCTTCGGTGGCGCCGTCGAATACAGGCGTTGCCAGCGGCAGGCCGTTCTTCAGGTTTTGCGCCATCGTGATGACTTCGTCATCGCTCAGGTCTTCGATACGCGCGCCGCTGCCCGTGGAGTTGTACACCTTCTCCAGATAGCCGCGCAGCTCCTTGACCTGCACGCCCTTCTCTTCGTCGAGCATTTCGGCGATACGGTAGCCCAGGCCCTTGGCGGCCCAGCCCAGGTGAACCTCGAGCACCTGCCCGACGTTCATCCGGGACGGCACGCCCAGCGGGTTCAGCACGATGTCGGCGGGTGTGCCGTCAGCCATATGCGGCATGTCTTCCACCGGCGTGATGCGCGAAACCACACCCTTGTTGCCGTGACGGCCAGCCATCTTGTCGCCAGGCTGCAGGCGGCGCTTGACGGCAAGGTAAACCTTGATCATCTTCAGCACGCCCGGAGGCAGCTCATCGCCCTGCGTGAGCTTCTTGCGCTTTTCCTCGAAGGCCAGGTCGAACTGGTGGCGCTTCTGCTCAAGCGATTCCTTGGCCTGTTCCAGCACCACGGCATGCTCTTCATCGGCCAGGCGAATGTCGAACCACTGCCAGCGATCGAGGTCAGCCAGGTATTCCTTGGTCAGCGCGGTACCCTTGGCCAGCTTGCGCGGGCCGCCGTTGACCGTCTTGCCGACCAGGAACTTGCCGATACGGTCGAAGGTATCGTCTTCGACAATACGCAGCTGGTCGTTCAGGTCCTGGCGATAACGGCGCAGCTCATCGTCGATGATGGACTGGGCGCGCTTGTCACGCTCGATGCCTTCACGGGTGAATACCTGCACGTCGATCACGGTGCCGACCATGCCGGACGGCACGCGCAGCGACGTATCCTTCACATCGGAAGCCTTCTCGCCAAAGATGGCGCGCAGCAGTTTTTCTTCCGGCGTCAGCTGAGTTTCGCCCTTGGGCGTGACCTTGCCCACCAGCACGTCATCGGCGCGCACTTCCGCGCCGATGTAGACGATGCCGGAATCATCCAGGCGGTTCAGCTGAACCTCTGGCAGGTTGCTGATATCGCGTGTGATTTCCTCGGCGCCCAGCTTGGTGTCGCGAGCCACGACCGTCAGTTCCTCGATATGCACCGAGGTATAACGGTCATCAGCCACGATCTTCTCGGAAATAAGGATCGAATCCTCGAAGTTGTAGCCGTTCCATGGCATGAACGCGATCAGCATGTTCTGGCCCAGGGCGAGCTCGCCCAGGTCCGTCGATGCGCCATCGGCCAGCACGTCGCCACGGGCGACGTGATCGCCGCGCTTCACGATGGGCCGCTGGTTGATGTTCGTGTTCTGGTTGGAACGGGTGTACTTGATCAGGTTGTAGATGTCCACGCCCACTTCACCGGCGACATTCTCGTCGTCGTTCACGCGAATCACCACACGCTCGGCATCGACGTGGTCGACGACGCCGCCGCGGCGCGCCTGCACCGTCGTGCCCGAATCGACCGCCACCGTGCGCTCGATGCCCGTACCGACAAGCGGCTTCTCGGGACGCAGGCAAGGCACGGCCTGGCGCTGCATGTTGGCGCCCATCAGTGCCCGGTTCGCATCATCGTGCTCCAGGAACGGGATGAGCGAGGCGGCAACAGACACGATCTGCGAAGGCGCAACGTCCATGTAATGCACGTTGGAAGGCGCGGTCAGCATGGTTTCGCCTGCTTCGCGGCAAGCCACCAGATCGTCGACAAAACGGCCTTCCTCATCGAGGTGCGCGTTAGCCTGGGCAATCACATAGTTGCTTTCCTCGATGGCCGACAGGTAATCGATCTGGTCGCTGACCTTGCCGTCGATGATCTTGCGATACGGCGTTTCCAGGAAGCCATACTCGTTCAGGCGAGCATACAGCGCCATGGAGTTGATCAGGCCGATGTTCGGACCTTCCGGCGTTTCGATCGGGCACACGCGGCCATAGTGCGTCGGGTGCACGTCGCGCACCTCGAAGCCGGCGCGCTCGCGGGTCAGGCCGCCAGGGCCAAGGGCGGAAACACGACGCTTGTGCGTGATTTCCGACAGCGGATTGGTCTGGTCCATGAACTGCGACAGCTGGCTCGAACCGAAGAACTCCTTGATCGCCGCGGAGATCGGCTTGGAGTTGATCAGATCGTGGGGCATCAGGTTTTCTGTCTCGGCCTGGCCCAGACGTTCCTTCACTGCCCGCTCGACGCGCACAAGGCCTGCGCGGAACTGATTCTCGGCCAGCTCGCCCACGCAACGCACGCGGCGATTGCCCAGGTGATCGATATCGTCGATCTGGCCGCGGCCGTTGCGCAGCTCCACCAGCACCTTGATCGTCTCGAGGATATCCTCGTTGGTCAGCGTCATGGGACCGCCGGCGTCTTCGCCGCGACCCAGACGGCTGTTGACCTTCATGCGGCCAACCCGCGACAGATCGTAGGCTTCCTCGCTGTAGAACAGGCGCTGGAACAGGGCCTCGACAGCTTCCTCGGTGGGAGGCTCGCCAGGACGCATCATGCGGTAGATGGCGATGCGGGCAGCCATCTGGTCGGCCGTTTCGTCAGTGCGCAGGGTTTGCGAGATGTAGCCGCCGCGATCCAGTTCGTTGATGTACAGCGTCTCGATCTCGCGAATGCCAGCCGACCGGATCTCGGCCAGCATGGTCTCGGTGATCTCGTCATTGGCATTGGCCACGACTTCGCCCGTCTCGGGGTTGATCAGGTTCTTGGCCAGGACGCGACCCACGAGGAAGTCCTCGGGCACGGAGATGTACTCGACCTTGGCATTGCCCAGGTCGCGCAGGTGCTTGGCGTTGATGCGCTTGTCTTTTTCGACAATGACGTTGCCGGCGCGGTCCTTGATGTCAAAGCGCGCGATCTCGCCCTTCCAGCGCTCGGGTACGAACTCGAGCATGCCGCCTTCGCGCAGGATCTCGAAATGGTCGAAATCCGAGAAGTACGCCAGGATGGACTCGGGCGTCATGCCGATGGCCTTGAGCAGAATCGTCACAGGCATCTTGCGGCGACGGTCGACGCGGAAGAACAGGATGTCCTTGGGGTCGAACTCGAAATCCAGCCAGGAGCCGCGGTAGGGAATGACCCGTGCCGAGAACAGCAGCTTGCCCGAGCTGTGGGTCTTGCCCCGGTCGTGCTCGAAGAAGACGCCGGGCGAACGGTGCAGCTGTGACACGATGACGCGCTCGGTGCCATTGATGACGAAGGAGCCGGTATCTGTCATGAGCGGAATCTCGCCCATGTAGACTTCCTGTTCCTTGACTTCCTTGACGGTCGGCTTGCTGACCTCGCGATCCATCAGGACCAGGCGCACCTTGGCGCGCAGCGGCGATGCGAAGGTGAGCCCGCGCATCTGGCATTCTTTTACATCGAATACAGGCTCGCCGAGAACGTAGCTGACGAACTCGAGGCGGGCCATCTGGTTGTGGCTGACTATCGGGAAAATTGAGCTGAAGGCAGCCTGAAGGCCTTCATCTTTTCGTTTGGAAGGTGTAGTATCCGCCTGCAAAAATGTGACGTATGATTGCAGTTGAGTCGCCAAAAGATAAGGGACGTTCTGGACGTCTTCACGTTTGGCGAAGCTTTTGCGTATGCGCTTTTTTTCGGTGTACGAATAAGGCATGAGCACTCCGACTCGAGGGTTACATGGGCCGTCAACCACGGCCCTGGTTTACGACTCCAGAAAACCCCACTCAGGCCGTGCGCGAGGCGTATGCCGCGGCAAATAACCTGACCCGAATAGCGGGTTTTCTGGAAACGCAAAAGCCCGGGAAGGCTTGAGCACTTCCCGGGCAGGCGAAACAAGTCTTACTTGAGTTCGACTTTAGCGCCAGCTTCTTCAAGCTTCTTCTGGGCGGCTTCGGCGTCAGCCTTGGCCAGACCTTCCTTGACAGGCTTCGGTGCGCCGTCAACCAGGTCCTTCGCTTCCTTCAGGCCCAGGCCCGTGATTTCGCGAACGGCCTTGATGACGCTAACCTTGTTGGCGCCGACTTCAGCCAGAACGACCGTGAATTCGGTCTGTTCTTCCGCAGCAGCGGCAGCGCCGCCAGCAGCGGGTGCAGCCACGGCAACAGCGGCGGCAGCAGCCGACACGCCAAACTTGTCTTCCATTTCCTTGATCAGCTCGGACAGCTCGAGCACGGTCATGCCGGCGATGGCGTCGAGGATTTCAGCTTTGCTCATTTTAAGAACTCCAGATATGTATAAATGCCAGGGTTGGTTGTCGCTCGGTAAAACGAAGCCCAGGGCCGCTTACGCGGCTTCCTTCTGGTCGCGCACGGCAGCCAGGCCGCGGACGAACTTGGTGGGAACTTCGTTGAGCGTACGCACAAATTGCGTGACGGGTGCTTGCATGGTACCCATGAGTTTCGAAAGCAACTCTTCGCGGGACGGCATGGTGGCCAGGGCCTTCACGCCATCGATGCTCAAGAGGCTGTTGGGCAATGCCCCACCCTTGATCACCAGCTTGTCGTTGGTTTTTGCGAAACCGGCAAGTACTTTTGCGGCATTGACGGGATCGGTGCTGATGCCATACATCAGCGGACCGGTCAGCTGGGCCGACAGCTCCTCATAGGGAGTGCCGGCTACAGCACGGCGCACCAGCGTGTTCTTCAGAACACGCAGGTACACGCCCGACTCACGCGCAGTTTTGCGCAATACGGTTACAGAGGCGACGTCCAGACCACGGTACTCGGCGATAATGATCGATTGGGCCTGCGCAACCTGAGCGCTGACTTCTTCGATGACTACCGCTTTCTCTTCACGATTGAGACTCACGGTGTGAACACTCCTTCAAAAGACGCATGGGAGGGTCCCTTGCGTCAACCGAATGCGGCGCACCTGGTCGAGTTCTTTGTACTGCAAGAAATCTTCCATGGGCGCCGTCTGCGCTGGACCCGGGCCGTTTGGCCTGGAATTAAGCACCGGCATACAGGTTTTGAAGCCTGCCCGCCGGCGCTCCAGCGGTCTTTGACAGCGATGCCGGAACGAGTCCCGGCATGGCCCAAAGTTCTGTTTTGCTATGCAGCCTGTCAGGCTGCCAGCGATGCTACTTCAACGCGCGCACCGCCGCCCATGGTGGACGACACGGCGAGCTTGCGCAGATACACGCCCTTGGCGGCAGTGGGGCGAGCCTTGTTCAGGGCGTCGACCAGCGCGTTCAGGTTGGCTTGCAGCTGTTCAACCTGGAACGAAGCACGACCGATGGTGGCGTGAATGATGCCAGCCTTGTCGGTACGGTACTGGACCTGGCCAGCCTTGGCGTTCTTGACCGCAGTGGCAACATCAGGGGTGACCGTGCCGACCTTGGGGTTGGGCATCAGGCCGCGCGGGCCGAGAATCTGGCCCAGCGCACCCACCACACGCATCGCATCAGGCGAAGCGATCACAACGTCGAAATCCAACTGGCCGCCCTTGATGGAGGCAGCCAGGTCGTCCATGCCGACGATGTCGGCGCCGGCAGCCGTGGCAGCCTCAGCCTTGTCGCCCTGGGCGAACACAGCCACACGGACGGACTTGCCCGTGCCGGCAGGCAGAACAACGGAACCGCGAACAATCTGGTCCGACTTCTTGGGATCAACGCCCAGTTGCACAGCCACGTCGATGGATTCATCGAATTTGGCGATTGCGGTTTCCTTCACCAGCGCGAGGGCTTCGGCGACGGGGTAGAACTTGCTGCGATCGATCTTGGCGGCAATGGCGGCCGCGCGCTTGCTCAACTTGGCCATGCTTACACCCCTTCAACCGTAATGCCCATGCTGCGGGCTGTGCCGGCAACCGTGCGAACCGCAGCGTCAAGATCCGCTGCCGTCAGGTCAGGCTGCTTGGTCTTGGCGATCTCTTCAGCCTGGGCGCGCGTCAGCGTGCCAACCTTGTCCTGGTGAGGACGAGCCGAACCCTTCTGCACGCCGGTGGCCTTCTTGATCAGAATGGTGGCCGGCGGCGTCTTCATGATGAAGGTGAAGCTCTTGTCCGCGTAGGCGGTGATCACCACTGGAATCGGCAGACCCGGCTCAACGCCCTGGGTCTTGGCATTGAATGCCTTGCAGAATTCCATGATGTTCAGGCCACGCTGACCGAGCGCAGGGCCGATCGGGGGTGACGGATTAGCCTTACCAGCTGGCACTTGCAGCTTGATAAAGCCAACGATTTTCTTCGCCATGCTTTACTCCTTGCGGGTACGAACGCTGCCGGCGTGTTGCGGGCAGCTCCCCGGGGGTTGAAAACTCAGGTCTTCTCGACCTGACCAAAATCGAGTTCGACAGGGGTTGCGCGGCCAAAAATGGTGACCGACACGCGCACCTTGCTTTTCTCGTAGTTGACATCTTCGACGTTGCCGTTGAAGTCCGCGAATGGGCCTTCCTTGACGCGGACCATCTCGCCCACTTCGAAGAGTATCTTGGGCCTGGGCTTTTCCACGCCTTCTTCCATCTGCGAAAGAATCTTCTCGACTTCGCGTTCGGAAATTGGTGCGGGCCTGTTGCCCGAACCGCCCAGAAAACCGGTTACCCGGTTTGTGTTCTTTACCAGATGCCAGGTTTCGTCTGTGAGATCCATCTCGACCAGAACGTAACCAGGATAGATGCGGCGCTCCGTGATGGACTTGCGGCCACCCTTGACCTCGACAACCTCCTCGGAAGGAACCAGAATGCGGCCGAAGGACGTTTGAAGACCGGCGCGTTCTATGCGCTCCAGGAGCGCTTTGTGCACGCTTTTTTCCATGCCGGAATAAACGTGAACGACATACCAACGCTTGCTCATGTGTGCCCTTTATTTCCAGCCCAGCAGCAGACCATATATGACCCACTCGAGGACTTTGTCGACGAACCACAGGAAAGCGCCCATGGCAATGACAAACACGAATACGATGCCTGTCATCTGGGTGGTTTCCTTGCGCGTCGGCCAGACGACACGTTTGACTTCGTTGTACGAGTCGCGTCCAAAGCTCAGAGTGCGGCGGCCCGGCTCGCTGAACCATGCAATGATGCCGGCAACGACAAGGCTGCCGACAAACAAGCCGACACGGGCGATGGCGGGCTGGCCTTCCAGCATCGAATAGCCTACTATGCCAGCCACAATTACGAGCACCGCCACACCCAGCTTGATGCGATCAACGGTACTGGTAACGGTTTCTACATTGCTATTTGACATATTCCGGCTAGTGGCGCCGCCAAGGCGGCTACGATGTGACTGGGTGTCTGGCAGGGGCAGTAGGAATCGAACCTACAACCTTCGGTTTTGGAGACCGACGCTCTGCCAATTGAGCTATACCCCTAGACTCTGAAAGCGATGAACCTTTTGGGTGTCATCGCCTCGATACAATCTTTCGATTTTACAACTTAATGGCTGTTTAGGCTATTTGCCCTTTTCCAGCCATGTCGACCTGTCTGGCTATCAGGCCGATCGGGCGGCGATCCATCGCCTGCCCGACTGCGAAAGCCGGCTGACGCCAGCTTTCGGCTTTGCCGCTTACTTGGAGATGGAGGCGACCACACCGGCGCCCACCGTGCGGCCACCCTCGCGAATTGCGAAGCGCAGGCCCTCTTCCATTGCGATCGGCGCGATCAGGCTCACCT
>Ga0180221_1000991_pt1 | contig 20975 bp, 24 predicted proteins | sample eDN5th37CKraftMG_FD_151339 | JGI IMG/M metagenome (GOLD analysis project Ga0180221, IMG submission 151339) | Enriched Miracle-Growth compost microbial communities from Emeryville, California, USA - eDNA 5th pass 37_C Kraft MG (version 2) (version 2) ...
CACCCGCTTGTCCTTGATCAGCGCCTGCTGCAGCTTGGCCTGGCCATTGGCGACATGCAGGAAGTCATAGACGACCCGCTTCTCCACCCCGAGCACCAGGTCGAGGTTGCGCAGGCCCACATCGAAGTCGACCAGGCAGACGCGCTTGCCGCGCAGCGCGAGGGCGGCACCGAAGGCGGCAGTGGTCGTCGTCTTGCCGACGCCCCCCTTGCCGGAAGTGATGGTGATGACGGTCGCGGACATCGGGTTCTCCCTGTTGTCGGTGCGGGCGTTCGAGAAGAGGATCAGGGCAGCGGGGCGAAGCGCAGCCAGCCGTCGCGCATGCCGAGCTGCGCCGGGCGCTTCATCCATTCGGGCGGGATCTCCTCCGCGCTGAGCCAGAGCCCGGCGATGGAGAGCATTTCCGCTTCCATGTTTTTCGCAAAGATGCGGGCATGCGGATCGTCGCTGATGCCGGCACTGGCCGAGCCGCGCAGCGCGCCATAGACATGGATGCATCCATCCGCCAGCAGTTGCGCCCCCGGCGAGACCGAGTGCAGCACGATCAGGTCGGCCTCCGCGGCATAGATCCGCTGGCCGGAGCGCACGGGCTGATCGATGATCACCGAGGGGCGACGGGTGCAGGGGGTGGCGCAGTCCTGCCGGGCCTCGGCCTCCAGTATGCGGCCCAGGCCGCAGGCCAGCGCGGCGCGCTCGATTTCCGGCCAGCGGGCGCGGAAGGCGGCCGGCACCAGGCCGAAGCCGCGCACCGCGCGCACCAGCGGCTCCACCTGCGCCTCGGCATCCGGCGGCAGGGCGGAGAGGTCGAGCAGCACGGGTGCGTGGCGGAAGAAGCTGGCCGTACCCGCCAGCCGCGCCGCCAGCGCTTCTTCCAGTGCCGCAGGATCCAGCGCGGCGATCTCCAGGGTCAGGAAGGGATGGGAGCGGCCGCGCAGCCGAATGGGGCTCTGCGTGGCCGCCTCCCAGATGGTTTCATGCCTCATCACGCCTGCCTTCTGCCGGCGCCACCAGGGTTTTTCGCTTTGCTCCCGGTGGCCGCGCCCGCGTCCTGCGGGCCAGTCCGGCTTATCCTCTATTGCTATTTTTCGCAAGACATTTCGCGTTTCGCGCAACGCGAAACGACACCGTACCCCGGTAGCGCCATTCAGACGGCATTCAGCACCAGCGGGGCGAGGCTGGTGGTGAAGCCCTGTCGCTGCGCGGCAGCGGCGGCCAGCCAGACCCGGAACAGGACCTGCCCGTCGAAGGGCCCGTCCAACAGCGCCTGCGCGACCGGCAGCGCCTGTCGCCGCACCTGTGCCAGGGCCACGCGGCGCATTGCCGGGGCCAATTCCGCTTCGGGGGCGGCGGGGCCCGGCAGGCCGGCGGCACGCTGGAAGGCGGCCATGCTGCAGCCGCCGGCCAGGGCCGGGGTCTCGGGCAAGGGGCCGAGCGGCTGTGGCCGCGCCCCGTCCCAGACCAGCAGCCGCAGATCATGCCGATGGCTGCCAGGTGGCACGATGAAGCCTAGCACCTCGCCGGGCGCCGCCGTGCACAGCCCGCCCAGCCAGTCCAGCGTGGTCTCCAGCAGCCCCGGCTGCGGCGGCAGGCTGGCGGAAACGACCAGCCGCGGCACCGCCTCCTCCTGCAATACGCGCGAGCCATGGGTGGCATGATCCAGGCTCTCACCGGTCAGCACCGTGGCGGCATCGGGATGGCGGAACAGCGGATGCGCCGGCGGCGCGGCCGGGCTGCGCCCCATCAGCAGCGCGACCAGTGCCTCCGCGTCCGGGCGGGGCAGGGGACAGCGCAGCGCGACGTCCAGTTCCAGCCGGGATTGCCGGGGCGCGGGGCTCATGCCGCCCCCCGCGCGATGCGGCACTCGGCCTGTTCCAAGGTCGCGGCCAGCGCCGCCGGATCCGCCTCCACCGGCCGCCGCACCAGCCGCAAGGGCGGCGTGTCGTGCGGGTCGTCCTCGACCACGATCACCTCGACGGCCGCCTCGGCCTGCACGGCCCCCAGCAGCCCTTCCCGATAGGTGAGGACGACGCGCGGCGCGCCGGCCGAAGGCGCGAAAAGGGCGGTGAGGCGCGCGACGAACTGCTCGAACTCCTCCTCGCTGGCCTCCACGGCCACGAGGTCAAGGAGGTCACGACCCTCTGCGGTGAGGCTGGCCTCGCCGGGCCCGCGGCGGATGATCTGCATTCGGTTTCTCCTGAATCCGATCACACCGGCGGTGTCGTGCCATGGCGGTGCACCATATTCAACATTTTTCGCAATCCATATCCGCGCCCGCGCCACCCACCGGGCGCCCTCCCGCCAGCGGACGTTGACGGGAGCCCTGAGAGGTGGATAGGTGGCTCATCAACCCAGGCGCGAGTAAGCCTGATGCCCTTCCCTCCTGTTTCCGTCTCGCCGTCGGACACGCCCCTTGGGGCGGTGACCCGCTTCGACCTATCCACGGCCACCGGCATGGCGCTGCTGCGCCGCTTCGACGCGCAGCTGCGGCGCCTCGGCGATACCGAGGCCCAGCGCGCCGCGGTGCGCCGCCTCTCCTGGCATGCCCCGCTCTCCGACCGTGCCAGGGGCCTTCTGGTGCTGCCTGGGGGCACCCTGGCGCTGCGGCGGGAGGAGCAGGTGCTGGTCTGCGACCCTGCCTCGGCCTGTGCCCTGGCCGGTCCCGCTGCGGCGGCGCTGCGCACGGCCCTGGCCGGCCTGCCGCTGCGCAGCGTGACACACCAGGCGGCCGGGCTGCGGCTGGCTGCCGGACTGCCGCCGGAGGAGGTGGCGCAGGCCATCAGCCTGGTGGAGCCCGCCGCCGCCCTGGCCGATGCTTGGCCGCAGGTCGCCGGCTGGCGTGGCCCGGTCTTGCTGCGCTGGGGGGCCGGCGGCGTGGTGGCCTGGGAGATGGTCCCGGCCCCCGCCCCGCTGGCGCTCGGTGCCAGCGTGGTGGGCGAGGCGCTGGCGGAGAGCGAGACATTGCCGCGCGACCTCTGGGACGCGCCGACCGGCGACGACCGTTACCAGCTGCTCTCCACTGGCCTCTCCGCCTATCTCGACGAACTGCTCGGCAATGAGGTGAGCGACCTGCTGCGTTTCGCTCTGGCCGACCACTGGACGGATGGCGAGGACAGCCTGGCGAGCCTGGTGGCCGACGGAATCGGCCTGCTGCCCTCCTGTTTCGCCGCCCCGCCCGAGAGACCGGCGGGGCTGGCGGCGCTGCAGGACTGGCCCGGTGCCGCCGCAGCGATCGGCACCGCCGCAACGCCTCTAGCGCTGCTGGGCATCACACCCGCTGACTGGCAGGGCGTCCGGCGGCCGGAGGCGCGGCTCGCCTTCCTGCGCAGCGTGCGGCAGGCCATCCCGGCTGAGGCGGCCAGTCTGCTCCTGGAGGGTGGGGAGGCGCTGCCGCTGCCGCAGCTTGGTGCCGATCGCCTGGCGCGGCGGGGCGCAGCCGCGCTGGCGGTGCTGCTGCCCCTGCCGGAGACGCCGATGGCCCTGCTGTTGCTCGGCCATCAACTGGCGCAGGGCTGTGGCGCGCCGGTGCAGCTGGCGGCACCGGCCTGGGGCTTATGGCACCGCTGCGATCCGCGGGGCGGCGCCGGGACCGGCAATGGCAGCTGGTACGGCCTTGGCGGCGGCCTGGAGGAACTGGACGAGGCCTTCTGAGACGGCAGGGCAAGCCTGCCGCCCTTGCGGACTTCACCCGACGGCCTCTCTTCCCAAAGGCAAAAAGAAGATGGGGGTCCGGGGGAATTCTTTCCCCCGGTCTTTTTTCCATCTGTGCGAAGCGCATCCGGAGGCACGATCTCTCTTGCGAAAAATCTTGGCAGAATGAAGAATACAGCCAGACGCAAAAGGGGGACCGGCGCGTGAAGATCCTGGTTGTCGATGACTATCCGACGATGCGCCGCATCGTGCGAAATCTCCTGGACCAGATCGGCTACAAGGATGTCGAGGAAGCCGGCAATGGCGTCGAGGCCCTGGAGAAGATCAAGGGGCACCGCTACGACCTGGTGATCTCCGACTGGAACATGGAACCCATGACCGGTCTGGAACTGCTGAAGAATGTGCGCGGCGATGCCGCCCTGGCGAAGACGCCCTTCATCATGGTGACGGCGGAGAGCAAGGCCGAGAACGTCGTGGCCGCCAAGCAGGCGGGCGCGTCGCAGTACATCGTGAAGCCGTTCACGGCCGAGACGCTGAAGGCCAAAATCGCTTCCGTCGTCGGCTAGGGGGAGGGTCCGTCGTGAGCGAGCCCTCTTCGCAATCCGGCCTCGTCCGGATTGCCGGGCATGTCGCGGCGATCTCGGGAGAGCTCGACCGCCTGCTCGGGCGCAACCCGACCAGCGACCGCAAGGCGGCGGACAAGCTCGGCCAGGCGCTGGACGAGATGTGGGCGATGTCGCAGCTGCTGGCGGAGACCCGCGCGGAGGTGATCGGCCTGGCGCCGCCGCCGACCGATCTCGGCGACGTGCTGGATGGCGTGGTCACCGAGACCGAGCAGGCCGCCTTCGAGATCCTGCAGCAGGCCGAGCGGGCGCAGGCCGCCGCCGGGCGGCTGCATGACGGCAGCTCGACGGACCCGAAGCGCGACCTGGAGGAGGTCAATGACGCCGCGATGGCCATCGTGATGGCCTGCGGCTTCCAGGACATCACCGGGCAGCGGGTGCGCAAGGTGCTGTCCACCATGCGGCAGGTCGAGGTCCGGGTGGCGAAGCTGGTGACACTGCTCGGCATCCGCCCGGAGGAGACGGAGGCCAAGCAGGCCGCCATGGCGCCGGTCGGCGATGCGCGGCTGCTGAACGGCCCGAGCAGCGCCACGGAAGGCGGGCTGGGGCAGGGTGCCGTGGACGACCTGTTCGGCTGAGGCGCCCGGCACAAGACGCGTTCCAACCCCGTGGCGGCGGCGTGCACCCGTGCGCGGGGGAAGGAGAAAAACCCATGACCAAACCGGTGGGCGGCGAGGCTGTCCTGCTGCAAGCAAGTGCCACGGCGGGCGCCGAGCCGCGTCGCGGCGCCGAGGCGGCCAGCGCCCCGGCCGATGGCTTCGCCCTGATGCTGGCGGGCCTGCTCGCCGGTCCGCAGGCCGGGGCGGCGATGCCGGCCGCGACCCCGTCACCGCCCGCCGAGCCGGTGCCCGCGCCCGTGGCGCCCCGCCGAAGCAGCGCCCTGCCCTGGGATGCATTGGCGGCGGCGGCGGAGGAAACCAGCCGGCTGGCCGCCGCCTTCCAGATGCCCCTGCCCGCCCTACCGCCGGGTGTGGAGATGGTGGCGGATGGCCCGATGGCCGCCGCAGCGATGCCGCTCTCCGCCACTCCACCCTCGGGCCTGGTGCAGGAGGCGGCCGCCTCCCCATTGCCGGAAGGCGCGCCGCAGCCCCAGGAGGGGCTGGCGGAGTCTGAACTGGCAACGGCCGGGAAAGCGGCGCTTCCGCCGCAGCCGGATCCGGCGGCGGTGCTCTCGGCCGCGCCCTCCACGCCGCAAGCCGACTGGCCCATGCTGCCGGAGAGTTCCAAAGCCGTGGCCGCATCCCTGCCGGCCGGCGCACAGGCGGCCGTCCTGCCCGTCCTGCCGCAGGACACGGCGGAGATGGCGCCTGCGCCTGCCATCCTGCCCCTGGCGGCGGCGCCCGGCGCATCCGCCTCCGTGCCGGAAGCGGGGGCGGCAATCCCCGTCAAGGCCGAGCCGTCCTCCGCACCCCCCCCTGCGGAACCCAAGGCCGATCCCGCGTCCCTGGCCGCCGAACGCTTGGCGGCAGCATCCTCAGCGCCGCCGCTGGCCCAGGCCCCGGCCGCCGTGGAGATCACGGCCGCTACGGTGACGGCGCCTGCGCGGGCGCCTGCCGAGCTTCCGCTCCCGCCACCCCGCACGACGGCCGTCCCGCCGGCCCGACCCGCCGCTGCCGCGATACCGGTGGATTCCGCCGCGCCGCGCATGGCTGCGCCCGCGCTGGTGGCCACGGCCATCGCCCCTTCGCCAGCGGCTTCCGAGATGGCGCCGCACCCGGCCGAGGAGGCCGCGCCTCCCGATCTAGAGGCCGGAGCAGGGTTAGACCGCGTCCTGCCGCTGACCTCCACACTTCCCGAGATATCACCGGATCTGCAGCCGCTTCCCCTGTCATCTGGCCAGGGCGCCGTCGCCCCGGCTGCCCTGAGCGCGCCAGCCCCCACGGTCCAGACCCCGATGCCCGCTGCCCTGCCGCAGCACCGCATGGCGGCCGAGGCCGCGCCGCAGCTGGTGCTGCGTATGGCGCAGGCTGCCAGGAAGGAGGGCGTCGAGACCATCTCGGTGGACCTGCGTCCGCCGGAGCTGGGCCGCGTCGAACTGCAGCTCACTTTCCGCGACGGCACCGTGCAGGTGGTGATGCGGGCGGAGCAGGCCGAGACCTTCGAGGCGCTGCGGCACGAGCGGCACAACCTGGTGCACCAGATGGAGCAGGCCGGGCTGCAGCTTGGCGGCAGCGGCCTCGATCTGCAGCACGGCCCCCTGCCGCAGCCGAAGCCCGAGCCGGAGCAGGCCCTGGCCGGTGCCCGGCGCGGCACACCCGAGACAGAGGAGGCCGAGGGCCGCGCCGAGGCCGCTCCGGCCGCGCGCCCCCGCGCCTCCGACAGCCTGATCGACATCATCACCTGAGACGACCGAGCCCGACCGGAGAACCCCGATGGCCACCATCCCCAGCATCAGTGCCACCAACGCCGCCACGGGCGCCGTGGCCGGCGGCGGCACCGCCGCGACGACCCGGCTGTCCGGCAACGGCAGCGAGGACTATGACCGCTTCCTCAAGCTGCTGACGGCACAGATGAAGTACCAGGACCCGATGCAGCCGACCGACCCGACCCAGTTCGTGGCGCAGCTGGCGCAGTTCTCCCAGGTCGAGCAGCAGACCAAGAGCAACACCTATCTGAAGTCGATCCTCGATGCGGTGAGCGGCAGCGCCAACCTGGCGGAGAATGCCGCGCTGCTCGGCCGCACGGTGCAGACGCAGCTCTCCCAGATCACCCTTTCCAGCACCGGCGCCACGGTCCCGCTCACCGCCCAGGTGAATGCCGGGACGCTCTCGGGCACCCGGCTCGAGGTGCTGGACGCCTCGGGCAATGTGGTGCGCAAGGTCAGCCTCAACAGCGGCACCACGGACCTGACCTTCGACGGCAAGGACAGCAGCGGCATCGCCCTGGCCGCCGGCACCTACAAGGTCCGGGTGGTGGGCGAGGATGCCAGCGGCGCCCGCCAGAGCGCCGGCACGGTGAGCAATTCCGGCAAGATCACCGAGCTGCGCCGTGGCGCCGATGGGGGGATCTCGCTGCTGCTGGAAAACGGCGCCCAGGTCAGCGCGGCCGAGATCAGCCGCCTCGGCACCAGCTGATCCGGCCGGGCGGGAAGAACTCTCCCGCCCGCCTTGCCGGCTCAGCTGTAGAGAAGGCGGGTGATGACCACGTCCTTGAGGCCCTCCTCCTGCAGCCGGCTCAGGCTGTCGAGCAGATTGTCGCGCAGCACAGCGGGGTCAGTGCGGCCGGGACGCAATTCCTGCCGTTCCGACATCGCCATCAGCCGCTGCAGCACCGCCTGCTTCAGCCGCGGCGACAGATCCTTGAACTGCTGCGTCTGCTCCGCCCTGGTCTCCAGCGTCACCGACACCACCACATAGGACATGCGGCGGCTGCTGGAGGGCAGGTTGACCGTGAAATCCCCCAGAGCGACGAACTCGAATTCCTTCTTGGGCGCCTCCTCGGCGCGGGCGGGGGAGGCGGCGAGCATCGCCGGGACCAGCATCAGGGCCGCGGCGAGGCCCAGCAGGGCACGGCGAAAATCGAAGGACAGCATGGGCGAGCCTCAGGTTGGGGGATCCTGTTTCGCAATCCCACCGTCCCGCCGTCAAGCAAATCGTACAAATTTTGCGACGCACCCCGTCATCAGCCCGGCCGGCCCGGCCTTTGCCGCTGCTGCGCCCAAACGATGCCGATGATCTTGGCCACCGCCTCGAAATGTGCCGGCGGGATGACCTCGCCCACCTCGACCGTGGCGTGCAGGGCGCGGGCGAGGGGCCGGTCCTCCATCACCGCCACGCCGGCACCACGCGCGATCTCGCGGATCCGCAGCGCCATCTTGTCCACCCCCTTGGCAATGCAGACCGGCGCCTCGTCCTTGCCGCGCTCGTAGCGCAGCGCCACGGCGAAATGGGTGGGGTTGGTGATCACCACCGTGGCCTTCGGCACATCCGCCATCATCCGCCGCTGCGACATCTGCCGCCGTTTCTTGCGCAGCGCCGCCTTCACATGCGGGTCGCCCTCGGTGGATTTCATCTCCTCGCGCATCTCCTGCAGGGTCATGCGCTGGCGCCGGGCATACTCGAAGCGCTGGAAACCGATGTCGATCACCGCCACCACGGCGGCGACCAGGGTGACGGCGAAGAGCACCGTGACCAGCAGCTTGTGCGACAGGGCCGGGAAGACCACCGGATCGAGCGCCGCCAATTGTCCGGCCTGCTCGTAGAGCGGCTTGCCTACCGCCCAGCAGGCCCCCGCCACGGCCAGCGCCTTCAGCAGGTTCTTGCCGAACTCGAACAGCGCCTTGAGGCCGAAGATGCGCTTCAGCCCGGCCATGGGCGAGAGGTGGGAGAGCTTTGGCTCCAGCCGCTCCGTCGCCACGACCACCGTATTCTGCAGCAGATGCGGCAGCAGGCTGCCGGCCACCAGCAACCCGGAGACCGGCAGCAGCGCCACGCCCAGCGCCTCGATGAAGGCGGCGCCCGCCTGACGATAGCCTTCCTCCGTCAGCTCCAGGAAGGCATCGGGCTGCTCCAGCAGCGGCAGCAGCACCTCGGTGAAATGCCGCGCCATCAGTCCGCCGGCCACGCCGAGCGCCAGCAGCAGCGCGGCATAGACACCGAAGCTCGACCCCTCGCGCGACATCGGCAGGTCGCCGCGCTCGCGGGCCTGCTGCAGCTTGCGCGGCGAGGCGTCGAGGGTTTTTTCCTGGCCGCTTTCCTCCGACACGGCGCGGCCTCAGCGGGGCAGCATGAAGACGGAACCGTAGGCGCCGAGCACTTCGCCCACCAGATTCGGCGCTGTGGCGCCGAGCAGGGAGAGGCCTGCCAGCAGCAGCGCCGGCGCGCCGATCATGAAGACGGGCATGGCCGGCATGGCGCGGTTGATCCCGGCCAGCACCACGTTGAACAGCATCGCCAGGAACAGGAAGGGCATGGCGAGCTGCATGGCCAGGCGGAAGGCCGTGGCCATGCCCTCGGTGGTCACCCGCGCCGCGGCGGCCGTGGGCAGCGGGCCGCCGAGCGGGATCAGCGTATAGCTGTCCACCAGGGCGCGCAGGCCGGGATGGTGGCCGTCCATGGCGAAGAGCGCCGCCAGGCAGGCGGCGTAGATGGCGGTACCGAGCACCGCCGAATTGTCCATGCCGATGCCGAAGGCGAAGGCATTGCTGATGCCCATGCTCTGGCCGATCAGCTGGCCCGCCGTCTGCACCGCCGAGAGCAGCAGCCGCGCCAGCGTGCCGAGCAGCGCGCCGGCGGCCACCTCGGTGAAGATGGCGACCGCGGCCGTCCAGACGGGCGGCGCGGCGGTCGCCGGACCGGCCAGCGGGGCGATGCAGAAGGCGACCGCCAGCCCGGCCAGGATGCGGATGCGCGCCGGTACCTGGGTCTCGCCCACACCTGGCAGCAGCAGCAGCGCCGCCGAGACCCGGCAGAAGACCAGGAAGAGCCGGTACAGCTCGGCCGAAAGCCAGCCGTCCAGGTTCAGCGCCGCCTGCACCGCCCGCGCGCTTCAGATCTGGCCGACGGTGCGCAGCTTGGCCCGCTGGTGCACCTCGGCATGGGAGATCACGGCGATCGTCGGATTGATCCGCTCCACCAGGTGGCGCACGAAGGGCCGCGCCACGGCCGAGGTCAGCACCGCCGGCCAGTCCCCCTTGGCCGCCGCCTCGGCGATGCGGGCGCGCGTCGTGCTGACCAGTTCCTGCACCTTGGAGGGCGCCATGGCGAAGGAGCGCTGGTCGCCCTCCTCGACAATGGCATTGCCCACCTCCTGCTCCCATTCCGGCGAGAGCAGCAGGGCGGTGATATAGCCGTCCTCCTGCGTCAGGCCGCGGCAGATCTGCAACGAAAGCCGCTGGCGCACATGCTCGGCCAGCAGCGAGACATTGCGGGTGAAGCTCGCCGCCTCGTGCAGCGCTTCCAGGATCAGCGGCAGGTTGCGGATCGAGATGCGCTCGGCCAGCAGCGCCGCCAGCACCTTCTGCACCGTGGCCAGCGGCAGCACCGAGGGGATCAGGTCGCCGACCAGGCGCTGGTGCTCCTTCTCCAGCCCGTCGAGCAGCTTCTGCGTCGCCGCATAGGTCTGCAGCTGGGCCATGTAGCCCTTCAGCACCTCGGAGAGATGCGTGGTCAGCACGGTCTCGGTATCGACCACGGTGAGGCCCTGCGCCATCGCCATCTCGCGCAGCGCCGGCTCGATCCAGCGCGCCTTGATGTGGAAGGAGGGCTCCTGCGTGTCGATGCCGGGCACGGTGATCTCCTGCCCGCCGGGGGCGAAGGCCAGCAGGCGGCCGAGCACCAGCGTCTCGCGCGCCACCTCCACACCCTGCACCTGGATGGAATATTCGCCCGAGGCGAGGTCCATGTTGTCCTTGATGCGCACCGCCGGCAGCACGAAACCGAATTCCAGCCCGAAGGCGCGGCGCAGCTTCTTGATCTTCTCCGACAGCCCGCCCTGCCGCCCGGCGGTGAGCGAAACCAGGCCCATGCCGAGTTCCAGGCGGACATCGTCCACCCGGATCAGCTCGGCCATGGTCTCCTCGCGCGGCGCGGTCTCGGCCGGCGGGGCGGCGACCTCCATGGCGGCCCGCTTGACGCTGCGGCTGGCGAGCCAACCGCCGCCGGCGGCGACTGCGCCGAGCGCGACGAAGGGCAGGAAGGGCAGGCCCGGCAGCACAGCGAAGAGCCCGGCGAGGCCGGCCGCCAGGTAGAGCGGCTTCGGCTGCGCACCGAGCTGACCGATCAGCGCCTTGTCGGTCGAGCCGCGCACATTGCCCTTGGAAACCAGCATGCCGGCGCCGATCGAGACGATCAGCCCGGGGATCTGCGAGACGATGCCGTCGCCGATGGCCAGGGTGACGTAGTTGGCGGCGGCATTGGCCAGCGCCATGTCGTGCCGCAGCGTGCCGACGACGATGCCGCCCAGCACGTTGACGATGGTGACGATGATCGAGGCGATGGCATCGCCGCGGACGAATTTCGAGGCGCCGTCCATGGCGCCGAAGAAGCCGTTCTCGTCCTCCAGCTCGCGGCGGCGCCGCTTGGCCTCGGCATCGTCGATGGAGCCGGCGGCGAGATCGGCGTCGATCGCCATCTGCTTGCCCGGCATGGCATCGAGGCTGAAGCGTGCGGCGACCTCGGCGATGCGCCCGGCGCCCTTGGTGACGACGATGAAGTTGACGATGATCAGGATGGCGAAGACGATCACGCCGATGACGAAGTCGCCGCCGACCACGAAGGAGGCGAAGCCGTGGATGACGCTGCCCGCGGCGTCGAGGCCGCGATGCCCGTCGGCCAGGATCAGCCGGGTGGTGGCCAGGTTCAGCGCCAGCCTCAGCAGGGTCGCGACCAGCAGCACCGTCGGGAAGGCGGAGAAGTCGAGCGGCCGCTCGATCCAGATGGCGACCATCAGGATCAGCACGGAAAGGGTGATCGAGGTGGCGAGGCCGAGATCGACCAGCCAGCGCGGCATCGGCAGCACCAGTACCGACAGCAGCACCACCAGGGCGGCGGCGAAAAGCAGATCCTGATGACCGAGCGCGACGCGCAGTCTGCGGAGCAGTTCCATCGGTCAAAGCCCGACGATCAGCTGCGCGATCTCTTCCATGTAGGAGCGCAGGGCCGCGAAGCCGAAGGGCAGGGACAGCATGGTGGCGACCAGCGTCACCACGATCTTGGGCACGTAGGAGAGGGTCACCTCCTGGATCTGCGTCAGCGCCTGCAAGACGGAGACGGCCAGGCCCGTCACCAGCGCCGCCAGCAGCGGCGGCCCCGCCACCATCATGGTGGTGTAGAAGCCGCTGCGCAGCACCTCGACCACATCGCCTTCATTCATCGCGGATTCTCCAGCGCGGCGCGAGGCTCAGACGGCCATGCGCAGCACGTCCATGTAGGCGCCGACGACCTTGTCGCGCAGCTGCGTCATGGTCTGCACGGTCAGCTCGGCATTGGCGGCGGCCTGCACCACCTCCTGCACATCGGCGGTGCCGGCGACGCCGCGCGCGGCGGTCACCTCGGCATTACGCAGCGTGGCCAGCGAGGCGCGGGCGGCATCGCCGACCATGGTGCCGAAATCCGTGCCCGGCGTGGCGCTCGCGCCATAGGCGCGGACGGCGGCGGAGAGCGGGGGAATGGCGGTGAGGGGAGCGGTCATGCGATCAGGACCTCAGGATGTCGAGCGTCTTGCTGTAGAGCGTGCGGGCCTGCTGCATCACCGCGATGGAGGCCTCGTAGCTGCGGGCGGCGCCGCGCATGTCGGCCTGCTCGATCAGCGGATCGACATTCGGCAGCTTGACATAGCCGCGCTCGTCCGCCGCCGGGTGGGACGGATCGTACTGGGTGCGGAAATCACGCGGGTCGGGGCGGATATTGTCGAGCCGCACCAGCTCGGCGCCGGTGCCGCGATCCATCATCTGGCCGAAGGTGACGAGCTTGCGGCGATACGGGTCGCCGCCGGGCACGGCGGCGGTGGACTGCGCATTGGCGATGTTCTCCGCCGCCACGCGCATGCGCGTCGCCTGCGTGCTCATGCCGGAGGCGGCGGTGGCCATGGCCTGGACCAGCGGGCCCGAGCCGGTGATGGGGGCGATGCGCAGCATCAGCGGCCGCCCGCCGCGGTGCGCAGCAGCGCCGTGCCGCGCTTGTAGACCAGGGTGGCGAGGTCATAGGCCTTCGCCACATCCGCCTGCTTCACCATCTGCTCCTCCAGGTTGACGGTGTTGCCATCGGGGTCCTCGCTGTAGGAGCGGGCGCGGTCGGTCGTGACATCCACGCCGCCCTGCGCGAGGCCGAGATGCCCGGGCCGTGTCGCCGCCAGGCGCAGCGGCGCCAGGCCGGGCTGCTGCCGCAGCAGCGTGCTGTCGAAGCTGAAGGGCCTCACGTCGCGCGCGCGATAATGCGGCGTGTCGGCATTGGCGATGTTCTGGGCCAGCACATTCTGCCGCTCCGACAGCTGGCGCATGCGCGCGCCGGTGATGCGGAAGACGTCGACGCCGTCGAGCATGAGATTCCGGTGCCCCTCTGGCTGTGCCCCGCAGCAATAGCCCTGACCGCGCCTCATGTCGAGATTTTTCGCATAGCATTCCTCCGGCGGATGCGGAAGAATGCCGCGGGCCGATAAGGTTCGTACCGCAGCCGGCGCTTCCCCGGCCATCGGAGATAATGTTTTTCGCATGACTGCCCAACCGCCTCCTTCCGACCCTCTCTCTCCCTCGGCGACACCGCTGGAGGACATCACCGCGCAGCTTGGCCGCCTGCCGCGCTGGCAGCGCTTCGGCACCCTGGCCGGAGTGCGCGGCGCCGCGCTCTCGATCACCGGGCTGGGCGAGGGGGTATCGATCGGCGACCGCATGCGGGTGCAGCGCCCCGGCCAGGACAAGGTCGTCCTGGGCGAGTTCGTCGCCTTCACCCCCGAGGCCGCGCTGGGCGTGCCGGAGGGCGGCACCGAGGGGCTGAGCCCGGGCGCCCGGGTCTGGCTGGAGTCGCCGCTGGTGCTGCATCCCTGCGACGCCTGGATGGGGCGGGTGATCGACAGCCTGGGCCAGCCGCTGGACGGGCGCGGCCCCCTGCCGCAGGGGCGGCGCGGCGTGCCGCTGCGCCAACCGGCGCCGGATGCCATGCGCCGCCGCCTGGTCGGCGCCAAGCTGGAAACCGGGCTGCGCGCGCTCGACGTCTTCACCCCGATCTGCCGGGGCCAGCGCCTCGGCATCTTCGCCGCCTCCGGCGTCGGCAAGTCGACGCTGATGGGCATGCTGGCGCGCTTCGTCGAGGCGGATGTCATCGTCGTCGGGCTGATCGGCGAGCGCGGCCGCGAGGTGCGCGAGTTCCTCGACCACACCCTGGGCGAGGAAGGCCGGCGGCGCACCGTGGTGGTGGTCTCCACCTCCGACCAGCCGGCGCTGGCCCGCCGCCGCGCGGCGCAGGCGACCCTGGCGGTCGCCGAGCATTTCCGTTCCGAGGGCAAGCAGGTCTTCCTGCTGCTGGATTCCGTCACCCGCCTGGCGCATGCGCAGCGCGAGATCGGCCTCGCCGCCGGCGAGCCGGCCACGGCGCGCTCCTATACGCCCTCCGTCTTCACCGAACTGCCGGCGCTGCTGGAGCGCGCCGGGCCGGGACCGGAAGGGGAGGGCGACATCACCGCCATCTTCACCGTGCTGGTGGATGGCGACGACCATGACGAGCCGATCGCCGATGCGGTGCGCGGCATCCTGGACGGGCATATCGTGCTCGACCGCCGCATCGGCGAGCGCGGGCGCTGGCCGGCGATCGACATCCTGCGTTCCGTCAGCCGCGCCCTGCCGCGCTGCCACGAGGCCCATCAGAACGCGCTGCTCGGCGAGGCACGACGGCACCTCGCCAGCTATGCCGACATGGCCGAGATGATCCGGCTCGGCGCCTATCGCGCCGGCAGCGACCCGCAGGTGGATACGGCGATCCGGTTGCAGCCGCCGCTGGAGGCCTTCCTCAGCCAGGCGCTGGATGAGCGCAGCACGGCAGAGGCGGCTTTCGGGCAGCTGGAGCAGATCCTGCGCGGTGGCTGATGTGGCCGACGGGAGTGCCCTGCCTGGGCGCTCCGGGCGGCGGGCATATCAGCGGCTGCTGAGGATCGAGAACAGCGCCGCGCTGCTGGCACCGGAGAAGCTGTCCTGCCTCCAGCTGATCGGCTGCACCAGTGAGAGGATGCCGGAACTGCTGCTCAGCGCCTGGGCCTCCGCCACGCTGGTCTGCGCCACATAGCGGTCGAGCAGCCTGGAAAGCTTCGCCGGGTCCTTGAAGTCGGAGAGCGGCATGCGGCTTTCCAGGATCTCCTTCTGCCGGTCCACATCGAGCTGGCCGAAACTGTCCGGCAGGCCGAGGGTGGATTGCACCACGGCAGCGAGGTTGCGGTCGGCGATGACGCTATACCAGCTGGTGATCTGCGGCAGGGTGCGCCTGGCATAGATCGCCTTGCGCAGCGCCTCGGAGGTGTCGCCAAGGGATTCCTCGAAGCGCGCCTGGGTATAGCGCTGGACGAGCTGCTCGACGAAGTCCGGCCGGGTGACATTGGGCCCGCCCTGCGCGGCGACCGCCGGGGTGCCGGCGGTGTTCTCCGTCACGGTCGCGGAAGCGCGGCTGCCATCGGCCGGTGTGAAGCTCAGCAGGGCATTGTTGCGGCCCTTCGCATCGGTGAAGACCAGCTTGGAGCCATCGACGGTGACGCTGATGCTGCTCGCATTGCCGTCGGCGGCACGGAAGGCCGATTGCAGCTTGCTGGCCACCGCCGCGAGGCTCGCTGCGCCGTTCAGCGCCAGATCCTTCACGGCGACGCCGGCAAAACTGCCGCTGAAGCTGGTGAAGCCCGAGCCGGCGGAAACAGTGCCGGTGACGGTCACGGTATTGCCGGACACCTCGGCGCCCACACCGCTGCCAGCCGCCGGCGTGAACTCCAAGGCAGGAGGCTGGGCGCGCGCCTTGGCATCGGTAAAGACCAGGTCCAGCCCGGAGAGCACGATGCGGATGTCGCTGCTGCCGCCATCGGCGGTGCGGAAGGCGGCCTGCAACCGGTCAGCGAGCTGGGCATAGCTTTGCACATCGCGCAGCAACAGATCCTGCACGGAAACGCCGCCGAAACTGCCGCTGAAGCTGGTGAAGCCCGAGCCGCTGCGCAGGCCGTCGAGGGAAACCCGCGCCGTGCTCGGCACGGCCGGCACCTCCGGCACCGACAACCCGCCATAGTTGAAGTCACTGGCGATCTGCCGGTAGCGGCTATCCGTCATGCGATAGGCGACCGAGCTGGTGTCGGTGACGTCGCTGTCGAGCACCTTGCCCATCAACGCCGTCATGCCGACCTGCGCATCCAGGCCATAGGCCTTCAGCACCATTTCCTGCAGGCGCCGGTCGCCGAGCAGGTCCTTCGAGGTCAGCTTGCCCGGCAGCGTCTCACGCAGATAGGCAATGTCGCGCTGCAGGACCGGATCCTTGCTGAAGGCCTTGAAGTCGGAAGGCGCCTTGTTCTGCAACAGCTTCCAGCCGGCCATGCCGGTCGGCAGCCCGACGCCGACGAGACTGACGCTCATGCTTCGGCCGAGATCTTGGGCGCGCGCGGCGGCTCCTCCTCGGCCGGCTCATAGCCGGCGGGCAGGCGGATCAGCACGCGGTCGGTCACCGGGTCGCGCAGCTCGGAGTAGAGCCGCATGGTCTCGCCATCCAGCCGCACGTCGAAACTGGGGCCGGCGGGGACGACCTGCTTCTGCCGCTCGGCGACCTGCACCTCGTGGGGGCCGGCGGCGGCCTTCGGCTCCTCCGCCTCGGGGCGGGCGGCGGGGGTGGCGGGCGCATCGCCGCCGTTGCGCGGCTTCAGGGCAGGGGCGGGATCGATCATGGCGGATGTTCCTTGCCTTCGCAGAACCGGAGGAAGAGGCTTCCGGCCTCGATCCGTTTCTAGTCCAGAGCGAAGCGCTGCGGTCAGCCCGAGTGTGCCTCACTCCGGCTGACCGGCAGGCGCAGCGTGGTGCTACGCAGCGGCATCTCGCTCGCCGGCTGGGCACATGTGGCGGGCGCGTTGCGGCGGAAGCGCTGGGGCGGCTCCATGTCGAGCAACGCGGATTCGTACAGCACCAGGTCGCGCAGCGCGGAGAGGGCACGATAGGTATTGCCCTCGCGCATGTGCTGCTCCGCCTCGTCGAGGTGCTGCACATGCTCGCGCTTGATGAAGACGGTGCGCAGCCGCGCCATGTGCTCGTGGAAGGCTTCCAGCGAGCCGAGCGCCGGCTGCGCTTCCAGCAGCACGCTCTGCGCGGCGAAATAGGCGCGGCGCACCGGGGTGACGGCATCCTCCGGCAGCATCACATCCTTCTCGCGGACGATCTGCGCCTTGGTCTCCACCACCAGATAGGCCCGGCGGTCCCCGTTGGTGACCACGGCGCCGTTGATGAACAGGCGCTCGCCGGGGGCGAGCTTCAGGATCAGGGACATCAGCTGGCTTCCGGCTGCACCGTGGTGCCGGGCTTCAGGCCGGCCATGACGGCGCGGTTGACATCGATCAGCGCCTGCAACGGCTTGTTCTCGCGGATCACGCGGTCGCTCTCGGCGAAGATCCAGCGTGCCAGGGACAGCAGGCGGCCCTTCATCGCCACTTCCCAGCCATTCTCCGGCGCCGCCAGATCGGCCACGAAGGCGGTCCAGACCATGCGGTTCTCGTGGATGGCGTTGGGCAGGTCGGCGGGGCCGGCATCCGGCAGGCTGGCGCTTTCCAGCAGGGCGGTGGCCCGGGCCAGGACGCGGTATTCGATCTCGCGCGGCGCTTCGGTGCCGCGGATGACGGAACCATAGGCGGCGGCGATGCCGCGGGGCCGCATGACGGGCGCAGGCGAGAGGGATTCCTGGGCGAGGCTCAGCATCGGATTCTTCCTCGGTCACGCCCGAACCGATGCGCGGCCGGACGCGGGTGCCTTGGGCAGGGCTTGCGGAAGCGGTTCTGGCCGGGTGGCCAGGACCTCCTCCTGGGGAGCAGGGCGCGGCACCGGCCGCGCCCCCGTCGGGATCAGCCGCGGAACAGCGACAGGATGCTCTGCGGCGCCTGGTTGGCGATCGAGAGCGCCTGGGTGCCGAGCTGCTCCTGCACCTGCAGGGCCTGCAGGCGGGCGGCCTCCTCGGACATGTCGGCATCCACCAGGGCGCCGACGCCGCTGGTCAGGGTATCGACCAGCTTGTCCATGAAGTCCTTCTGCAGGTCGATGCGGATCTGCGCCGCACCGAAGGCCGCGCCGGCGGCGAGCACGGCGGTCTCGACCGACTTCAGTGTCGCCAGCAGGTCCGAGTAATCCAGGCTGGAGGTGGGGGAGAGCGCCGTCTCGTCACCATAGTCCTGGGTGGCGCTGACCGTCAGGGCACCCGAGGCATTGACATCGAAGTCCACCACCGGGGAAGCCCCCGCGGTGTCACGGCCCCTGTCGAGGACCAGATTGCCGTTGGCGTCGATGAAGGCGATGCCGGTGTTGCTGCCGACAGCCGCACCATCGACACCCACGCCGTCGATCTCGTTGATCGCGTCAGCCAGCAGGGCCACCAGTTCCTTGTTCGACTTTCCGACATGATCGGCGGCATCGACCGTCGCCGTCTGGTTAGCCCCAGAAGCGTCCTTGAAGCTGAAGCTCAGCTTGGTGATGCGGGTGGTCTCGTCGGGCACCGTATAGGTGTAGCTGGCCGCAGTGGAGGCGAGATCGACCGAGGTCACCGTGGCGCCAGCCGTGGCACCCACATCAGACAGCTGCAGAGCCGTGCTGCCGGTGAAGGACACCAGACCCTTCGCGGCACTGGCGTCCACGACCATCTTCTTGGTATCGTTCTCAAGATAGGCGATCGTCGCACCGGCCTTGGTGTTGATGTCGGCCACGAGAGCGGCGAGCGCGTCTTCCGCCGTGCCGGCAGCACCGACCTCGCCACGCGCAATCACGCTCTGGCCATTGAGCGTGAAGGCAAAGGTCAGCGCGTCGCTCGGGTCCGCGAAATTGACGTCCGCATCAAGAGCGGTGACGTCGTACTCGTACTTCGCGCCCGACGCCGCCGTCAGCGCGGGGCCGGTATCATCCAGCGAACGCTTCAGCGCATGCGCGCCATCGAACTCGACCGCCTCGCTGGCCTTGGAAGCATCGACCACCAGCTTGCCGGTCGCCTCGTCAATCGATGCGAACTCGTTGCCGGCGCCTGCCTGCAGGTTGATCTGGTCCTTCAGCTTGCTGAAGACGGCATCGAAGTCGTCACCGGGATTCGTCACATAAGTGGCGACCTTGGCAATGCCGCCGACCTTGAAGCTGAACTCGAAGGTTTCGCCGCCGCCCGCCTGGAGGCTATCGTTCAGCACCGGCTCGTAGCTGTACTTCGGCTTCGGCGGGTTGAGGTCCGTCCCGGCGCCCAGGGTCAGGTTGCCGTCGATGTCCACGGCCTTCGCCAGGGCGGTCGCACCGTCGAAGGAGATGGAGTCCGACGCCAGGCTGGCATCGACCACCAGCTTGCCCTGTGCGTCGACCTTGGCGATGGCATTGCCTTCACCAGCGGCCGCGTTGATGGCGTCCCGCATGCCGGCCATCAGGTCCGAGAGGCTGGTCGAGGTGGCTTCGAACTCGGCCTTCTTCGTGACGGTGCCCACCTTGAAGGTGAAGCTCAGCTTGTCGCCTACGTCCACGTCGCCGGTCGGCTGGGCATAGGAGTACTGCGACACCCGGTCTTCCAGCTTCAGCGTCGCCAGGCCGCTCAGCGCACCGTCGCCTTCCATGGTCAGGTTCTGGGACGCCACGGTGATGTAGGTCGGATTCTGGACGCCGCCGTCGGTATTCACCGAGGCAAGAATCTTCTCGTCGCCGCCACGGGTGTTGTTGATCAGGTTCACGCCCTTGAAGGCGGAGCTATCAACAATGTTCTTGATCTGGCCGACATACTCGTCGATCGCGGCCTGGACCGTCTTCGCGTCCTTGACGCCGTCCTGGACGGAGGTGACCTGCTCGCGGATCTTGGAAATCAGGGTGGCGATCTGCTCGGTGCCGGTCGCGGCGGTCTTCACCACGCCGGAGGAGACCGAGAGGTTCTCGCTCACCTGCTTGAAGTTGGCGATGTCACCACGCATCGAGGTCGCCACGGCCCAGGTCGCCGCATTGTCCTTCGCCGTGCCCACCTTGAGGCCGGTGGAGATGCGGTTCTGCGTGTCCAGCAGGTTCTTCTGGGTGGCCTTGAGCGACTGCAGCGCCGTCATCGCGCCGTTGTTGGTGAGAATCGAGCTGACCATGATTGCGCCCTTCAAGGGTTCCGGTTCTGGGGAGCGCCTTCTGACGCGAAACTCGCTGCGCACGGCCCAAGGTCGGTCCGACTGCGGCAGGTATTTCTAGCGGCGCAGGAAAATTTTTCGCAAGGCATCCGGTGCCTCGAATCGCGGCCGGGGCGCCGCGGCCGCCGTGCCAGTCTCATGCCTGCTGGTCCAGGCTGGCGGCCAGGGTGTGGCGCAACGGCCGCCGCCGCGCCCCGGCGGCCGGGCCATAGAGACCGGGGTCGGCGGCCTCCGAGACGTCGCGCCGCAGCCGCTCGCGCACGCCCTCCAGCGCCCCGGCGACGGCGCCCAGCGCCAGCGCATTCTCCTCGGCCGCGTGCATCATGGCGACCAGCGCGCCGCGCTCCGCCTCGCTCTGCGGCGCGCCGGCCGCAGCCAGCTCGGACAGCGCCAGGCGCTTCTCGCCGATCAACTGCACCAGCTCGGGCAGCATGGCCTGCCGCGCCGCCGCCGCCTCCTGCAGCAGCACCATCCGCAGCCGGTTGGCGGCTTCCAGCAGCGCGCTCACCGGCCCGCCCCCCCTTGGCCGGCCTCTTGGGCGCGCCCGGCGATCGCCTTCTCCAGCGCGCCGCCCAGGCCGAGGCCACCACGGGCGACCAGGGCAGCGCCCAGCGCCTCGTCCATGAAGCTGTCGAAGGCATCGCCGCCGGTGCCGCGCCCGGCAAGCCCGCCCGCCTTCTGCTGCGGCCGCGCCGAACGCAGCAGCTCGGCCGCGAAACTGGTCTCCAACTGCCGTGCCAGCCGCCGCGTCTGCGGGGCGGGTGAAAGGGTCACGGGCTCCATACGATCCGGCCTCCTGCCTGGGGGCGGCTTGCTTCTGCCGCGCGTCGTCGCCGCATATTAGCGAGGTATCAGCAAATTTTCGCATAACATGCGGCATCAAACCCGGCCTCGAGAAGCGATGGCTCCTTGCGTCTCCAGAAGGAGCAG
>Ga0180221_1000992_pt1 | contig 20972 bp, 21 predicted proteins | sample eDN5th37CKraftMG_FD_151339 | JGI IMG/M metagenome (GOLD analysis project Ga0180221, IMG submission 151339) | Enriched Miracle-Growth compost microbial communities from Emeryville, California, USA - eDNA 5th pass 37_C Kraft MG (version 2) (version 2) ...
AGGCCGGTGAGGAAGATGAACACCGGGGCGCACAGGTGGGCCAGCGTGCGGCTGAAGTAAAGCGCGGGGCCGGTCTGGCTCACGTCCATCGGATCGGCCACCTGCATGTGCAAGTAGAACGTCTCACGAACGTGGTCGAGCAGCATGAAGAGGATGACGAGCCCACGCAGGGCGTCGATGGAAGGCAGGCGGGAAGCGGGTGGGGTTGTCATTCAAAAACAATCGGTTGCGGTTAATGCAACATTATTACATTACATAATAGGAGGCCGCCAACCTCCTGCAACATTTTGAAACTTGCACACTGGAGTAACCAGGCAGGAGAGAGCGCTAGCCATTTTTTGTAAATGGCCGAGAGAGGTCTGTCATGGAGTGACCGGCGGGTCGCTGCCTACCGATGATGGGCCCAGGACTGGACTTGAAAAATGTTATGTTATAACGTTACTTTTCTTAAAGTGTCGCAAGACGCAGACAGGAGAGCCTTGATGCGATTGACGCAGAAGCAGCGGCATGTCCTGGAAATGCTGCAGCGCGCAGGTGGCCCGATAGGGGCCTATGCGTTGCTCGCGCAACTGCGCGGCATGGGTTTCAACGCTCCGACGCAGGTGTACCGGGCCCTGGACAAACTGGCGGAGCACGGCTTGGTGCACCACCTGAAGTCACTGAACGCCTACGTGAGCAGTTCCACGTCAGAGCACTCGACGCCCGGGTTATGTGCTTTCGCCATTTGCGACACCTGCGGCCATATCGATGAACTCAACGTTGGTGACATCAGCGGCAACCTGGAACGCTGGATCACGAAGCACGCCTTCTCACTTGGCAGCACCCTCGAAATACGCGGCACGTGCGACGCCTGTGCAAGCGGCGCATCAACGGGACGCAAGTGAGCGCTCCCGCACGACGATCCCAATATGCTGAGCAGCCTTGAAGCCATGAAAGAGCCTGAACGCAATTCACCGCCCTTCAAAAAACTCCCGGTCACCGTTCTCTCGGGTTTCCTCGGTGCCGGGAAGACCACATTGCTCAACCACATCCTCAACAATCGCGAGGGTCGGCGCGTTGCCGTCATCGTCAACGACATGTCGGAAGTCAACATCGATGCCGACCTGGTGCGGCAAGGCGCCGCCGCCTTATCCCGCACCGACGAAAAGCTGGTGGAGATGAGCAATGGCTGCATCTGCTGCACGCTGCGCGAGGACCTGCTGCTCGAGGTGGATCGATTGGCCCGGGAAGGGAAATTCGACCAGTTGGTGATCGAGTCCACCGGCATCGCCGAGCCTTTGCCGGTGGCCGAGACCTTCACCTTCGAAAGCGAGAGCGGCCACAGCCTGAGCGACGTCGCGCAACTCGACACCATGGTCACGGTGGTTGACGCGTTCAACTTCCTGCGCGACTACGGTTCGCAGGACAGCCTGACCTCCCGCGGCGAGTCCCTGGGCGATGAAGACGAACGCACGGTCGTCGACCTTCTGGTCGACCAGGTCGAATTCTGCGATGTCATCGTGCTCAACAAAATGGACCTGATCGGCGCCGAAGACCGGGACCATCTACTCGCCATTCTGAAAGGGCTCAACCCCAGGGCCCGGATCGAGTTCGCGGAATTCGGCGCCGTCCCCCTGGACCGCGTTCTGCAAACCGGCCTCTTCGATTTTGCGGCCGCCTCGCAGGCCCCTGGCTGGCTACAGGAGTGGCGCGGCACCCACACGCCCGAAACCGAAGAATACGGAATCCACAGCTTCGTCTATCGCGCACGCCGGCCATTCCATCCCCAGCGCTTTTACACGTGGGTGCAAAGCCAATGGCCAGGCGTGGTCCGATCCAAGGGCTACTTCTGGCTGGCCAGCCATCCGCTGCTGGCCGGCTCCTGGTCGCAGGCCGGCGCTGTCGCCCGGCATCCACCGACAGGTTACTGGTGGGCGGCCATCCCCCCCGAAAAATGGCCCGAGGATCCGGAGTCACGGGCCATCATCCGCTCGAAATGGGACGAGAACGTAGGCGATGCGCGCCAGGAACTCGTGCTGATCGGCATAGGCATGGACGAGACCGCGCTACGCGCACGATTCGACGCGTGCCTGCTGACGGACCAGGAAATGGCAAAGGGGCCTGACGCCTGGGTGAGCTGGCGAGCGCCATTCGCCGATTGGCCCTGATGCCGCCGCCCTCTTCTCCGGCCGTCCTCGAAGCAGGACGGGACAGCACCCGGTCAGGAATGAGCATGAGCGCTCTACGTTCAGACATCTACATATCCGGAGCCTCGCCTCTCCCGGCCGTGCTTGATCGGGCCGGCATGCGAGGCGGCGAGTCCCCCATCCATGCACCTGAGCCCGCTTATCGAAGCGGCTCAGACGCCCAGGTCTCGCCAGCGCGAAACGGAGCCCGGTCATGAATCAGGAATCCGGCTTGATCCCCATTACCATCCTCAGCGGCTTTCTCGGAAGCGGGAAGACCACGTTGCTCAACCAGTTGGTGCGTCAGCCGGAAATGGCCGACACGCTGGTCATCATCAACGAATTCGGCGAAATGCCGCTGGATCACCTGCTGGTTGCCCACAGTACGGAAAACCTGGTCATGGAGATGTCCAGCGGCTGCCTGTGCTGCACGATACGCGGCGACCTGGTGCAGACACTGCGGGACATCCACTGGCGCTTCTCGCGCAATGGGCAGCGCCAGTTCCGACGCGTCCTGATCGAAACGACCGGCCTGGCGGATCCGGCGCCCATCCTCCACACCCTGATGAGCAATCCCCAGATCGCATCGCGATACCGGCTCGACGGGCTCGTGGCGACCATCGATCTCGCCACGGGCCTCGCTACGCTGGATCGACAGATGGAAGCCGTCAAGCAGGCGGCGATGGCCGATGTCCTGCTGCTCACCAAGGCCGACGTCGCCAGCTCGGAGCAACACGACGCACTCCAGCGGCGGCTGGACGGCATCAACCCGGCGGCCCCTCGCTGGATCGTCCGCAATGGCGAGATCGGCGCCGGGAAGCTGCTGAACCTGGGCCTGTTCTCGAGCGAGCGCAAGACGCCCGATGTGGGGCGCTGGCTCAAGGAGGAAGCGTACAGCAGGCCTTCCCTCGTCACAGTGGCGCCCGCCAACCATGCCTTCGTCGTCAGCCCGTCCCGGCACACCGCGCTGCACGCCAGGCCGCAAGACGACGTGAATCGGCACGACGATCACATCAGGGCATTCTGCTTCACGGTGGAAGAACCATTACCCGAGGATCTTCTCGGCGACTGGCTGGACCTGTTGATGGCCATTGCGGGCGACAACATCCTTCGGGTCAAGGGCATCCTCAACGTCGAGGGCCATGCGAGCCCCATAGTACTGCACGGCGTGCAACACCTGTTTCACCCTCCGGTTCCCCTGCCCGCCTGGCCGAGCGAGGACCATCGCTCACGCATCGTATTCATCACCCGCGACGTCGGCCGGGAAACCATCGAAGCCACCTTCGGCTTGTTCCGCCAACTGGCATCGGCGCACCAGGAAGAGAAGACATGACCTCGGCTGTTCGACTCCACGACACCCTGACGCGCCGCAAGCAGGCACTGCGCACAGGCCACCCCGACAGGGTCAGCCTGTATGTTTGCGGGCCTACGGTCTACAACTACGCGCATATCGGCAACGCCCGCCCCGCGGTGGTGTTCGATGTCCTTGCGCGAGTGCTGCGCCAGCACTATGCCGAGGTGATCCATGTCCGAAACTTCACTGACGTGGACGACAAGATCAATGCCGCCGCGCAGGCTGAAGGCGTTCCCATCGGCATCATCACCGATCGCTACATCAAGGCCTTCCATGAGGACATGCAGGCGCTGAATGTACTGGCGCCCACCTTCGAGCCCCGCGTCACCGAGCATATTCCCGCCATCGTTGGGCTGGTTCAAAAGCTGATTGACAAAGGCCATGCCTACGTCGCGCAAGACCACGTGCTGTTCCATGTGCCCTCCTACCCGGCCTATGGACAACTCTCCGGGCGCCAGCCAGAGGACATGCTCGCGGGGGCGCGGGTCGAAGTCGCTCCGTACAAGCGCTCGCCGCTGGACTTCGTACTCTGGAAGCCCTCCATGGGCAACTTGCCGGGGTGGGATAGCCCATGGGGATACGGTCGGCCAGGCTGGCACATCGAGTGCTCCGCCATGATTGGCCAACTGATCGGCGACACCGTCGACATCCACTGTGGCGGCAGGGATCTGATCTTCCCCCATCACGAGAACGAGATCGCCCAGGGCACCTGCGCCCACGGCGAGCTCTACTGCCGCCACTGGGCTCACAACAGCTTCGTTACGGTGAATGGGCAGAAGATGTCCAAGTCGCTAGGCAATGTGCTGCTGGTACGCGACCTGCTGGAGCAGGCGCCGGGCGAAGCGATCCGGCTGGCGCTGCTGTCCTCTCATTACCGGCGGCCGCTGGACTGGAACGCACAGCGTCTCCAGGCTGCGAAGCAGACCTTGACGCGCTATTACCAAAGCCTGGCAAAGGTCGAACAGGTACCCGTCCTGCCGCGAACCGAAATAGATCCCGAGGTACTGGAAGCGTTGCGCAATGATCTCAACGTTCCAGGCGCATTGGGGCGATTACACGTTTTGTTGAAACAGCTCGATGACGGGGACACCCCGGCCCGGCAGGCGCATGCCAAGTCACTGCTGCTGGCCTCTGCCGGACTGATGGGATTGCTGCAACAAGAGCCTCATGCGGCCCTGGCAACGCTATGTCCGGCAACGCCGGCAGCCGTCAGATCCTATCTCAATGACAGCAGGCTCAAGGCCTTGCTGGAGCAACGTGAACAGGCACGTCGACGCCGCGATTTCGCCCAGGCAGATGATCTGCGCAAAGAACTGGAAAGTCTGGGCTTCAGGGTCGAGGACAGCCCTGCAGGACCAAAGTTACGTCCAGCCGCCAAGGAGCAGTCATGAAGCGCTGCCCCGCCAGAGTACTGGTGCTGCTGGTGCGCAGCTACCAACTGTTCATCAGCCCATTGCTCGGTCCACGCTGCCGCTTCCAGCCCAGCTGTTCGCAATATGCCATTGAGGCGCTGCGAACCCATGGCGCGCTCAAGGGCTCATGGCTCACCTTGATGCGTATAGGACGCTGTCACCCACTGCACTCCGGCGGGTACGACCCAGTACCCCCCAGATCCAGCGAGGAGAACAGCCAATGCTGATCCCACCACTGGCGATCAGCCATGAATGGTACGCGCCCACCCTCCTCGAGCGCCTCAAGCACGGCGAGTACCCAGCCAATCCACAGCCCGGAAACAAGCGCACGCAACAAATGCCTGGAACCAATGCGGATTCCCGTTTTAAAGGAGGTGCCCATGCGTAGCCTTGACGTTGTGATTGTGGGGGCAGGTCCGGCCGGCATCGGTATGGCGTTGACCTTGGACAAACTGCCAACGCTTCGTTATGGCGTACTCGAAGGTACCCGCATTGGGGAGTCTCTCCGTCGCTGGCCACAGCAGACACGCTTTATCACCCCGTCCTTCCATAGCAATCCGTTCGGACTGACCGATCTCAATGCCGTCAACGAAACCAGCTCACCCGCCATCGTCACCGGATCCGAACACCCGAGCGGCGAACAGTACGCTCACTATCTGACTTTCATCGCCCAAGAACATGAACTTCCCATCATGGAGGATTGCAAGGTATTGCGGGTCATGCCCGCTCCGGAGGGCGGATTCGTCCTTTCTACCGCACAGGGTGAATTGCACAGCCGTTTCGTGGTCTGGGCGACAGGTGAGTACCAGTTTCCCGATCTGGCTCCATTCCCAGGTGCACAATGGTGTCCTCACTATGCGCAAGTCTCCAGTTGGGCAGACTTCGACGCGCCGCGCTACACGGTGATTGGGGGGTATGAGAGTGGCGTCGACGCTGCGGTGCAACTGGTTCGACTAGGCCGCACAGTGCGCCTGTTGGCCCGCAAGTCCACCTGGGAACCTGACATTTCCTACGACCCCAGCCTGTCACTGTCACCCTATACCCGTGGCCGACTTCGCCAGGCGATGAGTACGGAACGCCTGGAGATTGTGTTCGGGGTGGATGTACTGGCTATCACACAGGAAGCTGAGAACCGCTACCGCATCCATGCGGGTGACGGCCGATACTGGGATGAGGAGCACGCGCCCATTCTTGGTACAGGTTTCCTCAAGGGCGGCGGAGCCCGGCAGATAACCGAGCTCTGGGACTGGGACGAGGAAGACCGGCTCGTACTGAGCGAACGGGACGAGTCCATCCGCACGCCCGGGCTGTTCCTGGTCGGCCCGCAGGTGCGTCATGACCCGCTCATCTACTGCTTCATCTACAAATTCCGCCAACGTTTCGCTCTGATCGCCGGCCACATAGCTGAACGTCTGGACATCGACACCTCTGCCTTGCACGCAGGCGACGGGGCTTGGGGACCGTTCGGCAACAGTGACTGCTGCGAGAGCTGCCAATGCTGAGCTCATTGCCCGCGCAACGGCTGCCCGGCGTAGCCGTGACCTCCTTGCTGCTGATAGCCGGTATCACGCTGGGAGCATTGCTTGGCCACTTCCTTCCGGTTAGCGGGCAATGGCTGGAGGAACGTGTGGACCCCACCTTGCTCGTGCTGGTCGGCCTGTTGTTCTTCGGGGTGCGCTTCAGCGCACTCGTACAGGCCTTGGGCAACCTGCGCTTCCTCGGCATCGCACTGGCGACCAACTTCCTGCTGGTGCCCTGGATCGGCTATGGCGTGGCCTCGATCTTCCTCGCCGACCATCCACTGATCATGATCGGGCTAGTCATTTACTTCATGTCGCCCTGTACCGATTGGTTTCTCGGCTTCACCCGCTTATCCGGCGGCAACGTGGCGCTCGGCACTGCGCTGATCCCACTCAACATGGTAGTGCAGTTACTGCTGTATCCGCTGTACCTGCAGTGGTTCACCCACAACACCGTACAGGTTGAAGCCGACGTGATCGGCAGCACGCTGCTGCAATGGTTTTTGCAGCCTCTGGTGGCCGCAGTGCTCGCCCATCAGGGGCTGCGTCGATTGCTGGGTGCAGTCCGTTTCGAGCGTTTGCTGCATGGCGTGGATCAGGGCACCCCGTGGGTGATCGCGCTACTGGTACTGGAGATCTTTGCCGGGAACATCCCGGTGATCCTGGAACACCGCGCCGTCTTCGCCTGGGTGCTGTTGGCGGTCTTCGTATTCTTCGCGCTGACCTTCCTGCTTGGCGAGGGCATCAGCCGGCTATGCCATCTGCGCTACCCGGAGCACGCCTTGCTGACGATGACCATTGCCGCACGCAATGCACCGTTGATGCTGGCCGTAACCATGGCCGCGCTGCCGGGCCAACCCTTGATCTATGCCGCGATGGTGATCGGCATGCTGGTCGAATTCCCTCATCTGACGGCACTACGGCGCTTGCTGCTGGGGGCGCGTCATCGGTTTCCACAATCGAGCACAACAACTGCCAGTACCAATACGTGAGCCTTCAATGATCCGAAAGAACCCCCGCGGCGACCTGCCGCAAATCCACCCCAGTGCATTCGTCGACCCGACTGCCATCCTCTGCGGCCTGGTGGTGGTCGAGGAAAACGTCTTCATCGGTCCATACGCGGTCATCCGCGCCGATGAAATGGATGCCAATGGGCACATCGACCCCATCGTGATCGGCGCCCATTCCAACATCCAGGACGGAGTGGTCATCCACTCCAAGTCCGGTGCACCGGTCAGCATCGGAGAGCGCACGTCGATCGCCCATCGCGCCATCGTGCATGGCCCCTGCCAGGTAGGTAACGGCGTGTTCATCGGCTTCAACAGCGTGCTGTTCAACTGCACCGTGGAGGACGGCTGTGTGGTTCGCTACAACGCGGTCGTCGACGGCGTGCATTTGCCGGCGGGGTTCTATGTCCGCTCGACAGAACGTATCGGCCCGGAAACCGATCTCGCTGCCCTGCCCCAGGTCCCCGCCGACGCCAGCGAATTCTCCGAAGACGTAGCCCGCACCAACAACGAACTGGTGCTCGGCTACAAGCACATCCAGAACGAGTTCTGAAACATGGCCACTCTCGCGCCCAATCACCCCGTGAACGTCACGCTGCCCGACGGTTCGCAGCGCCGGTTCGATCATCCCGTCAGCGTCGCCACGGTTGCGGCGGCCATAGGTTCCGGCCTGGCCAGGAACACCCTGGCCGGCAAAGTGAACGGACGACTGCTGGACGCCTGCGACCAGATCGACCGGGACGCGACGTTGCAGATCATCACACCGAAGGATCCTGAAGGCGTCGAAATCATCCGGCACTCCTGTGCCCACCTGCTTGGCCACGCGGTTAAGCAGTTGTACCCGGGCGCCCGGATGGTCATCGGCCCGGTGATAGAGGATGGCTTCTACTATGACATCGCCTACGAGCGCCCCTTCACCCCCGAAGACCTGGCCGCCATCGAGCGGCGCATGCGCGAGCTGATCGCCCGCGACTACGATGTCGTGAAACACATGATGCCGCGCGATGAGGCGATCCGGCTGTTCAGGGCGCGTGGGGAGGATTACAAGCTCCGGCTGATCGAGGACATGCCGGAGGTCGCACGGATGGGCATGTACTTCCATGAGGAGTACGTGGACATGTGCCGCGGCCCGCACGTTCCCAACACACGATTCCTGAAACACTTCAGACTGACCAGGCTTTCCGGCGCCTACTGGCGTGGCGATGCGAAGAACGAGCAACTCCAGCGCATCTACGGAACAGCCTGGCCCGACAAGAAGGACCTCGAAGGCTATCTGCAACGGATTGAGGAGGCGGAGCGGCGTGATCACCGCAAGATCGGCCGTGAGCTCGACCTGTTCCATTTCCAGGAGGCTGCGCCGGGAGCGGTCTTCTGGCATCCGCGCGGCTGGACGCTGTTCCAGTCGCTGATCGACTACATGCGGCGCCGCCAGCAGGACGCCGGCTATGTCGAGGTCAACTCGCCCGACGTGATGGATCGCAGCCTGTGGGAAGTCTCGGGCCACTGGCACAACTATCGCGACCACATGTTCACCACCCAGACCGAAGATGGCCGCGCGCTGGCGCTCAAGCCCATGAGCTGCCCCGGCAGCGTGCTGCTCTACCGGCACGGCCTGAAAAGCTATCGCGACCTCCCGATCCGCATGGCCGAGTTCGGCAAGGTGCATCGATACGAGCCTTCCGGGTCGCTGCACGGCCTGCTGCGTGTGCGCCACTTCACCCAGGACGACGCGCACATCTACTGCACCCCGGAGCAGATGGACGAAGAGTGCCGGGCAGTGGTCGCCCTGGTCCTGGACATCTACCGCCAGTTCGGCTTCGACGACGTGCGCATCAAGCTCTCCACCCGCCCGGAAAACCGCATGGGCAGCGAGGCCACCTGGGACCTGCTGGAAAATGCACTGGTATGGGCCCTGGAAGGCATGGGGCTGAGCTACCGGCTCAACCCCGGCGAGGGCGCCTTCTACGGTCCCAAGCTCGAATTCGTCTTGAGGGACGCCATTGGTCGCGATTGGCAGTGCGGGACCCTGCAGGTGGACATGAACCTGCCCGAGCGCTTCGGCATCGAATACATCGACGACGCGGGGCAGCGAAAGCGTCCGGTCATGTTGCACCGGGCGCTGTTCGGTTCGCTCGAACGCTTCACCGGGATTCTCATCGAGCACCATGCCGGCAAGCTGCCCGCCTGGTTGGCGCCGGTGCAGACCATGGTGCTGTCGATCACCGAGGCGCATGCGGCCTACGCCAGCGACGTGGCGCAACTGCTGCGCGGAGCGGGCATTCGCGCGGCGGCCGACATACGCAACGAGAAGATCGGCTACAAGATCCGCGAGCAGAGCCTGCAACGCATCCCCTTCCTGCTGGTCGTCGGCGCCAAGGAAGCCGCCGCGGGCAGCGTAGCCGTCCGCAGCCAGGACGGCACGGAAATCGGCGTACTCGCCCTGGACGAACTGCTCGCCTTCCTCCGGGAACACACCGATGCGCCGGATGTGGCAGGACGACAGGCGATGCAGGCCACACTGTTGCGGCGTTTGACCGCTCCGTCCTCCCCGCGGACGAACGCTCCCACGGAAGAGACGGCATGACAGACGCACTGCACAAGCACCTGGAGCTTCGCCATGCGGAGCTGCTCGTACAGGGGGGAATCATCATGACCCCCTATGGTGCCGAACGTATCGACATCGCCTGCGCCGGCGGACGGATCATCGCCCTGGGCGACCTGGCCGGCTCCTGGAGCGCCTGGGACAGGCTCGACGCCAAGGGGCTGATGGTCCTGCCTGGCGTCATCGACAGCCAGGTGCACTTTCGCGAGCCAGGACTGACGCACAAGGAAACCTTCAAGGCCGGTACCCGAGGAGCCGTTCTGGGTGGCGTGACGGCGGTCTTCGAAATGCCGAACACCCAACCCCTCACCCTGAGCGCCGCCGATATCCAGGCAAAGCTGGATATCGCCCGAGGCCGCGCCTGGTGCGACCATGCGTTCTACATCGGCGGCTCGGCCGTGAATGCCGAGTGCTTGGCCGCGCTGGAGAACCTTCCCGGCTGCGCGGGCATCAAGGTCTTCATGGGGAGCTCGTTCGGCGATCTGCTGGCGGACGACGAAGAGGTGCTGCGTCGAATACTGGGCAACGGTCGCCGTCGCCTGGCGGTGCATGCCGAGGACGAAGCCCGGCTGCGCGAGCGCAAGGAAATAGCCAGCGAGACGGGTGACGTTCGGCAGCACCCCAACTGGCGTGACGTGCAGAGCGCCCTGCTGGCGACCCAGCGTATCGTCCGCCTGGCTGCCGAAGCCAAGCGCCGGCTGCATGTGCTGCATGTTTCCACGGCAGAGGAAATGGCATTCCTGGCCGAACACAAGCGCCGGGTTACCGTGGAGGTGACGCCGCATCATCTGTCGATGGAGGCACCCGAGTGCTACGAGCGGTTGGGCAGCCTGGCGCAGATGAACCCGCCGATACGCGAACGCCGCCACCAGGAGGCGCTCTGGAAAGCCATTCACGACGGCGTCGTCGACGTGGTCGGTAGCGACCACGCCCCCCATACGCTGGAGGAGAAGGCCCTTCCCTATCCCCAGTCACCCAGCGGCATGACGGGCGTCCAGACCTTGCTGCCGCTGCTCCTGGATCACGTGCATGCAGGCCGCCTGAGCCTGCAGCGGCTGATCGACCTCACCAGCGCGGGCCCGGCACGCATCTTCGGGATCGAAGGCAAGGGACGCATCGCACTGGGCTACGACGCCGACCTGACGATCATCGATCTGGTCGCCCAGCGCACCATCCGCAACGAATGGATCGCCAGCGTCAGCGGCTGGACGCCATACGACGGCAAGACGGTCACTGGCTGGCCGATCCATACGGTCGTGCGCGGCCAGGTAGTCGTACGCGACGAGGCCCTGACCGACGCGCCACCCATGGGGCGTCCCCTGCAATTCCTGGAAACGTAACCCCCTACCTGAGCCGCCAAGAGATACGAACATGAACAATACGAACCGCCCCGCGGACACCTGCCTGTTCTTCCCGCGCAAGTCCATCGAGCAGGTGGAGGAAGGCACGCAACTGGCCCCCAAGTTCGACGAGCATGCCCTGATCGCCTGCATCACGACGGACGCAAGCAGCGGCGAGGTACTCATGCTGGGCTACATGAACGAAGATGCGCTGGAAAGAACCATACGCACCGGAGAAGCCCATTACTGGAGCCGATCGCGACAGTGCCTCTGGCACAAGGGCGCCACCAGCGGCCTGGTGCAGAACGTGGTGGAAATGCGCATCGACGACGACCAGGACGCCATCTGGCTGAGCGTGCAGGTGGCCGGTTCCGGAGCGAGCTGCCACGTGGGGTATCGATCCTGCTTTTATCGGCGGGTGCCGGTCGGCGCGGAGCGAGCCAGCACACAGGAACTGCTTTTCACCGAGACGGAAAAAACCTTCAGGCCGGAAGCCATATACGGCGACGCGCCTAACCCGACGATCCTCTGAGCCCTGTAAGCCAGGGAGACCTGGTAACCGAAACGCTTACCGCCTCGGCCGTCGCCGAGATTCTCCAGCCCTCCTCCCCTGTGTCTCGGCCGAGAACATTCGGCTGGAGGCACAGGGGGACTGGCAGTCATTTCACCACCTTCACCGGACCATGGTCGTCGCAATGATCGCCATGCGGATGGTGCAAATGTCCATCCACCAGATAGTCCACGTGATCGCCGTGGGGCACAGCCTCGTGACCACAGCCCGGACCGTGGACATGCCCTGCCGGATGGCCGCCACATTGATGTTGGGGCGTACAGCGCTCAGGATTCTGGTCGTTCACCTCCAGGAGGTGCTCATCGACATGGTCGGCATGGACATGGTGCAGATGGCCATCGTGCAGGTAGTCGACATGGCCATCATGCTCGATGGCGGTATGACCACAGCCGGGCTGGTGCTGGTGGTCATGATGAGGATGTTGCTTGCAAGTGCTCATGGCTTTCTCCCGACAAGACTTCAGCAGAAGCAGAATAGTTTCTGGAAGAAATGCAGTCGATAATTTAGGATCAGTAGATCTCAGAGGATCCGGAGGCTGGCTCAATCTTTATGTCGCGAAAGCGATGTCGATTTAGCAAGCGGCACAGCGATATCTTGGTGCGCTACAGAAAACCGCGTCGATGATCGAGCAGAGGCTTGAACAATCGAGACCAGGTGAGCCCGAGCTCTGATGATCAAAAAAAGGGGGGACACACAGTGGGTATTTTGGCGGCGCCTACTCTGTGATCCCATCCCCCTCAAAACCATCAGCCGAGCTCTGCGTTTCGCGCACCTCTTCGGCACTACGAAGCACTCACTTCACCAGATCAATACGACCCTCACGATCTAGTCCTTAAGCGACCGTGCAATCGCCGATAGGGGCTTCTTCATCTGACGCAACGCCCAATGCGAGCTGCTTTCTACTTCATAGACCGGCAGCGCCGCGACCATCTCATCCTGCCGGGCGAACCGCGGGAAAAGGCTTAATGCATTCCCCCTTTGGAGCTGCTCGCGTCCAGGCGCAGTAAGGAGCTCCGTCGTCTGGATGAACTGGAAGTCTCTTTCTCCAACATTTGGCAAGTAGGGCCAGTCAGAGCCGTACAGCAGATGAGAAGGATCAACGAGCTCATTGAGCGTCGCAAGAACACTTGGCGATGCGCACAACGCCGTGTCGAAGTAGAAGCGCTTGAGATAGTGCAGCACCCCTTGCGGAGCAACATCATCGAACTCTGGGAGTGCGTTTGCTAAAGATACCCGCCAGGCGACATAGGGAAGACACCCTCCCCCTTCAGCAAGAATCCAGGAAATATTCGGATACCGCTCCATGGTACCGCTCAAAATCAGATTGACAGCTGCGCGGGTCGTATCGCACGCAAACTCAACAAGGTACCCGGGAGTCCCAAGAGCAAGCGACTGACTGGTAGCGTGCATATTGGGGTGCACGAATACCTTCGCCTTTCGCTTATCGAGTTCAGCGATCAGCTCTTCGAACTGAGGTTCACCAAGGAAGTGTTGCCCGTCACTGGCAAGAAGTTGGACACCATCAGCGCCGAGTTGGTCGAGTGCATATACAGCCTCAACGCATGCATCCCCTGGTTCTCGCTGCGGGATGGCGGCGAAGCCTCCGAAACGCGCTGGATGCGTTTGCGCAGCCTTAGCCATGAACTCATTACAGCGTCGGGCCAGGGTGGCCGCCTGTTTGCGCTCGCCGAAGCACACTGCGGGCGCAGGCAAAGACAGAATTGCTGAGGAAACTTCCTGTGCGTCCATGTACGTCAAAGCAGATCGGTCGCTCCAAGCTGGAAGCGGCGCGCCTGCAAAGACATTCATCCCCCGCTTTTCCAACTCGGCTGCGTAAAAGTCCGGGATCACATGCTGGTGGACGTCCACAACCTTTGCACGACTCTCGTCGACTGGAGCACTGCCAGCCGAAGACGGGGCTACCGAAGGAAAACCAGCTTCGCTGGCTCCAGCGAACCTATCAGGCCCAGCAAGGATGGAGGCGCCCAGAACCACTCCGGACGCCGCAACAAACTCACGACGTTTCATGACACCCTCTTATTGTTCTTGTGCGTAGAGCGGCGGATCAGCGATTGCGAATGCGTTCCGCGAACGCCGCGACAGGCTTTGTCATCCGCCGCCGCATGCGATTGGAGAAGCTTTCACCTTCATAAATTGGCGCGGGAGTCACTTGTTCATGGGCCAGTCTGTACTGTGGGAAAAGACTTAGTGCATGACCACGGTTGATCCCATATTGCTGCGCGGCACTCCATGGGCTGTTCTCTGCCAGTGTCTGGCACACCAGTGTCGTGACAGGAGCAGGCGCGAATGGGAAGTCACTGCCAAACAAGATGTGCGATGGATCCACAAGCTCCTTCAACGCGACCATCGAGTAGCGAGAAGGCGAAAGGGCCGTATCGAAGTAGAAACGCTTAACGTAGGTGAGCACGCCCTGAGGCGCCTTTTCCTGGAACTCGGGGAGCGCATTGGCCAGAGAGATGCGCCACGCCACATAAGGCAGGAAGCCACCGGCGTGGGAGAGAATCCAGCGAATGCGAGGATATCGCTCCATTGTCCCTGTCAGAATCAGATTGACTGAGGCACGCGTGGTATCGCAAAGAAATTCCAGCAAAAAACCCGGCGTCTGAAGACCAATCTCATCGCTGGTTTTATGGATATTAGGGTGGACAAAAACGACGGCTTGGCGACGATTGAGTTCTGCCATTAGCTCCTCAAAGCGTGGGTCGCCCAGGAAATAACCATCGGTACTCCCTAGCAGCACCACACCGTTGGCCTTCAACTCGTCGAGAGCGCGAATTGCTTCCTTGCACGCTGCCTCGGTGAAGGGCGTAGGAAGTACAGCGAAATTGCCGAAACGGCCTGGGTAGTCGTGGGCCATCTGAGCCGCGAAGTCGTTGCAGCGTCTCGCCAAATCACTTGCTTGCCCCACCCCACCGCCAAAATGCACGCCTGGGGCGGATAACGAGGTAACTGCGGTTTGAATACCGTTGAGATCCATGACTTCTATGGATTTTTCGGGGGACCACTTCGGAAGCGGCGCACCAGCCACTTTAGTCAGTCCCATTTTGTCCATGGTGGCCACAAAAGCCGGCGGGATGATGTGGTGGTGGACGTCTATGCGCCCTTGCTGAATGGACATATTGATCCTCTTACGGGGGATTTGGGATAGCGGAGCGGACGGCTCCTGCACAGCAGGCAGTGGCAACACAACCATATCGATATGAACACCTCTGTTCACAGGGTGTCAACACCGGCCACTTCAAGCATGATGATCCATAAGCGTGACGAAGCATGAAAAAATACCTTGACTCCCTGTGAACACATCTGTTCACTCGTGATCAACAAAGACAGGATTCCACTATGAGTTCGATCGAAAAACGCATTCATGAGGCAGCCATTCGCATCTTTGCTGAGCGCCGCATGGACGATATCAACGTGAGCGAACTGGCCCAGACAGCTGGAGTGGCGCGCGGCACGATTTACAAGAAGCTCGAGTCGATTGACACGTTGTTCGAAGATGTCGCCAGCCAGTTGGCCGCAGAAATGAACGAGCGAGTTGGGCAAAGCGCTGCCCCCGATCTCGATCCGGCACAGCGCCTGGCGAATGGCATCCGCTTCTACATTCGGCGCGCTCATGAAGAGCCGCACTGGGGGGCGTTTCTGGTGCGCTATTCGGCGACCAGTATCTCGCTACAGAAAATGTGGGATGGCCCACCCGTTCGAGATGTTCTAGATGGCTTGGCGAAGCACCGTTACAGCTTCCGTCCGGAGCAGATGATCTCGGTCATCGGAATGATCGCGGGCTCGGTTTTGATTGCTATCACCCTGGTTCTCGAGGGGCACAAAACCTGGAGAGAAGTCAGTGCCGATACGGCTGAACTGGTACTACGTGCCTTGGGTGTCGACGCCGAGCAGGCTCGCGTTTTTGCCAACGCACCGCTACCTGCCCTGCCCAGCATTGACTGAAACCCGCTAAAACCGTTCCCTGCCTTAACGGCGCGCTATTGCGCGTCGCGGGGACGCTCATCGCCAAAAAAGGAGAGAACAAAAATGAAAGACCTCCTTCATCCCCTCCTCCTTCGGCCGATTCCCTGCCGGGCGCCGAGCTCCTGACAGTCGCGGCGCCACACCGCTAAAGATCATTGATTGAATTCACTGCGCCCCAATAAGGGCGCAGGGACAGCATGCACCCCTTAGAAAGTCGAAAACAACAAAAAGAGGCTTTGACATGAAACGGGCAAGTCCCTTGATCTTCCGACCCTTGCGCATCACCGCTGCACTCAGTCTGTATGCCCTGTGCATTCCTGCCACTTACGCAGTGACCTTCAATATTGGAGAGATAGAGGGGCAATTCGACTCTTCACTCTCCATTGGCTCATCGTGGTCGACTCAAAGCCCCAAAGCGAAGCTACTGAATAGCCGTAGCGTCGATGACGGAAAGCTCAATTTCCGCGAAGGTGACAGCATCTCGCGGGTCTTTAAGGGCGTCCACGACCTTGAACTGAAGTACGGGGACAGCGGCGTTTTTGTCCGCGGAAAGTACTGGTACGACTTTGTCCTGAAGGATGAGGACCTGCGCTACAAAAACATCAGTGACAGTGGGCGGGAAGAGGCGGCGAAATCTGCTGGCGCAGAATTCCTCGACGCGTTCGTCTACCACAACTATGAGGTTCACGAACTGCCTGGCGTGGTGAAGATCGGCAAGCAGGTGGTGAACTGGGGAGAAAGCACCTTCATCCAGGGTGGCATCAACGCCATCAACCCCGTCGACGTCTCGTCCTTCCGCCGTCCAGGCTCCGAGATCAAGGAAGGCTTGGTGCCGGTCAACATGTTCTATCTCTCTCAAAGTTTGAGCGAGAGCTTTTCCACGGAAATGTTTTACCAGTTCGGGTGGGACAAGACCGTCATCGATAACTGTGGAACCTTCTTCTCTGGCAACGACGTCGTTGCCGACGGCTGCGGCGGCTTGCCGGTGGGCCCTGTCATTTACCAAAACCAGCTAGCTCAACAGGCGTTGTCCCCGTTTGGAATCAAGCTTACTAGTGAGGGCATTGAGATCCCGCGCGCGCATGACAATGACCCGCGCGACAGCGGCCAATGGGGTATGGCTTTGCGCTGGTTCGCTCCACAGTGGGACAGCGAGTTCGGCGCCTACTTCATGAACTACCACAGCCGCATGCCGTACATCAGCGCTGTAACCAGCCCTCATGCTGCGGATATGAGGTTTGCTCCGGAACTCTGCGGGAATCTGGGCCTTCCGGCTTCGGCTTGCTCGGCAGTATTGGGTACGGCAGCGGGCCAGAGCCTGACGCAGGCTTACCGGCTTGGAACTTCGAAGTACTACGTTGATTATCCCGAGGACGTACGCCTCTACGGTTTGAGCTTCAGCACAAGCCTGCCAACGGGAACCACCCTCGCCGGGGAGATCAGCTATCGCCCCAACATGCCACTGCAGATCAACCCGTACGATCTGATCACGGCAGGAACCGGGGTCACGGCCCTCTCCCCACTGCTCTCCTCTGGCGCAATCGATCTTCAGAACTCCACCGCCATTTCTGGATATCGGCGGAAAGAGGTGACCCAAGCCCAAGTCACCGCAACGCATTTCTTCGACCAGGTAATGGGAGCTGACCGCCTTACGCTGATTGGCGAAGTTGGATACGTACACGTTGGCGGACTGGAAGGTAGAGGTGGCGTGCGGTATGGGCGGAGCACAGCGTATGGCGGTGGCGCGATCTATCCGGACAACAGCGTCTGCACATCCACTAGCGCGACTCCGGAGTACTGCACCAACGATGGTTTCACCACTTCGGATGCGTGGGGATACCGAGCTAGAGCTATCTGGGAATTCTCCAACGTCATTCAAGGGCTGGAGCTCAAGCCGAACCTGGCTTGGTCGCACGATGTAGACGGTTACGGGCCTGAGCCTGGCTTTAACGAAGGCTCCAAGGCCGCCAGTGTTGGCCTCGATGCCACCTACCTGAACACCTACAACGCGAGCCTCTCCTACACCAATTTCTTTGGCGGTGACTACAACGTCAACGTCGACAGAGACTTCGTCGCACTGAGCGTCGGCGTATCCTTCTAACGGAGAACAACAATGAAAAGTACGTCCTTGCGTATCGCGCTGCTTGGCGCAGTTCTGACTGTCCCGTGCTACTCCTTCGCTGCGGTCTCCGAAGGAGAAGCCCAGAAGCTTGGCACCACTCTGACTCCCATGGGCGCAGAAAAAGCCGGCAACTCTGACGGCAGCATCCCGGAGTGGACTGGAGGCCTACCGACTAATGCAGGGCAGCGAGGCGCCGATGGCCGCCTCAGTAATCCGTTCGCGGGCGAAAAGCCGCTCTTCACCATCACGGCGCAGAACCTGGCGCAGTACTCCGCCAATCTCTCGACCGGGCAGCAGGCAATGTTCAAGCGCTACCCGGACTACCGCATGAATGTCTATCCGACCCATCGCACCGCTACCTATCCGGATGCGGTCTTCAAAGCTGTGGCGACCAACGCTCGCAAGGCAAGCCTAGTGGGTGGCGGAAATGGCCTGCAGGACTTCCAGACAGCAATCCCGTTCCCTATTCCTCAGAGTGGTATCGAGGTCCTTTGGAACCACATCACTAGGTACCGGGGCGGTAGCGCTCAGCGCAACCATGTGCAGGCCGTACCTACTTCCAACGGCACATTCACCCCTGTGTATTTCAAGCAGCAATTTACCTATCGAGATCAGCTCAGTGATTTCGATCCGAGCAAGGAGAGCAACGTACTCTTCTACTACAAGCAATTGGTGACCGCTCCCGCTCGCCTCGCCGGCGACGTTGTACTTGTTCACGAAACGCTTGACCAGGTCAAAGAGCCACGAATGGCTTGGATCTACAACGCCGGCCAGCGTCGCGTCCGCCGGGCTCCTCAAATTGCCTATGACGGCCCCTACCCTGCCTCCGACGGGCAGCGCGTTGCCGACAACCTGGACATGTTCAACGGAGCACCGGATCGCTACGAGTGGAAATTGCTAGGCAAGCGCGAGCTCTACATCCCCTACAACAACTTCGAACTCGAATCGCCGGCGCATAAATACACAGAGATCCTCCAGCCGGGCCACATGAACCAGGACCTGGTTCGATATGAGAAACACCGGGTTTGGGCTTTGGAAGCATCGCTCAAGCCTGGTGAACGGCACATCTACGCCAAGCGCGTGCTCTTCATCGATGAGGATACCTGGCAGGCGATGGTTGCCGAACATTACGACGGCCGAGGCACCCTTTGGCGAGTGGGTGAAAGCTTCATGACGCCGCTGTACGACAAGCAGATTCCCTGGCTTGGCGTTGAGGCTCTCTACGATCTGATCAATGGCCGCTACCTCGTCTCCGGCATGACCAACGAAGAGAAATCCGCGGTGGAGTTTGGATTCAAGGCGAGCGGTGCTGACTACACTCCCACAGCTCTGCGCAACGCCGGCGTCCGGTAACCCACCCTTCCCTTCTCACAACCACCTGCTCGGCATTAATTCGCCTTTAGCGTGAACACAACTGTTCACATGGAGACAATAATGGCTTAGAGTGGGCCATGCTTCGAAACGCGCCGTTAGGCCTCCATAACAACAGGAGCAACGCAGTGAACATGAAAGAAACCATTTCCGAGCTGCAGACCCGCAGTGTCGTGGTCGGCAAGCGTCAGATTTTCGTGGCCGAGAAGGGGGCGGGCCATCCGGTGCTTATGCTTCACGGTGGCGGCCCAGGTGCCTCCGGGCTCTCCAACTATTCGCGCAACATCGACGCACTGGCCGAGCAGTTCCGAGTTCTCGTCGTGGATATGCCCGGATACGGAAAGTCGTCAAAAGGCGTGAACCGTGATGATCCGTTTGGTGATCTCGCCAGCTCCATGCTTGCTCTGATGGACGTACTGGGCATCAAGAGCGCGCACGTCATCGGCAACTCACTTGGCGGCGCCTGTGGTCTGCGAATGGCCCTGGAAGCGCCTAGCCGTGTTTCCAGTCTGATTCTCATGGGGCCGGGCGGCATCAACACGACACGCGGCCTCCCTACTCCCGGCCTCAAGCTATTGCTGGACTACTACAACGGCGATGGCCCTTCCCTGGAAAAGATTACGCACTTCATCCGTGACTATCTGGTTTACGACGGGAGCCAGGTATCGGACGCAATGATTGAAGAGCGCTATCGCTCCAGTATCGATCCGGAAGTCGTGAAACAACCCCCGCTCCGCCGACCACCAAGCTTGGGAGCTGCAATTCGCATGGACTTCACTCGCGATCATCGACTGAAGCTCTGCCAGGTACCGACCTTGGTCCTCTGGGGGACAGAAGACCTCGTGAACCGCCCGAGTGGAGGTACCACCCTCCTCAAGCGCATGCCCAACTGCGATTTGTACCTCTTCTCCAAAACCGGCCACTGGGTGCAATGGGAACGTGCCGATCAGTTCAACGCCATCAGCACCTCCTTCCTGGCGGTGAATACGCCTAAGTCCTGAGGAGGACATCGATATGGCTCAGGACATCTTCGGCGCCAGTAGCATGGGCTACGCGGTTATCGAATCCGAACGTATGGATCGCTGGCGCACTCTCCTTAAGGATGGCATTGGCCTGCACGAAGCGCAGGCCGATAGCGATGTGCTGGCCTACCGCATGGATGGGCGGGTATGCAGGGCAATGGTCATGATGCGAGGGCCTCCTCGGACGCGCGCAAGGCAACACCGGTCAATGCCTCGAGAGCATCGAGCGCGCCAGGGTTGTCGATGAAATGCAGGGTCTGCCAGCCCTGCGCGGCTGCCGCGGCGATGTTCTCCGCGACATCGTCGATCAGCAGGCTTTGCGCCGGCAGGCGGCCGGAACGCTGCGTGGCGATCTCGAAGAAACGTGCGTCCGGCTTACGGCAGCGCTCGCGCGAGGAGTCGACGATCAGGTCGACCACCGCATCGAGGTCGACCAGCTCACGCCAGTACGGCTCCCACTCGACCACGTTGTTGGTGAGGATACCCACCTGGTAGCCGG
>Ga0180221_1000997_pt1 | contig 20907 bp, 20 predicted proteins | sample eDN5th37CKraftMG_FD_151339 | JGI IMG/M metagenome (GOLD analysis project Ga0180221, IMG submission 151339) | Enriched Miracle-Growth compost microbial communities from Emeryville, California, USA - eDNA 5th pass 37_C Kraft MG (version 2) (version 2) ...
GCCGCCGGCCCTCTCGTGTGACTGCCATCTCGGCGATCGAGAGGATGCGTTCGCGTGCCTGGTCGTAGTCGTGCTGCGGGTTTTCGCTGGACCAGCGCCATTCAGCGCCGATCGCGCTCAGAATGGGAACGATCTGACCGCGTTCCTGCTCGATCAGCTGATGCAGTTCGTCGCGCGTAGCGACTGATGTCAGCGCACGCCGTGCGTTGCGAACATGACGCCGCTCACGCAGGATAGTCCAGCTGCGATTGATGATCAGCGACCAGGACGCGATCGACGCCAGAATGAGGAGGATGATAATGCTCTGGACGAGCCAGTCCGCGCTCATGAAGATGTGCAACGGTGACGCTGTGGATGCGGACCCGGCATTCATATGATTTTCCCCCTTCGTTATTTCGTCTCGAAGCCCGGCGCCCGCATCAGCGTTTGATGACCGCGCGAATGAACGTGTCGATGTCGGGCAAGCCGGTCACCGGAATGGATTCCTTGCGCTGAAATTCCTTGAGCGCCGCCACGAGCGGCGTGCTTGCGAGGCCATCGGCCCGTCCGCTGAAGGCCTTCTTTGCAATGAGTGCGGTCTGAAGCGTACGCAGGGCTTCCTGATGGATCTTGACCGCCTTGCCATCGGCTTGAACTTCGACGAGCGGCGAAGCGCTGGCCTGCCGCATCGGAGCCAGCGCAGTGATGGCGGAATGGGCCGCCTGTTCAACGCTCGCCTTGCCATTGCTCTTGCAGATGACCGTGACGATGTTGGGAAAATCTGTCCCTGCTACGGTGGGGATGAAATCGTACGTATTCGGCTCGATGCGATTGCGTGCGCTCGCATAACCCAGGAGCCAGCTGGCGTAGCGGGCGTGGTCTTCCGGCTTGCCAGCGGCCGCGAGATAGGCAGCGCAGCTTTGCGAGCCAGGACCTCGAATGGAAAACTTGCCGGAGCCGTCGGCTGCCTGCCCCGCGCTCGCCGTGACGAGCAGACCCATGATGATGACGGGCTTCAGAGCGTGGCGAAGAATAAAACGGGGCATGTCTGCGATCCCGATGTCGGACTTGAAATTTCGGACCGAGACAGTGCCGGTCTGCAACGGATCTTTCTGAGGCTCCCGGAAGCCCCCCTGCCTGGGGTGAGGCAGGGGGATACCCGGATCTTGGTGGTCGGGGCGCGACCACCAATTGTTATGAGGTTCCCGGGCATTCCGGCGTCCTAGGGGCGAGGCGCCGGAATTCCATCACGCCCTTACGGGAGCGAAACACCAACGTTCACGTTGTTCCCACTGATGGTGAGCGTGTTCGTCGCACTGTTGCCATAAGCTGCGGCCGACAAGGCATTACCCGTGATCGACAAGCTGCTTTGGCTGACAGAACCGGTGCTGCCAACTATGCTAGGCGAATTGACGCCGAACGACACGTTGGTCGCGACGGTCGTCGCGGTGACATTGCCAGAATTGAACTGGTTGCTGGCGATCGCCGTCGTAGTCGGGACAATTCCCGGTGCGACGGGGCTGTTGAGCGCCGCGAAAGTCAGTTCATTGGTCGTGGCATTGCCGTAGGCCACGGATGCCGCGCTGTTGCCGCTCAAAGCGAGCGACGAGTTCGTGACCGTCGGCGCGGAGCCGAGGGTGTTGAACGCAGCGCCATAAGTGACCGTCGCCGTAGCATTGATCGGTCCGCTATTAGCCTGCTCATTCAGCACGGCGAAGCTGGCCGTCACGCTGTCGTCACGATCCGCATTGAGCGAAGTGCTACCTCCGACGCTGGTGTTGGCGAAGGTGGTCGCTGCCGCCGAAAGCGAATTGGACGAACTGTTGCCCCCGGCGCGCGCCACTGTGGCGTTACCGGAGATCGTGGCCGCACTGTTGTTCACCGGACTCGGGTCAGTGACATCGTCGTCAAAGCCCGCGACCGCGACGCCGACAGTGGCCGCTGCGTCGGCCGTGACGCCTGCTCCGTTAGTCTGCTGGTTCAGAACGCCGCCCGAAGCCGTGCTGCTATTCGCAGTCAGCGCGAGCGTGTTGACCGAACTGTTCGATGTTGCGGACGCCAGCGTGCTGTTGCCGTTCAACGTAACTGTGCTGCTCTGAATCCCGTCCGTCGCGATCGGCGCCAGAAGGAAGGTGCCGTCGTTGTTCGATATGGTGGATTCAGCTGTCGCTCCCACGCTTCCGTCCGTCACGTTCTGGACGTTGTTTACGACATAGGTGCCGACCGCAGCATAATCGTCGGAGACATCGCCCGACAGCACCGCATCAGCGACAGTCGAAGCGAGATCGGTGGCAGCAGCAACGGCCATAGCATTGGTGGCCGTATTCATCGTTGCCGATGCACTGTTGGCATTGCCGTTGAGCACCAGCGTTGAAGCACTGTTCGCGGCCGGAGCACCGACCGTCATGGTCGAATTGGCTGCAAGGGTGCTGTCGACGACAGACTGCGACGACAAGAGCGCCCCATCAGTTGCAATGCTGCCACCGCTGATATCTACGGAGTTCGACGCGATGTTGCCGGTCGTCTTCGCTGACTGGACATTGTTCGAGACCGACAGAGTGCTGTTCGTGACGTCGCTTACATCATCATCGCTCCCCGGCGTCGCGCTTGCACCGGCACCCAGCGTCTTAATGCCGTAACCGGCCGTGACATTGGTTGCCAGCGAAGCGCCATCGCCAAGCCCCTGGATGTTAGCTAGAGCATGGTCGGCCTGTGCCAGGGCGACCGTAGGCGCGGTCCCATTCGACGGATCGGCGCTTGCGTCCGCCGTCGTATCTCCGGCCGCCAGCGTGCTGCTGCCATCAACGGCGACACTATTGGTCGCGTCATTGCCGGTGGTCGAACCTGTGATCGTATTGCCGTCGACGAGAACCGAACTGGCGGTCACATCACGACCGATCGTGGCGAAGGCGCCGCTGAAGTCAGCAACCGTAGCGGTGAGAGCGCCATCCATCTGCTGGCTGTTGGTAAGCGCGGAGGTATTGGACAGGTAGGTCGCGCTCAGTTGGAGGGAATTGTCGGCGCTGTTACCCGTGACGGCCGATTTTTCCGTGTTGTCCGAGACGGAAACGGTGCTGTTCGTGACATTGCTCAGATCATCAGGCGCCGTGGTGCCCGCCGCCGCGATAACGAACTGTGCCCCCACATCGCTGCTCAGCACCGCAGTGTCCCCAACGGACTGGGTGTTCGCAACAGCGAGATCGGCGGTCGCAGCGATGCCGGTCGCGGTCGTTCCCGCCGCAGCCGCAGTGACCGTGCTTCCGTTGTCCAGATTGGTCGCGTTGGCGACAATACTGTTGGAGGCACTGTTACCGAGCACCGAGCCGGAGGTGGTGTTCCCGTTCACAGACACGCTGCTGTTGGAAATGTCATTCCCGACAATGACGGTCACACCGCCCGAAGCCGGCGAGTTTGCTGAAGGTGCAGCAGTATAGCTCGCGCTGAAGCTCGTGACTTCGCCAACTTGCCCAGGTGCCGTCACCTCAATATTCGAGCCGACAAGAGTGAATGTGGCGGTGCCGCCATAGGCTACGTTCAGCGCATCGACGTCCTCTTGTGTATAGCCACCAGTAGTCGTGGTACCGGTGAAGGTGAAAGTTGGACCGGCAGGCGTGCTGGTTCCCGTAAACAAAAAGTTGACCAGGCTCCCCACGCTTCTAGAACCGATGGCCGCAGCGACGCTGCCGTCCATCGTCTGCACATTGGCTACCGCCGCGTTGGTGTCGACATTGGTGCCCGTCAGCGTAATGGCGTTACCCCCGGTCAGAGTGGTATTTCCGGCCGCTGCAGCAGTCAGTTGGTTGCCGTTCGATAAGACGCTGGAATCAGCGACACTGCCGCTCACTACCGTCGCGACCGATGTTCCGCTGGTCGGTGCTGTTACATCATCGACGAGGCCGGCCGTGATCGTTGCCGCGCCGGACACGGACTGCTTGTTGGCAACCGCGAATGCAGCGATAGCCGAGGCCTGGGCGCCAGTGTTGCTGGCCGAGCCTGGGAGCGGGGTCGCCGTGTTGATCGTGGTTCCCGACGAAACAATGGAGTTGCCGCCACGATTGCCGGCCGCATCAGCCAGAACCGAGTTGTTCGATGCAGTGACTTCCGAGCTTTCAGCGACGTCGCCAGAGATCAGGTTCCCGGCCATCGGACCGTTCACGCCAACCGCGGTTACGCCGGCGTTGATAGCAGCGGCGCCCGTTACATCCTGCTGGGACGCAATCGCTGCGACCGTACCCGCTCCAGTCGTGGAAACGCTGTTGGCATCGAAGGTCGTCGCATTGACGGCTTCGTTGCCGCGCGCGAGCGCCTTGGCCGAATTGCTCTCGTTGTTGAGAGTGGAACCCGAGACGTCGCCCGTCACCTGGGCAAGGAAGCCGCCCGTGGCGCTGTCGACTGCCGCGCTGACGCTGCCGGCGTCCAACTGCTGCTTGGCAGCCGTCGCATATCCACCGCTGGCCGTCGCATCGCTGGCCGCATCTCCCGCCTGCGCTTGACCTGCCAGAACACCGGCAAGGGCAAGATCATTGCCTGTCACGCTCTGCGAGTTCGCCACCGAGTTCGCCACAGCCGTAGCGGACTGGCTGTTACCGATCAGTTCAACGGTGCTGCTGTCCAGCGCCATTCCCGTGTCGACCGATCCCGTCACGAAGCTGTCAAGCGAAGACTGAGTCGCGGCCAGCGTGGAGTTTACGCTCGACTGAGCCGATGCGATACCGAGCGAGCCGCTGCTGTTGTTGACATCTGCATTGATGGCGTTGGTGCCGGCGTTAAGCACACCAGTCGCGCCATGCTTGTTGCCTGCGATCGTAGCCTTGCTGTCCGCTGCGCCAGTATCAAGCGCGATGCCCAGGTCGGTGGAGTCCGACACCGTCGCTGCCGTCGCGATATTCTGCTGCGACAGCGCGATCCCGATATCGGCCAGGGCAGTCACGCTCGCACCATCGGTGGTCCCATTCGACTGGGCGTTCTGGGTCGAGAGTCCCGAGCCGGTTACATTGTTGAGATCGGCATTTACGGTGAGGTCTGCCGTATTGGCATAACCATTGGCCGAGGAACTGTTGCCGTTCGTGGCCGAGGTTCCTACGGAAACCGTGCTGTTCTGAAGGGCATGGTCCGCATCATCGTTGCTGTTGATGGTAGCTTTGATGGTTCCTTCGCTGTTCCCATTCAGTTCCTGATCGGGGGTTGGCAGCGAAAAGTCGTTGAACTGCTGTTCAACTGCGATCGAATGGCTCGCGGTTTCGCTAACCGAGGGGTCGGCAAGAGCGGCGGTAGAGCCGAAACTGGCGATAAGCGCCGTGCTTGCGCCCGCAAGAAGTGCGGAACGCAGATTCCTTGTCGTTTTACTCATAGTGATGATTTCCTTCTCTGAATCGATACTGTGAACGTATCAAGCACTCTTGGAATCTAGACTTTCGATGATCGGTTTCCCCCCGTTTCCTCCTCCTATTTCCTGACTTGAATCCGCGCGATTTCCTGCTTTCCAGGACCGTCGCGATGGATCGAGGTGTCTGCCCTGTCCGGTCGCCACGTCACGGCGATCCCGGCTGGCGGGACACCCCTGTTGGCAAGTGCGGAAACAATCGCCGCAAGGCGCTGGTCGAGTAGGCTATCCCGCTTCGCAGGATCCCAGTTCTCGGTGTCGTGGGCGACGATCATGATGTTGACCGGTCCCTTGGCGGCGCGTTGGACGATCTGGTCGAGTACTGACTGGGCTCCGCCCATCAGTACCGTGTCGCCGAACTCGAAACCGATCTGCAGCATGTCGCCGCTAGGCGCGCCACTGTTCGAGTTCAGGCTGTTGAACGAAGCGTTCGGCTGATTGAGCGATCCCGTCGCCGGGGGCTGGTTGCGCGCCGTTTCCGGCGCGGTCACGGCAGCCCCAGCCGCATCCACGGCTTGACGGAGCGCACGCCCGCGCAACTGATCGGCCGGGAGGTCGGGAATCGTATCGAGCCGCTGCGCCATGCAAAGCGATGGATCGACACGCTCGACGGCCGCGATGAGCTTTATTGTGGCTTCTTCGAGCGCTGTGCGGACACCGAGCTGCAAAGGCTCCTGCCCTTTGGCGCCGACATTGATATCGAACAGATCGGTGCCGAAGAAGCGGAAGACGTTCGCGCCCACCTCATAGCCGCTGAACTGCTTGGTCAGGCTGACCGTCTTGACGACGACCAGAGAACGCGAATCGACAATGCGCAGGTCGACCGCCACGCTCTGCGTATAGACGCGCGCCTTGGGACCGATGTTGTTGATCTGAACTTCGCCGCCGCCCGAACGAATATCATAGTTCAGTTCGGTGATTCCGCCGACGATATAGTAATCAGATTTGGTGATGGTTCCGCCAAAATAGGGAAGCCAAGGTACCGAGTTGCCGTTGACTTCATGCACCTCGCCGTCGCCAAGCTGGCGCCGGTCGGTATAACCGAGCTCACGTTCGGCAATCGTGGGGTCGAACCGTTCCGCAATCATCAGCGGCCCGCCGATCTTTCCGAGCGCCGAATAGACCATCAGAGCGCCGCCCTGGGTGATCGCATTGCCCTCGTTGATCGAGTATTTGCCCGTATAATCCTTGACGTCGCCCACCGCGATGACGCGGGTCGGCCCGCCCTTGGCGGTCAACTGATCGCCAAAGCAGGCGAGCGCCGCTTCCATCGGCGTGCGATTGTCGCGCACCGGCGGTCCCAACGGCGTAGGCACTTCACCTGGCGCGAGCCGCTGCGTGTCGAGGCCAGGATGCATAACCGCACAGCCCGACACGCCGAACGCCATGAGACCAAGAGCACTGACTGTCGCCAGGCGTTTCAAAAGTGCCGACTTTTTCGACATGTTCTTATTTCCCGCGCGCATCAGTTGAGGACACCGTATTGGCAGGCGGTCGATCCGTTGACGGATGCGGTCTGATCGCCGGAATTGTTCTGGTCGGTATTGAGCGCCTGCTGGTTGTCGCCGCGGACGCTGGTCGAGATGCTTCCCGAAGTGTCGGCGTTCACCGAGCCCGTGTTCGACTGATCGGCACTGTTCGAACTGTCGCCCGAACCATAGCCGCTGGCGGTCGACGTGGAGTTCGCATTGCCTGTCGACGTCGAGGAATGGCCGCTGGTCGATGGCGAGTTGGCGACGGCGCTGGATGACGATGAGTTGCCAACCGCGCTTGCCGCGACGGAGCAATTATATTGGCGATCAATATAAGTATTATAGACGGGAGCGGCGTATGTCCCGTTCTGTTTCTTCTGCCTGAGATCTTCCAGATAGGCCTTGTTGACCTTGTCTGCGGTCGTGTCGAATTGCCACGCGCCGTTCTCGCCAACATTGTTGGCAAGAAGTGGCGATGAGGAAAGAAGCGCGACGACGAGCGCACCCGGAATTATGGGTGACCTTTTCATGCAAGAATACTCCGGGGATCCGCATTCAGGAGACGGAACTGATCGTTACAGGGCGGCGCGCACCATGGTGACGCGATGGAAACAGGAACGATCCCCGCGGACGGTGCTGCGAGCGACTTGGGCGAGTGCGTTCCGGTGATAGGATAGGGCGTGCGCGGCGCTTCTTTCGGCGTCCTACGCACGCCACTCCAGCATCCTCTCCAGGAAGCTGTCAGGTGATCGCCGTGCCCGGCGATCGACGGGTTCGGCGAGACGCACCACCGCAGGGGTCGCGCTTTGGTTGCGCTGATCGGTGTTGCGCCTCGCCTTCCTAGGGTGCGACCCGAGGGAACCGGCAAGAAAGGGGGACAGCCGGGCTCGAGCAGCGCCGTGAGACCTGCGTTGCGGCCGTTCGGCGCCGTGCGCACCGAAGCGTTCGGACGATACGCGTTGCTCATTGGAACAGCCGCCACACGGCCCAGGCGATCACCACCCAGAATGGAAGGCCGATCATTCCAAAGGCGGCGACCCACGCCGCAAGAAGGGTTGGCCCGTCGTCGCGTGGAGGATGGACGGCAGCCATCGTCCATTCCTCACCATGCCCCGAAGAGCCGGGGTCGACCCAGCACGCATAGGAAGCCGATCCCTCAAGCGAGGATGGACGCTTCGCCGCGTCGGCAATCGGCCCCACGGGGATTTCACGCCGGCCGCTCATATCATCGCACTCGCGACCTGGAGGATCAGCCACCACAGGAACGCACTCAGCGGAATCGCGATCATGCAGCCTTTCGCAAAGCGGATGCCATCGGGCGACGCTACTATCTCGTCATCCCTCCCGGTCTCGTTGCGCTGGTATCGCGTGTACCGTTCACCCCCCCGCCTGATCATGGCCGTCGCGCCTCCGTTGAAAGCTCGGCATCCCGGGTGACAGCGACCGCCGAATTACGCGCCAGCAAGGAAGGATGCACAGGCGTCGACACCGCGCCGCGGCTCAGGAAGCGCGCGTTGATCATGAGGCGATCTCCGCCGGCAGTGCGGATGCGCATGGGGTTCGGCGATCCATTTTGCCGCCGTCGATCGGCAGCAGGAGACAGGCCGTCTGACGCCGCGCGAGCGGCTCAATCAGGTCGACCGCGAGCTGGACGTGCGGGGCGGCAAGATCGACCGCACCGCCTCTAAGCATCCGCTGTGCGAGCTGGAGCGTCTTGAGCGCCTGGTGGAGCGGATGCGCCGCTTCGCCCCCATGGCCCGTCATCTCCTCGACGGCCCTCATGACGGCCGGCCCGAGATGGAGGAGTTTACCGGCAGCTCCCTGAAACCGCGCGAAGACGCGCTGGCGACGCTCTCAGATTCCCATCGCCAGGTCCGGGTCAGCCCAGGCCGCCCGTGATGACAGCCCTGCTGCCACATTGCGCCTGCCTCGAGTGCGAGTTTGCACTGCTCGTCGTTCTCGACGCCTTCGACGACCACGATGGAGGCCAGCGCATCGGCCAGTCCCACCAGATGCATGAAGGCGGCTCGATCCCGCGGGCATTGTCCAGCGCGCGCGAGGAAGAAACGATCGATCTTCGCAATGTCGGGCTTCAAAGCAAGAAGCTGCCTTACCGAAGCAAACCCGGTGCCGAAGTCGTCGACCGCAATCATGCAGCCCAGCGTGCGCATCCGCGATGTGAACGTCGCCGCCGCCGAGATGTTCGGGAAAGCGGTCGTCTCCGTGATCTCGATAACAAGGCGCTGCGCGACCGAGCAGTCCGCCGCTAGACGCAGCTCGATATCCTGCCACCAGCCATCAAGTTGCGCGCTCTGCGCGGAGATATTGGCACCGAGCGTGACGCCTGGATTATTCTCGAGCTCCGCGATGACGGATGAAAGAATGTAGTGATCAAGGGCACGGACGAGCCCCAACCGCTCCAGGCCCTCGATCAGACCGCCCGGCGGATGGCTGTTGCCCTCATCGTCGATCAGACGGATCAGACATTCATGATACAGTACTCCGTTCGCATCCCCCGCGCCGCGAACAGGCTGCCAGGCAAGCGCGACCTGGCGGCCCTCGCGTCGAGGCAGCGCGGAGCCCTCCTGGCCGTCGATTGCTGCGAAAAGAGTAGCCATTTGCTCGGCATCGATCGCGCCGAACAATTCGGCCGCGGCAGCCATGTCGCTGCGATAGCGCGCGGACCAGACCTCGCCATAATCGGGCGCATCGCCGGGAAAGCGGACACGCTCAAGAGCATGCAGGGCACAGGAGGCCAGTGCATCGGGTCCATCGTTAACCCCCGCTTCCACGCCGGCCCATGCTCCGGAGACGGCAAGGTGCAGTTGCTCGCCCGCGCATTCGATGGGCACCATCGCGATGGCGGCACAAAAGGAGTGTATCCAGCGTTCGCAGGCCTTTTCGAGCGGCAGCCCGCCAAGCAGGGCACGGTTCCACAGGAGTACTTCGAGCCGCCCGTCCGGCTCGGGCGTCACAAGGCCATCGTCGCGGAAAAAGTCCGCCAGGATTCCGTTGAGTTGACCAACCGCCGATCGCGCTACTTCCGGCCCATAAGCGCGCAGGATATGCGGGTAATTGTCGATCCGAAAAACGAAGTGGATGCTCTGGACATCAGGGCGCCGGGCACGAGGCCGCAGAAAATGGATGCTTGCGCCCTTCTCCTCCGTTCTCCCTGCCATAGTCGCCCCCTTTGATCGAGCGAGGCCATCGCCCGATTCTGCGACCGAATACCCAATTCTGTAACAGGCCACGGCGAGCGCGCCGACGCGGATCAGGTCGATGGCATTGATCGACGACCGAAAGGTGCAGCAACGATGACCTCGTCGGTTTACGACGGAAGAGGTCAGCGCAAGTATTTGACCCCGGCAGAGATAGACAGATTTCTCTTGGCGGCTGATGAGGCGGAGTTGTCTGTACGAAGTTTTTGCTGGATGCTCGCCGTCACTGGTTGCCGGATTTCCGAAGCGCTCTCAATGACCGTGGACAACGTAGACTTCGAGGCGAAGCACGTAATTATCCAGAGTTTGAAGAAGCGCGGAAAGCTGATTTTCCGGGCAGTTCCGCTTCCCTTGAACTTCCTCAAGGACTTGGCGCATTGGTTTCGTCGCAGGTCGATCGAAGACATTCATCTTTGGCCGTGGTCGCGAATGACTGGTTACAGGCGCATCTGCGAAGTGATGGACAAGGCGGGCATTGCGGGAAGCTATGCGAGCCCAAAAGGCTTGAGACACGGTTTCGGCGTCAGGGCGATCCAGGCTAACGTTCCACTAACTCTTGTGCAAAGATGGCTTGGGCACGCCGACATCAAAACGACCGCGATATATACGTCCGCGATGGGGCCAGAGGAGCGAGAAATCGCTGCGCGGATGTGGCGTCGGGCTCGAACCGGCTCGCGTGCCGAAGCGGATGGCGCACAGGCGACACCCGGTGAATCATCGTTCGACGTGACCCGGAACGGAAGCGGGAAGGATCACGACAAGTCTGAAAAACCGAGCAAAACCGAGACTTCGGGTGTCGCCGGCGTCGCTCCTCGGCCGACCAGTTTCCGAGGATCTTTTCGCCTCGCTTTCAACAACTATTGCCGGCTGATACAGAATTGGGTAAAGTGTCACAAGGATTTCTGTTATTTGTCATGGGCTTATTCCTTTTTGGCTGATAGATTGGTCAAGCCGATTATGGTGGCAGGCCGATGACCGGCAGATTAAGGCCGCAGCTAAATGCCTTTCCCTTGCACTGGTTCCGTTCTGGACAGAATGATGTGGATCACAGAGAGATTCCGCGAGTTTGCCAGTTAGTTGAGATCGCCGTGCGATGAGGTAAGCCGTGTCAGAATTTCGCCCGATACATGTGTCGGTTTTTGATCGACAATCTCGGGGGACGATCACCTGATCGCCAGGGCCGGTATCCGCAGATCTTTAACGTCTTTGATTAAGCTGCCTCTCCCGAGCGCTGGGGCGTCGGCTAGTGGTGCCGGCTGGCTGCGCAAGGGCCGTAGGTATAGAAGCGACTGCCTGTGCGCTCAGCGCGTTACCCAAGGCGTGCGCACCCGCATTTGCGTGGGTCCGTAGAGCACCATTTCAATGGCCTATACCGAGGATAAAGCCGGGCCAAGCCCGCTGGGGATCGGGGTAATCCTAATTCGTACCTGCTCCCCAAGCCACGCCGGCATCGCTGGAGAGGCAAACTCACGATCGAGTCGATGATCGCATGGCTCCCGCCAGCGTAACGATCTCATGCTCGGACATGTCCAGGCGTTCCGAATTCTCCAGTTTATTTGCAGTGGCGTGCACGATCTCGCTGTCAAGCACCCCAGACGTGACAAGCATTGATAGGGTCGTTTGGGCTAAGGCAAACGCAACCCGGCCCGCGTCGATATCAGCGGCCATGATAGGCTCCTTATTTCCAATCGTGGTACGGAGCGACAATTGCCTCGCGCCCGGATGGCGCAAGCCGGCAATGTCATTACCAAACCTTTGTATTCGGCCGGGCTGTGTCACGGGCTGAATCGGTGAGTGAAGGCAGAAGTGCGTCGAACGGCTCGACCCAAATCAATGGAAGGGCTATCCAACCCGACATCAGATCTGGCTATGAATCAATAACATAGCCTTAGATCAGCGCCAGGGCTCGTGCTCCGGCAGGGCGGAGCACGAGCCACTGAACGATATGACGATCTGAATGCCCGGGGTGAAGCGATAGCAGACTGGGAGCTGCGGACCTCACTGCATTCAAGCATGAGGCGATTCGATCATGCACTTATGAGGCGGCGCTCGAGTTCCTCTATACGGCGGGTCTGGTAGACGGAATCACCTACGTGCGCGTTGAGCATATTTGCAAGATTGAGCAGCGATCCACCTTCGCCCGCAGTAGCCGGGCGATCGGTGCCTGTTTCGGTGCCCTCGGTTTCGGACACTTGCGGGGTATCGACGCTTCCAGCGACGTCATGCAGCGAGGCGACTGAGTGCCGGGCACCTCTAGCGGGCCGAATTGATGGATCGGTACTGTCGGTCAACCACATCCGGGCTGCGAACTGTCGTTCTTCAGGGCCCATCGCATCGGTGTAGATTGTTGTCGTCTTGATATCGGCATGTCCCAGCCAGCGCTGGATGAGATTCAAGGGGACATTTGACTGGATCGCACAGACCCCGAATGCGTGCCGCAGTCCCTTGGGCGATGCATGGCGACCGGTGATTTTTGCGGCGCGCATCACCTCGCGAACCCGACGGTATCCGGTCATACGCGACCAGGGCCAGAGGCGATCGCGGCATAGCAAGCCCGCCTCCAACCCCTCTTGCAGCATGAATAGAAGTGCTGGTGGCAGAGGAACGGTACGGAAAACCTTCCGTCCGCGCTTCTTCAGACTGCGGATGACCACTTGACCGGCTTCAAAGTCGATACTGGTTTCTGAAAGAGAAAGAGCTTCCGAAATTCTGCACCCGGTAGCGGCCAGCATCCAGCAAAAGCTGTGCACGCATCTATTGTACGTTGCCGCAGTACGGAGGAACGCGTCTCGTTCTCTTCTCGTTAAATATTTTCTTTGACCAAATCTGTCATTAACGTCCCAAGCCGACAAAATTCCCCCCCTGCCTTATCGGCGGTGGCCATAGGGGAGATTGGTTTACAGATTGTTTGCCAAGTGATGCCCAAAGATTTTTTGTGAAAATTCATGGCAATGATCCGATGGCGTGCTGCCAATCACCGCATTTCCTTAATGGCTAATTATCTGCAGATTATCGTCGGCAGGCATCTGCAGGAATGCGCTGTCAAGGGCGCGATGGGTGATCGTCTGACAGCTCACTCCTCAATCTTGGCCCCACCTCCATGCGATGATTAAGGGTGTCGATAAAGCGCTCCCATCGTTCGCGCCCCTTGGCCTTCGTGGCCTGCTCGGCGTCATGGGATATAGCAGGTGTTGCGATAAGCCAGTTACGTACAAACAGGGCGAGTGTTTCGTTGGACAGTTCGATGTGCCATTCGAGTCGCCCGAGATCACGCACCAGGCGATCGAGCCTGCGCGATAACGCCGCTTCAAGCCGATCCGGACCATCCGGCGACAGAAAGGATTCCAGCGCAGCTTCTATGACCGCAGTCTGACTTGTCCGTCGCGCGGTGGCGTAGTCCGCAAGACGACGAGCAAGGTCACCGCGTAGGCGAATGCTGCGCTTTACACTCTGGCGGCTCACAAAACGATTCCGTCGTCAGGATCGAGCGATGCATCGCGCGCTGGTTTGCTCTTTGCGTGCTCCGCTTGACGCCTGGTTCGAACGATATCCTCATCCTGAGCGTCTTCATCTCCGGGAGATCCCTGTTCAGGCGAATTGGGCACTGGGACTATTTCCTCATGCTCGCCCAGTTCCGGTTCCCGTCGAATGCCGGAGTTCGCAGTGTCGGCTGACAGGGAGGCTTCTGCCGATGACGTCGAATCGGTTCCACTGGTCTCGGTTGAATCTGGAGCTTCATCCGGACGATTCTGTGCTGCATTTCCCGCTCGGTCAGCAGCGGGCACGGTTGGTGCAGGCAAAGGCTTGAGCCGAGACCAGTCGTCCTTCGGACGCGATGATGGCTTGAGAGGAGCCGGATCAGGCGGCGGAAGCAGGCGAGCACGAAATTGCGGGTCAAGATAGTAACGCGCCTTCTCGGCCCGGATCGGCGGCGTGCTGGCCACGAACACGATTTCTTCGTCGGGCGAGAATTGCTGGACTTCGCCCGGCGTCATCAGCGGTCGCGCGGTCTCGGTGCGAGAGACCATGACATGACCGAGCCAGGGGGATAGCCGGTGCCCGGCGTAGTTCTTCATCGATCGTTGCTCGGTGGCGGTGCCCAGCGCATCCGATACGCGCTTGGCGGTGCGATCGTCATTGGCGGCGAAGGCCACTCGCACATGGCAGTTGTCGAGGATCGCATTGTTCGGCCCGTAGGCCTTCTCGATCTGATTGAGGCTCTGGGCGATGAGGAAGGCCTTGATTCCATAGCCAGCGACATAGGCGAGCGCGCTTTCGAAGAAATCGAGGCGGCCGAGTGCCGGAAACTCATCGAGCATGAAGAGCAGGCGCTGCCGCTGACCGGAGACGGTCAGATCCTCGGTGAGACGTCGGCCGATCTGGTTGAGCATCAGTCGGACAAGCGGCTTGGTCCGGCTTATGTCCGATGGCGGAATGACGAGATAGAGTGAAACCGGCACCGGCGAGTTGACGAGATCGCTGATACGCCAGTCCGAAGCACCGGTCACCTGAGCGATGATGGGATCGCGATAGAGGCCGAGGAAGGACATGGCGGTGGAGAGGACGCCAGAGCGTTCATTTTCTGACTTGTTGAGCAGTTCCTGCGCGGCGGCAGCGACAACAGGATGCACGCCCGCATCCCCGAGATGGGGTGTCACTTTCATGGCATGCAGAGTAGCTTCGATGGAGCGACGAGGATCGGACAGGAAGGCCGCAACGCCGGCGAGCGTCTTGTCGGGCTCAGCATACAGGATGTGGAGGATGGCACCGACGAGCAACGCATGGCTGGTCTTTTCCCAGTGATTGCGCTTTTCGAGCGAACCTTCGGGGTCGATCAGCACATCCGCCACATTTTGAACGTCGCGGACCTCCCATTCCCCCTTTCGCACCTCAAGCAGCGGATTGTACCCGTGAGAGGCGGGATTGGTCGGGTCGAACAGCAGAACTCGCCCGTGCCGGGCACGAAAACCGGCCGTGAGTTGCCAGTTCTCACCCTTGATGTCGTGAATGATACAACTGCCCGGCCAGGCGAGCAGAGAGGGAATGACGAGACCCACGCCCTTGCCCGAGCGGGTGGGCGCGAAACACAGCACATGCTCGGGGCCATCGTGACGTAGATAACGCTTCTCGTGCCATCCGATCACCACGCCGTCGTCGGCATAGAGGCCCGCTTTGCAGATCTCTTTTGCGGTAGCCCAGCGTGCAGAGCCGTAGGTTTCAGCCTTCTTCTCCTCGCGCGCGCGCCAGACCGACATGGCGATGGCAACCACTACAGCGGCCAGCGCACCTGACACGGCGATCATGGCGCCGGTCTCGAAGATGTGCGGGGCGTAAGCGTCATAGGCAAACCACCACCAGAAGAAGGCGGGCGGTGGATAGATGGGCCAGGGTCCAAGCCAGAACCAGGGCTGTCCCAGTTCTGGCTGATAGGCGAGTGCGTGAGCGGTCCATTGCGTCGCCGACCAGACGCCGGCGAGGGTCAGGCCGATCACGGCCGCAACGTGCCCCCAAAGGATGCGCGTGGCATTCATGGTCATTGACTCCGTTCAAGATTGATAATGGTCACAAGCCGAGCCCTCGACCGCGGCCAAGAGACCAGTCGACGCCGCCGCCAGGCGTCATTGTTCCGGTGATATGCTGGCCGAGATGCTGATCGAGCGCCGGCCGCCAGGGCACGAGCTGGAAACCCAGCCCGCCGTCGATCATGGCGAAGCGCCCCGATGCGAGCATTAGCCGCTCGCGATAGATTCCGCTGACATAGTCGCCAGGAGCCGAGGGCTGATGAGCAAGGCCAGTGCGCTGGCCGATGGCATCGATCGTCTGCCCGAACTCGCTGGCTTTGAGGGTCTCGATCAGATCGCGCGCGAAGAGGTAGCCCTGACCGCGACGCTGAGCCAATCCCGCACTCTCGAGATGGCTCGCGCGCGCCGCCATTGCATCGCGCACCTCAGCACCGAATCCATCGGCCATTGCGAGCGGCTTTCGGGCGACGAGCTGGCGATCGAGCCAGGTCGCGCCCGGCGCATGGATTTGCTCGGCAAGGGTAAGGTCACAACGGGTAGCAAGAGAGAGGCGTGGTTCACCTCGCGCGCTTTGCCAAATGCGCGTTTCGACGAGAGACCCCGTCTTCGCGTCGCCGGTATATTCCAGATCCTCGAAGCGCAAATGGTGGGTTCGGCCGTCGATCCCGTCGATGACCGCATAGGCTGTACCTCGCAACTCGTCGTAAAGGCCACGCGCTACAAGCCGGCCGATAATCGGGTCTTCAGGTCTGGTGTCGTGAACTGCCAGGCGGGAGGGCTCAATCCGATGCCCTGCATCGCTCATGGTGCGGTGCATGGTTTTGATAATGTCGCCGCGGATCGAGAGGTCACGCAATGTCTGTTCGGCTTCAGGCCGGATCGACCAGATGGCAGGCCCCTCCTCCTCGGCAAGTCCCATCCGCTCGAGTTTTTGCGCCCGGCCGATCAGCAGGAGCCTGTCCTGGTCGGCACCGGGGCCTGGACGGAGGTCGACGAGGTCGTCGATCCCGGCAGCCATATCTTGCAGGCGACGATCAAGACTGGTCCAGCGATCGGCGCCCACTTCCTGCTCCAGCGCCGTCTGAATTTCGAGCTCGCTCCGTGGTCCCAACTCGAGCGTGACGCGCTCCGCTGCGCGGGTGCGGAGACCTTCGCTGATATAGTCGCGATCAATGACAAGGTCGGCGCCGGTGTGATCGATGCCGCGGACCAGCACATGAATATGGGGATTGTCGGTGTTCCAATGATCGACGGCGACCCAGTCCAACCGGGTTTCGAGATCCCGGGCCATATCGTCCATCAATTCACGGGTGAAGGATCGCAGGTCCTCCATTCGGTTCGCATCCTCAGGCGAGATGATGAAACGAAAATGGTGCCGGTCATCTTCGCAGCGTCGCGCGAACGCACCGCCATCGGCGGCATCGGAGCGTGCGTCGAACATGGAGGCGTCGCGCCCATCGCGCGTCACGCCTTCGCGCTGGAGATAGGACAAGTGCCGGGCAAGCGGCGCGGCGCGGAACTTCACCCCCTTGTGACGCACAATACGAGCTTTGATGACGACGCGGCGGGCATTGGCCGGCAGCCGCGCTTTGAGGCGGGCAACCCGGCCGCGGCCATGGCGGCCAGTGCCCCCGCCGCGCGACGGTCGCCTGGCGGTATGCCCGGCCTTCGCGGCAGCCCGGCGCACCTGTGCTGCAAGGCTCTGCGCCCTGCGCCCGGTGCCGCGCCCCGCATCGCGGCTTCTTCCCGGCCGGATCCGGATGTCATCGTCGCGAACGGTCATGACAGCCTCATGATCGACGCTGCCACCCCGGAACTGACTGAAATCAGAGGATAATGGGAAAAATGTGCCACCGACCCGAAATCGGTGCCACCTGAAAGTCCTGCTATATTACAACCATATAGGCGCCCTGAGGTGGCGCCCTTTTTATCTCGCCATCCAAAATTTCCTGAGATTGCGATGTGCCGGCATCGTGTCCCAGTCACCCCAGGATAGCCAGACGCGCGCCAGCGGACGCTGGGGGTGCTCATGGCTTGCTCTGCCCCGACAGAGATACGAAAAGACCATCCAGTTGTCGCGCGGCAACAACGGTGGAAGCATCGCCGGTAGCGTCAGGCGTCCGATCGGACGACACGGCCCGCGCAGCCGCGATGTCACTCGTCCGCGCCGCGAACAACGCGGCGCGACGCCAGGCGTGGGGATCAGGTGGCGGCGCAACGACGAACTGGATGTCGCTCGAGCCGCCGGTGATCGGCGCAAGCTTTGCAAGATAGGCGCGCGTCTCTCGCGGTAGCGGACGCCTGCGGGAGAGGTATTCGTCATAGCGGCCCGGCCCCGCATTATAGGCGGCCAGCATGGCGGTCGGATTGCCGTAGCGGTCGCGCATCGCCCGCAGATAGGCCGCGCCCGCCATGATATTGTCGCGCACATCATAGGGATCGCGCCCCAGTCCGTGCCGGGCGCGCAAGGCGGCCCATGTGCCGGGCATGATCTGCATCAGGCCCATCGCGCCCGCGGACGATACCGCGTGGGGATCCCCGTTGCTCTCGACGCGAATGACGGACCATATCCACGCCTCGGGAATGCCGAAACGCTGCGCAGCATCGGTGACGTGGACAGCAAAAGGTTGGTTGGTCACCGTGCGTCCGGCCGGCCGGGCCTGCGCCACGGCGGCACCGGGAAGCTGCGCAATAGCGAGCACCGCAATGAGCAAGTGACAGAGAAACCGGCGCATCGGTTCAACCTCCGCTGGCCGGTTCGGGCGGACGGTTCCAGACCAGATAATGGACGTCGCCATGTCCGGCAGTGAGCAGCATGGCGTCGATCGGTCGCGGAAAGAGCGGGCCATCGATCCGCACCGCGATGTGGAATCCGCCCGGTCCACCTGGGCGATGCCGCGCCTCGCCGATCGGGAACCCGTCCGCGCTGTCGCCGAGATGCACCCGCATGTCGGGACATTTGCCTTCGTTCTCGCGGGGATCGACCTCGGCGAGATAGAGCGGCGCGTCGAGGCCGAGTGTCTGAATGCGGCCCTTCCAGGAGCCGTTGTCGCGACGGAATGTGCCGATGGTAATCTGGTTCATGGGTCTGCCTTTCGTTACTCTGGGAGGAAGGAGGGACGTCATCGCCGCGGTTGATCGGCGCGATGATCGCGCGGCCGGGGACGCTTCCACGACAGCCTGAATGTCCGTTCCTTGTCGTCGGCGCGGAACAGCACAGGGCGAAACGGCGACCGGAAAATCGGGCTGTCGATCTCCAGCGCGATGTAATCGCCGGCACGCTCGCCGACCCGTTTCCACGCGCCGCCGACCTCGGGACCATCCTCGTCGTCGAGATGGATGCGATAATCGGGCGCGTTATCGGCCTCGGCCGGATCGAGCGCGACAAGCACGATCTCCTCGTCGATGCCGAACAGCCGGATGCGCCCGGCATAGCCGTCGCCGGTGGGTTCAAAGATATTCGTCGGCATGGCCGATCTCCTCTTTGCTGGGGGGTGAAGCAGGCGGGGACGGCGCGCGCAGATGCAGCGGCGTTGCCCGTCCGATGATGGTTGAAGCCGGAAGCGGGCCAAAATAGCGGCTGTCCAGACTGTCCGGGACGGACGGATTGAGCAGGAACATCTCGCCGGGTTCGAGCGTGCGACAGCCCCGCCACACCGGCAGCGGACGGTCCCGGCTGTCGCGCACACGGGCGACAGCGACAGGTCGCCCATCGACGCTCACGGCGTCATCAATCCGGCAAACTGTCTGCCCGGCTTTTGCCGCGACGTGTTTCAGGAGCGGGACGCCCTCAGGCAGATAGCCGCGCGCGGAGAGCCAGCGCGACAGCCGCTTGGGCGGCGCGATGGCGACTAGCGCGCCGGTGGGCGGATCGCGATCGGGGTGGATGCGATAGAGGCCGATCGGCGCGCTGGCGCTCGCATTCCAGATCACGCGCGGGAGTGGATCGACCATCGCGGTAGCCACGAACGCCGCGGCAAATGCGGACGCCACGATAACCGTCGCGACGATGTAGCGGCGGCGCGTCATCCCTCGAGCTTCCGACGCTTGAGCCATGCCTGATGGCGTTCGACGGTATAGGCGCGAGCCGCTTGCCCGGCGCTCAACCGATTGTGGACATGGCACCAATGTTCGGGTGCGATATCGCAGGGATCGAGGCCCTCAGCCTCCACCTGGTCTATGGCTTCAAGGCACAAGCGAACTTTCGGCCAGCCTTGTATCGACAGCAGCAATTCGCCGCCCGGCCGCACGAAGGGTACAGTGGTGTAGGCATCGCCTGGGCGAACGGCGCGCAGGATGTCGATGCGGGAATGCACCGTTCCATAGTCGTTGGCCGACCACCGGACGAATGCGATGATCGCATCGGGCCGGAACAAGACGACACGGCTCTTGCGACTGAGGATGCGTTCGCCGGCAATGCGGCCGAAGCGTATCCAGTGCTCAAGTCGTTGCTCAATCCATATCAGCTCGATTTCTGTCCTGCTGTCGCGGGCCGTTCGGGCTTTGCAGGCAAGTTTGCGCGGCACTCGCGGAGAGGCAGTCATGGCTGCCTCTCCGCATTGCGGCGTCTCACCCCAATGGCTGCGCGATTTCCACAATCGAGCGATGCGTTAGCAAGAGTCCGAAGGACTCTCTTGTTAGCACAGTTAGTAGGGGCTCGATTTGGCGAGGATTTCCGGCGAGTCGCGCAGGCTGCCGGTTTCCAATAGGCCGAGTCAGCGGTTTTTAATCGGCCGACCCGCAGGGTTTCCAATAGGCCGAGTCTCATGGCCGGTTATCCACAGGCTTGAGTTTCAGCCGGCGCATTGCCCGATCGAGCGGATCGACAGGCTTGGCGACGAAATTCAGCCGTTCACGCCCGAAGGCATGTTCAAGGCTGAGCGAGTAGCCAGGCAATGCCTGACGCTGGACGATCCCGCGCACGTCGAATGCAAATTGCTTGAGGGGTGAAAGTGCGCCCGATTTGAGATGCAGGTGCGCAATATCGAAGCTCCAGCCACCAGGCTGATGTCCGCCATGCTTGCGCACGATCCGGTAGAGCCAGCGTTCCAGCCCACCAGTGAGATTGAAATAGGTGCGGTCGATCGTGAGCACGAGCGCGCGGTCAACGATCCCGGCGTAGAACCAGTCAGGCAGAATCAGTTCGATCCCGAGCGGGCGGCCGCGACCATCGGCGAGTTCGCGCCATTCGTTGATCCATGAGAAACGATGGCGCCGCCGCTGGTGCTGCTGCCGGATCGACGTGGCAACTGTCGTGGACTGGAGCCTGTCGAGTGCAGCCTTCAGGCGATCATAGTGATCCCGCCCGGTTCCGCGGCCGGTGAAGGCGAGAA
>Ga0180221_1000998_pt1 | contig 20901 bp, 16 predicted proteins | sample eDN5th37CKraftMG_FD_151339 | JGI IMG/M metagenome (GOLD analysis project Ga0180221, IMG submission 151339) | Enriched Miracle-Growth compost microbial communities from Emeryville, California, USA - eDNA 5th pass 37_C Kraft MG (version 2) (version 2) ...
CCGCCCGCAGGGCCTGCATCAGCGGGGTGTCGTCGGCGAGCGCGGGATCGGCAGGGACGCTGCCCTCGCCGGCGTGGGCGGCGTCGAACGCGTCGAAGACGCGCGCCGTGGACAGCCCCTCGTCGGTCACCGCGAGCGCCCAGAAGAACTCGCCGCGGACCATTGCGGGCGTGAGCACGTCGCCCCGGCCCGTCCCCACGGCGACGTGCCCGTGGAGCGCGAACGGCACGTCGGCGCCGAGCGCAGCCCCGAGGTCGGTGAGCTCGTCGCGTCCCAGACCCGTCTCCCACAGCGCGTCGCAGGCGACGAGCGCGGCGGCGGCGTCGGCGGACCCGCCCGCCATCCCGCCGGCGACGGGCACACCCTTGACGATCGAGAGGTGGACGTCGGCCGCGACGCCCGTGTGCTCGGCGAGGAGCTCGGCGGCACGCCACGCGAGGTTCGTCCGGTCGGTGGGCACGCGCTCGGCGTGCGGCCCTTCGACGGCGATCGACACGCCCCGGCCGGCCGGGACGGCGGTCGCCGTGACCTCCTCGAACAGCGAGACCGCCTGGAAGATGTTGACGAGCGGGTGGTAGCCGTCGGGGCGGACGCCGCCGACCCGGAGCGAGAGGTTGACCTTGCCCGGAGCTCGGACCGTGACCGCGGGCTCGGGCGCGGGAGCCAGGTGCGCCGTCATGCGCGGGCCCGCACGGCGAGCGCCTCGGCGATGCGCGCGAAGTCGGTGACGGTGAGCGTCTCGCCGCGCGCGGACGGGTCGACGCCGGCCGCGACGAGGACGCTCTCGGCGGCCTCGCCCGAGCCGGCCGTCCGCGCGAGGGCGGCGCGCAGGGTCTTGCGGCGCTGGGCGAACGCGGCGTCGACGACGGCGAACACCTCCTCGCGCGTCGCGGTGGTGGCCGGCGGCTCGCGCCGCTCCAGCGCGACGAGCGCCGAGTCGACGTTGGGCACGGGCCAGAAGACGCTGCGCCCGACCGTCCCGGCCCGCCGCGCGGACGCGTACCAGGCGGCCTTGACGCTCGGCACGCCGTACACCTTGGAGCCGGGGGCCGCGGCGAGGCGGTCGGCCACCTCGGACTGCACCATGACGAGGACGCGCTGGAGCGTGTCGAAGCGCTCGAGGAACGTGAGCAGCACGGGGACCGCGACGTTGTACGGGAGGTTCGCGACGAGGGCGGTCGGCGGCTCGCCGGGCAGCTCGGTCACGTCGAGGGCGTCCCCCGGGACGACGGTGAGCCGCGCCGCGAGCTCCGCGGAGCGGCCGGAGACGGTCTCGGGGAGCTGCCGCGCGAGCGTGGGGTCGATCTCGACCGCCACGACGCTCGCGCCGGCCTCGAGGAGCCCGAGCGTGAGCGAGCCGAGCCCGGGGCCGACCTCGACGACGCGCTCCCCCGCCTCGACGCCCGCGGTGCGGACGATGCGGCGGACGGTGCCGCCGTCGTGCACGAAGTTCTGGCCCCAGGTCTTCGTGGGGCGGACGCCGAGACGCCCTGCCAGGTCCCGGATCTCGGCCGGGCCCAGCAGGGCGCCTCGGTGGTCGGTCATGGCAGATGAGCCTACCGGCCAGGGATGTGCTCGGTCGCTCAGAGCAGGCCGAGCTTGGCGGCGCAGGCGGGCCACTGGCCCCAGCCCGAGCGCGCCTGGAGCTTCTGCGCGAGCGCGGTCTGCGTCGCGGCGGAGGCGTCCGTCGGCAGGCCGGTGCCGCCGAGCGACTGCCACGTGCCCACCGTGAACTGGTAGAGCCCGTAGTAGCCGGCCGGGTTCACGGCCTTCGGGTTGCCGCCCGACTCGCACTGCGCGAGCTTGGCCCACACGCCCGACGTGGGCGCGCTGCCGCCGCCCGACGAGCTGCTGCTCGACGAGGAGGACGAGCCGCTCGACGACGAGGACGACGAGCCGGAGGACGAGGACGAGCTCGAGGCCTTCGGCGCCGTGACGACGGGCTTGGGCTTGGGCTTCGGCCGCTCCTTGGTGCCGGTGACGACGACCTTGCTCACGGGCTTCGTGGTGACGCCCTTGCGGATGAGGGTCTTCGTCTCGACCTTGCCGTCCACGTACGTGACCCGGTAGGTCGTCGTGTAGACGCCCTTCTTCCCGGCCTTCGTGACCACGGAGCCGAGGTCGGCGTACCTCGACGCGTCGTCCTTGTGGACGGTCTTGAACGCGACCGGCTTGGTCTTCTTCACGTTCTTGACGGCGACCCGCTCGACGACGAGCGCGACGTCGGGCGAGCCGGTGCGCGGCTCGACGGACACGCGGTCGCGCGAGCCGAGGGTGATGTCGAGCTGCTTGAGGACGGTGTCGACGCCCTCGCTCGGGTCCTGGACCACGCGGGTCTTGCCGTCCGCCACGACGGCGACCGGGCCGGCCGCCGCGAGCTCGAGGCCGAGGGCCGGGCGGCCGCCCGCCTGGGAGCGGTTGGCGACGAGGCTGACGTCGGAACCGCGGGCCTCGAGGGCGCCGAGCGCCTCGCCGGCGTCGAGCGCCGTCGTCCAGACCGTGGTCTTCGTGCCGTCGACGTCCACCGTGACCTGGTGGCCGTAGCGGACGACGATGTGCTCGCCGTCGTGCAGGGCGGTGTCGGGGGCCGGCGAGACCACGTCGTGGTCGCCGAGCTCGATGCCCTTCTTCTGGAGGAGGTCACCGACGCTGCCGGCGAAGGTGCCGGCCTTCGACGACTCGCCTGCCACGTCGAGGGTGACCGACTTGTGGGCGCCGGCGTAGACGGCGCCGCCGCTGACGAGGACCGCGACGGCGGCCCCTGCGGCGATCCAGGGCCAGCGACGGTGGCGGCTCCGGGTGGTGGTGGCAGCGGCGGCCTCGGGCTCGGTGCCCGGCGTCGTGCTGCCGTGGGGGGTGTCCTGGGGAGAAGTCACTCGAGTCCAGTCGTCGAGCGGCCCGGGCACGGAGACGAGGTGGCGCGCTGGGTGCCCCGGTGCCGGTCGCGGGGGTGCCGCGACGCGGTGCGCGGGCCGTGGCCCGCCCGGTTCTCGTGGTCCGATCCGGCTGTCAGCGTTAGACCGTAACCGATCCGTGATCTTCTACGAAACCCCTGTGCAGATTTGTGCCCGGTATTACCGGAAACAGATCCACGACGGCGGGAATTCGCGGAGAAAACGGCGGCAGACGGTCAGGGCCGGTCAGTACCAGCCGTAGTGGTGCGAATGGGACAGAGCGCCACAAGGGGTGTGGTAACGGCCCTTGATGTAGCCGAGGCCCCACGTGATCTGGGTCTTGGCGTTGGTCCGCCAGCCCGGGCCGGCGGACGCCATCTTGCGGCCCGGGAGGGCCTGCGGGATGCCGTGCGCGCCGCTGCTCGCGTTGTGCGCCGACACGCGCCAGCCCGACTCGCGGTTCCACAGCGAGACGAGGCACTGGTACTGACGGGTGCTCCAGCCCTTGCGACGGACGAGGTCCTTCGCGATCGCCTTCGAGTAGGCGACCGTGGCGTGCTTCGGGCTCTTGCGGGTGCCCTTCACGACCACCTTCGTGACCATCGTGCTGTGCGTCCGCACGACCTTGCGGGCCGTGACCTTGCCGTCGACCCGGGTGACCCGGGTGACCGTCGTCCGCGTGCCCGCGTGGCCCTTGCGCTTCACGTAGGAGCCGAGGACCTTGTAGCGCTTGCTCGACTTCACCACCTTGGTCGTGCGCTTGACGTGCTTCTTCGTCGTGACCTTCGCGACGGCCACCCGCTTGACGGTCAGGGTCGCGGCAACCCCGGCGCGCTTGTCCGCGGCGCCGGCCGGGCCCAGGACGAGGCGGTCGTCGCCGTCCGGGTGGACGTTGTTGGCCGCGAGCAGCGTGCGCACGAGCTGCGGCGCGACCGCCACGCGGTTCTTGTGCCAGCTCTTCGCCACGAGCCGGACCTTCGCCCCGGCGGGCAGCTTCGTGGTGCGGTGCGCGGTGGTGGTCTTGGTGACGGCACCGGCGACGGGCGCGGTCCCGGCCGCCGTCGTGGTGGTCGCGGTCGAGGCGTCGGCGGCCTGCGGGGCCAGCGCGACGGCGCCGGTGACGCCGACGCTGGTGAGCGTCAGGGCGACGATCCCGGCCGCGAGCGCGTGGCGCGGGCGGCGACGCGGGGCGATCGTCTCGGCGGTCTGGTCAAGGAGGCTCGGGGCCATGGGAGTAGTCCTCGGGTCGTGCCGCACGGCCCCCTACGCGGCACGGCGCGGCGTGAGGGACCGAGGAAAAGTGCGGTTCGTGATCAGTTCGTGATAGCGCGGAGACGCGCTTCCGTGTGCCACAGGTCGGCGTTCACGGCCGTGCGCCGGTATTCGCAGATACCGGCGCACGGCGGCGGAAAAGGTGCGGGGCGGCGACGCCGGCGCCCCGCACCGTCGGGACCGGTCAGTACCAGCCGGTCGCCTGCGAGTGGCTCCAGGCACCGCACGGGGTGCCGTAGGAGCCCGCGATGTAGTTCAGGCCCCAGGTGATCTGGGTCCGCGCGCTCGTGCGCCAGTCGGAGCCTGCCGAGGCGAGCTTCGACGCGGGCAGCGACTGCGGGATGCCGTAGGCACCGCTCGACGGGTTCGTCGCCGTCACGCTCCAGCCCGACTCGCGGTTCCAGAGGTTCACGAGGCACTGGTACTGGTCGCTGCCCCAGCCGCGGGCCGCGACCATCGAGGCGGCGATCGCCTTGGCGCCACCGGGCCCGGCGGGCGCCGGGTCGGCCTTGGTGCCCTTGACGAGGATGCGGTCGACCGCGGAGTCCGTGACCTTGACGGTCGCGCGCTTGACGACCTTGCCGTCGATCGTCGTGACGCGCTGCACCGTGGTCTTCACGCCGTTCTTGCCGGCGCGCTGGACCTTCGTGCCGTCGGACGCGAGGCGGTGCGAGTCCTTCTTGACGATCGTCGCGGCCGGGCTGGCCGTCTTCGTCGTCTTGTTCGTGACGTCGACCTTGTGGACCGTGACGGTCGCGACGAAGCCGTACTTCTTCTCGGCCTTCGTGGGCGGCGTCAGGACGATCGTGTCGTCCTTGTCGGTGGTGACGTGGTGGGCGGCGAGGAGCTTGCCGACGGTGGCGGCGGCCGTGTCGGTCGCGCGCACCTTCCACGAGTGGGCCACGACGTGCACGGCACCGGCCGGCAGCTTGGTCGCGGTGGTGGCGTTCTTCTTGGCGGCGATCGGCTTCCCGGTGAGCGGGGCACGGCCGTTGGTGAGGTCACGGGTCGCGGCGTGCTGGCCGCGGTCCGCCGTGGCCGTCGTCGAGGAGCTGGGGGACGCGGCTGCCGCGTCGGCGGGCGTGCTGCCGAGGTTGGAGGCCTGGGCGACGGCGATGCCGCCGACGACGGCGAGTCCGCCGACGGTGGCGCCCACCGCGACGAGGCGACGGCGGAGCCGGAGCGAGCGCTCGCCGTGGCGGCGCTCGGAGCGGGTGGTCGTTGAGGACGTCTGTGCGAGGCGAGGCGAAGTCATGCAGGTCCTTGCTGGTGCCATCCGGGCACGACGGGCGGTGGGCGTGACAGCGCTCCCAGCCAACGGCCCCGACGCCGCGGCGGGACCGGCGCGCCCGGGGGCTGCACCGGACCCGGGGACAGCCCAGGGCACGGGTCGGGCGACGCCCGTAGCGTCGCCCGGTGGCTCCGTCCGCCGATCCGGCGGTTCGAGTGCACGACGCTAGGCGCGCCCCCGCGCAGGTCCAAACGACCGGTGCGAGGTGTGCGAGGTCGCGCCCGGTTCATCCGTAACGGAAGCCGAGATCTTCACCGTGTGCGCACATGCCGTCCCGGGCTCGGTCTCAACTGGGACGATCGTCCAACTGGACGAGCGACCTGGACGGCCGACCCACACGGCGCCCGCCGCGCCGCCCGGCGCCTGCGCGGCGCGCCCCGGTCAGTACCAGCCGGTGGCCTGCGAGTGCCCCCACGCCCCGCACGGGGTGCCGTAGCGGCCCGCGATGTAGTTCAGGCCCCACGTGATCTGCGTCTTGGCGTTGGTCCGCCAGTCCGAGCCGACCGACGCCATCTTCGAGCCCGGGAGCGCCTGCGGGATGCCGTACGCGCCGCTCGACGCGTTCGACGCCTGGACCCGCCAGCCGGACTCCCTGTTCCACAGCGACACGAGGCACGAGAACTGCGACGAGTCCCAGCCGCGGTCCGCGACCATCGCCTTGGCGATCGCCTGCGCGGACCCCGGCGAGACCACGACCGTCGTGGGGTCGGGGACCGCCATGGTGCCGACCAGGACGACCTCGTCGACGGGCTCCGCCGTCACCTTCTGGCTCACGAGCGTGCGCGAGACCTCGACGCCGCCCTTGGTGGCGATGCTGTAGGTGCGCTCGATCGAGCCGACCCGCCCGGTCGTCTTGACGACCTTCTGCCCCTTCGGCAGCGACGGGTCCTTGATCTCCTTCGAGTCGTACGCGACGACCTGCGTCACGTGCGACGTGGCCGACTTCCCGCGGTTCACGACGACGACCATGCCGTCGACCGCGGCCGCACCCACCGGCGCCGACGTCGTGTCCTTGGAACCGAGCTCGACCCCCGCGGCGGTGAGCACCTCGCCGACGGTCGCCGCCGACGTCGTCACCGGCACGTCCTGGCCGTCGACGAGCACGTGCAGCGACTTCGTCGTCGAGAGCCGCAGCGGGTCGCGCCCGAGCGGCTGCGCGCGGGACGCCGCGGACACCGCGCCGTCGCTACGCTCCCCCAGCGCGTCGAGGAGCTCGCCGACCGTGGACGCCGTGGTCGTGACCGTCTTCAGCTCGCCGTTGATCTCGAGCGTGACCTCGCGGCTCGTCCGCACGACGATCTCGTCGACGCCGCGGGCGGGCGCCGACAACGCCGGCTCGACGACGTCGCCGTCCTTGACCGCCACGTGCTGCTGCTTGAGCACGTCGCCCACGGTCCACCCGTACGCGTCGACCGCGCGGGTGCTGCCGTCGACGTCGAGGTCGAGGTGGCGGTGGTACATCGTGAACGCGCCCGTCGTCCCGACGACGGCCGCCAGGACCATGGCCTGGGCACCCCAGCGCATCGGGCGGCTCGTCAGGTGCGTCCGTTCCCGCGTGCGCTCCCGGTGGCGCGTGGCCTCGCGGAACAGGGCCGGGTGGGCCTCCGCGGTGTGCGTGTCGGCGGGGAGCGCGACGGGAGCGAGGTCGACGGCGGTCGTCGTGGGCACGTCGGCCGCGCGAGCGGGCGGCGGGGGCGGCGTGCCGGGCGTGGCGGCGGGAGGCTGAGGCGGCGTGCTCGGGGACGGCAGGGCCACCCGCGGCGCCACGGTCGACTCGACGACGGGAGCCCACGCGCGCAGCGCCGCCGCGGCCGTCGACGTCCGGTCGACCACGGGGACGGGCCCGGAGGGCGTGTCGATCATCGGGACGGGCGTGTCCGTCGTCGGCGGCCGCGGCACGGGCGGGACCACGGGCGTCGGGAACGTGCGGCGCGCCCAGGCGCCCGCGAGGCGCGGGACCTCGACGTCGCGACCGAGCGTCCGCGCGGGGGCGTCGGCCCGGTGCGACCGCGACGCGTGCGACCGGCTCGGACCGGGGCTGGGCAGCGGCGCGGACGCCGGGCGAGCCGCGGAGCGCGTCGTCGCGACGTCCCGCGCCCGCGTGGGCGGGCCGACGTGGAGCGAGGTCGTCGTGCGGGCGCCGTCCGTGCCGCCGCCCACCGGGGCGAAGTGGAGCTCGCGTCGCAGCACGGTCTCCGGTGCCGGGTGGTTCGCGGCCTGCTGCCGGCTGGCCTCCCGGGCGCGCTCCTCGCGCTCGCGCGCCTCGCGCAGCTCACGACGCGTCGGGAAGACCCGGGGCGCGGGCATCTCGTCGATCACGCGTGATCCGATCGTCGGCGGGACAGGGCGGTCCAAGCAGGTACTTCGTCGTTCCCCCCGACCGTCGGCAGCCGTGGCCGCCGGCCGTTGGAGACGAAGATAACGGACGGGTCACGGTATGCGTCAATCGGCCGACCTCCTCGACCTGCCCGCACGGTCACCACGCGCCGTACACCTCCGCGGTGTTCCGTGAGACCGCGGCGCAGAACTCCGCCAGTCCCAGGCCCTGTACCTCGGCCGCCCGGCGGACCGTGTGCGGCAGGAGGTACGGCGCGTTCGGGCGTCCACGGAACGGATGCGGCGTGAGGTACGGAGCGTCCGTCTCGACCAGGACGCGGTCGAGGGGCGTGACCGCGAGCGCCGCGCGGAGGGCGTCGTTCGCCCCGAACGTGAGCGGGCCCGCGAACGACAGGTACCAGCCGTGCCGGGCGGCGAGGCGCGCCAGCGCCGCGTCGCCCGAGAAGCAGTGGAAGACGGTGCGCTCGGGGGCGCCGTCGGAGAGGAGGACCTCGACGACCTCCGCGTGCGCGTCCCGGTCGTGGATCTGGACCGGCAGGTCGAGCTCCTTGGCGAGCGCGAGGTGCGCCCGGAAGGACTCGCGCTGGACCCGCTCGCCCGCCGGGCCGGTCCGGAACAGGTCCATGCCGGTCTCGCCGATCGCACGGACGCGCGGGTTGTCGCGGGCGACGGCCGCGACGCGGGCGATCGCCTCGTCGAGCGGGACCTCGTGGCGGGGCTGCGGGTCCGGCTCGAGCCCGTCGGGGCCGACCTCGCGGACGCCCGCGTGGAGCACCGCCTCGTTGGGGTGGATCGCCACCGCGCCGACGAGCGCGTCGTGCTCGCGGACCACGGCGTCGGTCCACGCCACGGCGTCGAGGTCGCAGCCGACCGTCACCAGGCGCGGGACGCCGACCGCGGCAGCCCGGGCCACGTGCTCGGCGACGGTGGGGACGTGCACGGGGTCCGCGCCGTCGTCGGGCACCCACGCCTGGCCGGGCGGTGTCCCGCCCAGGACGTGGTGGACCGAGTCGAGGTGCGTGTGGTTGTCGACGACCGGGACCGGGAGGGGCTCCGGGTCGGGCGGCCAGGCGTTCCGCTCCCGGCGGCGTTGCTCGCGCGACGCCACGGGTGTCAGGCCTTCTCGCGCAGCCGCTCGAGCTCCTCGTCGACGATCGAGTCGTCGAGCTTCGTGAAGATGGGCGTCGGCTTCGCGACCGGCGTCCCCGGCACGACGGCGCGCGGCTCCCACGTGAGCAGGTCGTCGCCCGTGTAGTCGCCCGTGATGACCGGGTAGTGCCGCGCGTCGTCGTCGAGGTCGGTGACCTCCTCGATGCGCGGCAGCGGCGTCACCGTGCCCGACCCGCCGAACGTCTCGTGGACCTGCTGCGCCGAGTGCGGCAGGAACGGCGCGAGCAGCGCGTTGCAGTCGCTCACCGCCTGCGTCACCGTGTGCAGCACCGTCGCGAGCCGGTCCGGGTCCGACTTGAGCTTCCACGGCTCGGTGTCCGAGACGTACTTGTTGACGTCGCCGACGACGCGCATCGCCTCGCCGATCGCCGCGCGCTGGCGGTGCGTCTCCAGCAGGTTGCCGACCGTGCCGAACGCCGACGTCGTGGTCGCCAGGAGCGCCTCGTCGACGGGCTGCCGCTGGCCGGGCGTCGGGATCGCGCCGAAGTTCTTGTGCACGAGGTTCGCCGTCCGGTTGACCAGGTTGCCCCAGCCCGCGACGAGCTCGTCGTTGTTCCGACGCAGGAAGTCGGCCCACGTGAAGTCCACGTCCTGGCTCTCGGGGCCCGCCGCGGCCACGTAGTAGCGGAAGGCGTCCGTCTGGTAGCGCGCCAGCATGTCGCGCACGTAGATCACGACGCCGCGCGAGGAGGAGAACTTCTGGCCCTCGACGTTGAGGAACTCGCTCGAGACGACCTCGGTCGGCAGGTTCAGCTCGCCGTACGGGCCGGGCGTCCCGCCCTTGCTGCCCTTGCCCGCGTACGCCAGCAGCTCCGCCGGCCAGATCTGCGAGTGGAACGTGATGTTGTCCTTGCCCATGAAGTAGTTCGAGACCGTCGCCGGGTCGTCCCACCACGCGCGCCAGGCCTCGGGGTCGCCCGACCGGCGCGCCCACTCGATGGACGCCGACAGGTACCCGATGACCGCGTCGAACCACACGTACAGGCGCTTGTTGGGGTTGTCCTCCCACCCCTCCAGCGGCACCGGGATGCCCCAGTCGATGTCGCGCGTCATGGCCCGCGGGCGGACGTCGTCGAGCAGGTTGAGGGAGAACTTCAGGACGTTCGGACGCCAGTTGGTGCGCGTGCGCAGCCACGCGTCCAGCGCGTCGACGAGCGCCGGCAGGTCGAGGAAGAAGTGGTTCGACTCGACGAACTTCGGGGTCTCGCCGTTGATCCGGCTCACCGGGTTGATGAGGTCGATCGGGTCGAGCTGGTTGCCGCAGTTGTCGCACTGGTCGCCGCGCGCGCCGTCGTAGCCGCAGATCGGGCACGTGCCCTCGATGAAGCGGTCCGGGAGCGTGCGGCCCGTCGACGGCGAGATCGCGCCCATCGACGTCTGCTCGACCATGTATCCGTTCTTGTGGACGGTGCGGAACATCTCCTGCACGACGGCGTAGTGGTTCCGCGTCGTCGTGCGCGTGAAGAGGTCGTACGACAGGCCCAGCTGCGCCAGGTCCTCGACGATGACCCGGTTGTACCGGTCGGCGAGCTGCTGCGGGGTCACGCCCTCCTGCTCCGCCTGCACGAGGATCGGCGTCCCGTGCTCGTCGGTGCCCGACACCATGAGCACGTCGTGGCCCGCCATCCGCATGTGCCGGCTGTAGACGTCGGAAGGGACACCGAAACCAGCGACGTGACCGATGTGGCGCGGGCCGTTCGCGTACGGCCACGCCACGGCCGAGAGGATGTGGGTCATGGCGTCATCCTAAGTGGGCTCCCGCCGACGGTGACGCTGCGTCCACCGACGGTGACGCCCCGTCCGCCGAGGGTGACGCTAGGTTCGCCGACGGCGACGTTCCGTTCGCCGAGGGTGACGTCGGGTTCGCCGACGGTGACGTGGTCCGGTCCGGGTGGGGCGGGAGGGGTGCGCGCGGTCTTCCATCCGCCTCGCTCGTTCCTCGCTCGGCTTCCCGCCCACCCAGCCACGACCGCGCGCACCCCTCCCGCCCCACCCTTCGCGCTCAGCCCACCTCCCGAGGCGCTCACCCACCCGCCGACGGGGCGTCACCGTCGGCGAAGGGGCGTGGCCGAGCTCCGATCAGCCCGCGCTCGGGACCACCACGCGCAGGAGCCGGTCGTCCTCGGAGGACGGCGTGCCACGGCCGTCCGTGTTGCTCGTGAGGACGAGCAGGGTGTCGGTCGACGGCGTGTCCTCGACGGTCGGGTCGAGCATCACCGTGCGGAGGCGGCCGTACGAGCCGTGGAGCAGGCGCTGCGGGCTGCCGACCGTCGCGCGGGCCGACGTCGGCGTGCCGGTCGCCGCCGGCTCGAGCGGGACGCGCCACAACGCCTCGCCCCGGAGCCCCGTGAGGTAGACCGCCGCGTCCGAGACCGCCAGGCCGGACGGGCTCGCGTCGTCGGTCCGCCACGTGACGAGCGGGTCCTGGTAGTGCGCGGGCGGGTTCGACGGGTCGCTCCCGGCGCCGTCGGCCTGCTTGCCCTCGACCTCGGGCCAGCCGTAGTTGCGCCCGGGCACGATCTGGTTGAGCTCGTCCCAGGTGTCCTGCCCGAACTCGCTCGCGAACATCCGCTTGCTCGCGTCCCAGCCGAGACCCTGGACGTTGCGGTGCCCGAGCGTCCAGACCCGGGTGCCGGAGGGGTTGCCGGGTGCGGGGTCGCCGGCCTGCGTGATGCGCAGGATCTTCCCGCCGAGCGACTGCGGGTCCTGCGCGTGCTGCCCGTCGGTCGCGTCGCCCGTCGTGACGTAGAGGTCGCCGTCAGGCCCGAACGCGAGCCGCCCGCCGTTGTGGAACTGCGCGGACGGGATGCCCGTCACGACCGGTGTGAGCTCCCCCAGGCTCGGCGACGACCCGAGCGTGAGCCGCGCCCGCACGACCTGGTTGCCCTGCGCCGTCGTGCGGTAGAGGAACACGCGGCCGTCCGACGCGAACGACGGCGACACCGCGACCCCGAGCAGACCGCTCTCCTGCTGGTGCACGGTCGTGCTCCGCAGGTCGTCCGCGCCCGTGCCGCCGACCTCGGTCTGCTCGCCCGACGCCAGGTCGACCACGACGACGTGCGCGTCGTCGCGCTCCGTGACGAGCACCTTCCCGCCCGGCAGCGGCGCGAGCCCCCACGGGGTGGCGAGGTGGGTCGCGAGCACGGTCACCTTCGGGTTCCCGGCCTTCCCGGGGGACGTCGCCGGGGCGGTGGGCGTCCGGGCGGTGGTGGCGGACGTCGCCGGGGGCGACGCCACGGACGGCGAGGGCGACGGCGACGAGCCCGTGCAGCCCGCGAGCGCCAGGCCGAGGGCGAGGGCGAGGGCGGCGGCAGGCAGGCCCGCGCGACGGGCGGAGTGACCCATACCTCATGGTCCGCCGCGGGGTCGCACCGCGCGACCGCCCGTGACACGGTGAAGGCATGGCTGATTCGACCGTCCCCCAGATCATGCTCAACAACGGCGTCCGGATCCCGCAGCTCGGGTTCGGTGTCTTCCAGGTCCCGCCCGAGGAGACGCGCGACGCGGTCGCGACCGCCCTCGAGGTGGGCTACCGGCACATCGACACCGCCCAGATGTACCGGAACGAACAGGGCGTCGGCGAGGCGGTCCGCGACTCGGGGATCCCGCGCGAGGAGATCTTCGTGACGAGCAAGCTGTCGAACGCGTTCCACGACCGGGACGCGGCGCTCGCGTCGTTCGACCGGTCGCTCGAGGCGCTCGGCTTCGACCAGCTCGACCTGTTCCTCGTGCACTGGCCGCTGCCGGACGTCGGGAGCTACGTCGAGACGTGGAAGGCGATGGAGGAGATCTACGCCTCGGGCCGCGCGCGGGCCATCGGGGTCTCGAACTTCCAGCCCCACCACCTGCGTCGCCTCCACACCGAGACGACGGTCGTGCCCGCGGTGAACCAGGTCGAGATCCACCCGTACCTCGTGCAGGACGAGCTGCGGGCCTTCGACGCCGAGCACGAGATCGCCACCGAGGCGTGGTCGCCGATCGCGCAGGGCCTCGTGCTGGGCGACCCGGTGATCGTCCAGATCGCCAAGGACCACGACCGGACGCCCGCCCAGGTCGTGCTGCGCTGGCACCTCCAGCGCGGCGAGATCGTCTTCCCGAAGTCGGTCACGCGCGCCCGCGTCGAGGAGAACTTCGCGCTCTTCGACTTCGAGCTCTCGGACGCCGACGTCGCGGCGATCACCGCGCTCGACCGCGGACAGCGCACGGGCGCCGACCCCGACACGTTCAACTGGGTCCCGGCGTCGTGACGGACCGCGCCCCGGCCCTGCCGGCTCCCGCCGTCCGCCTCGACAACGGGACGACGATCCCCCAGCTCGGCTTCGGCACGTACAAGGTGCCGCCCGCGGACACCGCGCGGCTCGTGCGCACGGCCCTCGAGCTCGGCTACCGCCACGTCGACACCGCCGAGATGTACGGCAACGAGCGGGAGGTCGGCGAGGCGGTGCGCGACTCGGGCCTCGCCCGCGACGAGGTCTTCGTGACGAGCAAGCTCGACAACCCGCACCACACCCCCGACGAGGCACGGGCTGCGTTCGACCGGACCATGGACGACCTCGGCCTCGACCAGGTCGACCTGTTCCTCATCCACTGGCCGCTGCCGACCGTGACCGACTACGTGGCGCGGTGGCGGGTGCTCGAGGAGGTGTACGCCGACGGCAGGGCCCGCGCGATCGGTGTCTCGAACTTCCAGGTCGCACACCTGCAGCGTCTGCTCGACGAGGCGGACGTCGTGCCCGCGGTCAACCAGATCGAGGTCCAGCCGTACTTCGTCCAGGACGAGCTGCGGGCGTTCCACGCCCGGCACGGCATCGTCACCGAGGCGTGGTCGCCGCTCGCACGCGGCAAGGTCCTCGACGACCCGGTCGTCGCGCGCGTGGCCGCCCACCACGGCCGCAGCCCCGCCCAGGTGGTGCTGCGCTGGCACCTGCAGCGGGGCGACGTCGTCATCCCGAAGGCGTCGAGCCGCGAGCGCATCGCGGAGAACGGCGCCCTGTTCGACTTCGCGCTGTCCGACGACGACATGGCCGCGATCACCGGGCTCGACCGCGACGAGCGCACCGGCAGCGCCGACCCGAACACGTTCGACGGCGTCCGCTGAGGTCAGCGGTCGTCGCCCGTGTCAGCGCGCCGCCGCCCCCGCGGTGGCGCGCAGGCGCGGGACCAGCGCGTCGCCGACCCGCGCAGCCTCCTGCCGGTACGGGGTGTCCGACAGGACGAAGTGCGTGACGCCCAGGTCCGCGTACCGGCGCAGGGCGGCCGCGACGTCGTCGGCGGACCCCACCAGCCAGGTGGCGCCCGCTCCCCCGGCGCCGTAGCGGCCGGGCACCGTGTACAGGTTCTCGTCGAGGACGTCGCCGCGCTCCGCCAGGTCGGCGAGCCGGCGCTGCCCGACCGCGGACTCGCGCCGGAACGCGGGCGTGAGCTGCTCGCCCGGCCGCCGGGCGAGCGCCGCGACCTTCGCCTCGGCGTCGCGCCATGCCTGGTCGGTGGTGTCGCGGACGACGGTGGTGACGCGCAGCCCGAACTCGAGCGGCGGCAGGTCGCGGTCGAGGGTCGTGGACAGCTCCCGGAGCCGGGAGATGCGGGCCTCGATGCCGTCGAGCGGCTCGCCCCAGAAGAGCTGGACGTCCGCCTCGGTCGCCGCGACCCGTTCCGCGGCGGGCGAGGCGCCCCCGAAGTAGAGCCGCGGCGCGCCGCCCGGCAGCCGCGGCACGACGGTCGACCCGGCGACGCGGAAGTGCGCGCCGTCGAACGTCACGTGCTCCTCCGTCCACAGCCGCCGGACGAGCCGCATGAACTCCTTGGTCCGCGCGTACCGCTGCGCCTGGTCGCCCTCGGCGTCCCCGTAGGCGGCCAGGTCGTCCTGCCCGCTCACGACGTTGACCAGCAGACGGCCACGGCTCAGGTGCTGGAGCGTCGCCGCCGCGCTCGCGAACTGCGCCGGCTGCCAGTACCCGGGCCGGATCGCGACGAGCGGACGGAACGTCGTCGTCAGGGCCGCGACCGCCGTCGCGACCGTGAAGGTGTCGGGGCGGCCCCAGCCCGTGCCGAGCAGCGCGCCCGACCAGCCGTGCGCCTCCGCGGCGCGGGCCAGGTCGACCGTGAAGTCGAGCGTGCCCCACCCGTCCGTCGTGAGGTCGCCGCGGTGGCCGGGTTCCAGCTCGTTCGGCAGGTACCAGAGGAGCTCGAGCGGGCGGGACGCCGGGTCGGCGGAGGCGGTGGCCATACGCGACGGTAGGCGTCGGGCACGGCCGGGGTCAGGGGCAGGTCCACGGTTCGGGCGGACGTTTCGCCCCGGGCCGCCTCATCGCGGACGGGGAGGCGCCTCGAGGCGGGGACGCGACGTCGTCAGAGCCGCTCGAGCCCCCGCTTGAGCCCCCGGACGGCCTGGCCGATGCGCTGCTCGTTCTCGATCATCGCGAACCGCACGAACCCGTCGCCGCCGGGACCGAACCCGACGCCCGGAGACACCGCGACGTCGCACCGCTCGATGACGTGCGTCGCGAACTCGACCGAGCCCATGTCGCGGTACGGCTCGGGGATCCGAGCCCAGGCGAACATGGTCCCGCCCGGCTTGTGGATGTCCCACCCGATGCGCTGCAGCCCGTCGTAGAGGGCGTCGCGCCGCGCCTCGTACACCGCCGACGCCTCGGCCGGGTAGTCCGTCGCCTCGTTGAGCGTGACGGTCGCCGCGATCTGGATGGGCTGGAACGTCCCGTAGTCGAGGTAGCTCTTGAGCTTCGCGAGCGCCCCGACGACGTCCTTGCGGCCCACGAGGAACGCGACCCGCCAGCCCGCCATCGAGTACGACTTCGTCATCGAGTACAGCTCGACGGCGACCTCCTTGGCGCCCTCGCACTCCATGATCGACGGCGGCGTGAACCCGTCGAACGTCATGTCCGCGTACGCGAGGTCGTGCACGAGCACCACGTCCCGCTCGCGCGCCCAGTCGACGAGCCGCTGCAGGTCCTCCTTGGTCGCGATCGTCGTCGTGGGGTTGTGCGGAAAGCTCAGGACGACGACGCGCGGCTTGGGCCACCCGTACTCCCAGGCCTCCATGACGCGGTCGATGTAGCCCGCCGCGTCGGTGCCGTCGCCGATGTCGACCTGGCGCGCGTCCGCGCCCGCGAAGTAGGGCCCCCAGATGTGGATGGGGTAGCTCGGCGTCGGGACGATCGCGGCGTCGCCCGGCTGCAGCAGCACCCACATGAGGTGGCTGAAGCCCTCCTTGGCGCCGATGGTCGAGATGATCTCGGTGTCCGGGTCGAGCAGCACGCCGAACCGGCGCGCGTACAGGGCGGCGACGGCCTCGCGGAGCTTCGGGATGCCGCGCGACGCCGAGTAGCGGTGGTTGCGCGTGTTGTGCGCGGCCTCCGCGAGCTTCTCGACGGCGATCTCCGGGCTCGGCAGGTCGGGGTTGCCGAAGCCGAGGTCGACGATGTCGCGCCCTGCTCGGCGTGCCTCGATCTTCAGCGCGTCGATGATCGTGAAGACGTACGGCGGCAGGCCGGGGATGCGGCGGAACTCGATCTCGCGGGGCATGTGACGCAGGTTACTCGTGGCTCCCACCTGCGACGGCGCGTGCTCGCAGGACGACCCGCCGATCCGCCCGGGATCCTCACACGGCGGGCCGCAGGTTCCGCGCGAGGTGCTGCAGGACGTCGACCGCGGTCGCGAGGTCCGCGGGGTCGATGCCCTCGGTCACGCGCTCGCGGGCTGCGGTGACGTCGTCGAGCAGGCGGTGGTACGCCGTCTGGCCCTCGGGCGTGATGAGCCAGCCGTCCGGGGCGCTCTGCACCCAGCCCCGGGCGACGAGGTCCTGGACCTCCGTCTCGAACCCGTGCAGGACGCCGTCCACGGCCTCCGACTGGGCCGCGCCACCCGCGAGCAGCGTGAGGACGTGCCAGTGCCGCCGCCCGAGCCCCGCCTGCGGGACGGTCTCCCCGAAGCGCTCGTCGAGGAGGCGAGCGACGAGGCTCACCCAGTACCCGATCGTCTCCATCGACCCACCTCCTGCCGACCACGGTAGGCCCGACGGGACGGTCCCGGCGCGACGGACGGGGCGCGTCTCCACGACGGCCGACGCGGGTGGCAGAGTGGGTGCATGAGCGAGGAGAACCGCCGGGCCCTGGTCGTCGTCGACGTGCAGCCGACCTTCTGCGAGGGTGGCGAGCTCGGCGTGGACGGCGGGAACGACGTCGCGCGGCGCATCGCGGAGTACGTGGCCGCGCACCGCGACCGGTACACGCTCGTCGCGACGACGCAGGACTGGCACATCGACCCGGGCGACCACTTCTCCGACCACCCCGATTACGTCGACACCTGGCCCCCGCACGGGCTCGCCGGGTCGCCGAACGCCGAGCTCCACCCGGCGCTCGCCGACCTCGCGCCCGACGTCAGCGTCAAGAAGGGCCAGCACGCGGCCGCCTACTCCGGCTTCGAGGGCACCGACCCGTCCGGCCGGCCGCTCGCGGAAGCCCTGCGCGACGCGGGCGTGGACGCGGTGGACGTCGTCGGGATCGCGGAGTCGCACTGCGTCAAGGCGACCGCGCTCGACGCGCACGCCCTCGGCCTGCCGACCCGCGTGCTGACGGACCTCACCGTGCCGGTGTCGCCCGAGCTCGGCGCCGCGGCCCGCGAGGAGCTCGCGGCCGACGGCGTGACGCTCGTGCCGTCGTCGGCGGCCTGACCCGCTCCCCCTCCCTCTCGCGAGCTGTCAGAAGCTCGCTGCACCCCGCTGCCGCCAGGTTCTGACGACTCGAGGGGCGCACGCCGTTGTCAGAAGCTCGCGGCACCCCGCTGCCGCCAGGTTCTGACAACCCCGGAGCGAGGGTCAGGCGGTGCGGGCCGCGAGCGCCGCGGCGTACAGGTCGCGCTTGCTCACGCCCGCGCCCCCGGCGCCCGACGCCTCCGCGACCGCGGCGACCGCCTCCTTGAGCCGCTCCCCCGCGGCGACGCGCTCGAGCACCTCGTCGACGAGCTCGTCCACGCTCACGGCCCCGGCCCGGGACGCGCCGGCGACGACGACGGCGATCTCCCCCCGCAATGGCTCGGCCTGCGCGCGCTCGGCGAGGTCTCCGAGACCCCCGCGCAGCACCTCCTCGTACGTCTTCGTGAGCTCGCGGCAGACGGCGGCCGGACGGTCCGCGCCGAAGGCCTCGGCCATCGCGGCGAGGGTGTCGGCGATCCGGTGCGGCGCCTCGAAGAACACCATGGTCCGGGGCTCGCGGCCGAGCGCCTCCAGCGTGCGGCGCCGCTCGCCGGGCTTGCGGGGCGGGAACCCCTCGAACGTGAAGCGGTCGGTCGCGATCCCGGAGACCGCGAGCGCGGCCAGGACCGCGGACGGGCCGGGCGCCGTCGTGACCGGGAGGTCGCGCTCGACGGCGCGCGTGACGACGCGGTAGCCCGGGTCGGAGACCGACGGCATCCCCGCGTCGGTCACGACGAGCACCGTCCCGCCGCCCTCGACGACGTCGAGGAGGTCGTCCGCGCGGGCGGTCTCGTTGTGCTCGTGGTAGCTGACGACGCGGCCGCTCACGTCGAGGCCCAGCCGACCGGCGAGGGCGTGCAGGCGGCGCGTGTCCTCGGCCGCGACGACGTCCGCTTCGGCCAGGAGGCGGCGCAGGCGAGGCGACGCGTCGTCGGCGTTGCCGATGGGGGTGGCGGCGAGGACGAGGACACCGCCGGGGCGGTCGGAAGGCCGCTCGGGGCGGCTCTCGGCTCGGGTCTCGGCGCTGCTCATGGCCCCCACTGTCCCACGCCGTACCATGACGGGCGTGTCCGCGACGAGCAGTGCTGCCGAGCAGCCCACCGAGCCCGAGCCCGGGTCCGCCGCGCCGGCGGACGGGAGGCCGGGCGGCCGCCACGTCGCGGGTGCGACCACGGACACGACGCCGCCGGAGCCGACCGGTGCCGAGACGCCGGCCGGTGAGGGCGAGGCGCCCACGCCGGAGGGCGCGGCAGCGCCGGGCGTCCCCGAGCCGAGCCCCCGGGACCGCTACCTCCTGAAGCTCTTCGGCCCGCGCCGCCTCGCGCTCGGCTCGACGGCGCGCGACCGGTTGTGGGGCTGGCTCGGCCCGCTGCTCGTCACGGTGCTCGCCGCCGTCCTGCGGCTGTACCACCTGGGCTACCCCACGACCCTCGTCTTCGACGAGACCTACTACGTCAAGTACGCGTACTCGCTGCTCAGCGCAGGCTACGAGGCGAAGTGGCCCGACAACCCGAACCCCGCGTTCGAGTCGGGCGACGTCAACACCTACCTGCACCAGGCGGACTACGTCGTCCACCCGCCGCTCGGCAAGTGGATGATCTCGCTGGGCCTGCGGTTCGGCGGCGCGGAGAACCCCTGGGCCTGGCGCATCAGCACCGCGGTGGTCGGGATCCTCGCGGTCTGGATCGTGGCGCGGATCGCGCGACGGCTCTTCGGCTCGACGCTCGTCGGCGTGCTGGCCGGCCTGTTCATGGCCGTCGACGGCGAGGCGATCGTCCACTCGCGCACGTCGCTGCTCGACAACTTCGTCATGTTCTGGGCGCTGGTCGCGTTCGCGTTCCTCATCCTCGACCGCGAGCAGGCCAGACGGCGGCTCGCCGACCGCTGCGCGGCGATCGTCGAGGCCGGCGGCGAGATCGGCAAGTACGGGCCGCGGCTCGGCTGGCGCTGGTACCGCTTCCTCGCGGCCGTGTCGCTGGGCCTGATGTGCGGGACGAAGTGGTCGGGGATCTACTTCATCGCGGTGTTCGGCCTGCTCACGGTCGGCTGGGACATGACCGCGCGCCGCGCCGTCGGGGTCAAGCGGTGGTGGGAGGACGCGCTCCTCGTCGACGGGATCCCGGCCGTCCTGGTCATGCTCCCGACGGCGCTGCTCGCCTACCTCGCGACGTGGTGGGGCTGGTTCCGCAACCCGATATCGTACATGCGGCAGTGGGCCGAGCAGAATCCCGGCCAGGGCGTGAGCTGGCTGCCGCCCGCCCTGCGGTCGTTCTGGGAGTACCACGTCCAGATGTGGCACTTCCACAACACCCTGGACACCCCGCACCCGTACCAGGCCAACCCGCTGGGCTGGATGCTCCAGTGGCGGCCGACGTCGTTCTACTACGAGTCGGTCAAGCCCGGTCAGCAGGGCTGCGGCTCGTCGCCGTGCTCGCAGGCCGTCACCTCGCTCGGCAACCCGGTGCTGTGGTGGGCGGGCGCGCTGTGCCTCGCGGTCGCCGTCGTGTGGCTGTTCGTCGCGCGCGACTGGCGCGCGACCGCGGTGCTGGCGGGCGTCGTCGCGGGCTGGTTCCCGTGGTTCGCCTACATGCACCGGACGATCTTCACGTTCTACTCGATCGTGTTCACGCCCTGGGTCATGATGGCCGTCGCCTACGTGATCGCGCTGCTCCTCGAGGAGACCCAGGGCGAGAGACGCGCCAGACGCCGGGTGGTCGTCGGGGTGAGCATCTTCGTGACAGTCGTGGTCGCGGTGAGCCTCTTCTTCTACCCGATCTGGACGGCGCAGACGGTCCCGTACGACTTCTGGCACATCCACATGTGGCTGCCGAGCTGGATCTGACGCGCCTTGCCCGGAGTTGTCAGAAGCTCGCGACAGTAGAGCGTCGCCAGCTTCTGACAACCCGCCTCGTCACCCGACGTGTCAGAAGCTCGCTGCCCTCTACCGCAGCGAGCTTCTGACACGTCGGGTGCGACGCACGCGTCAGGCCCAGTCGACGCCCGGGCTCGCGTGGAACGTGAGCCCGCGCTCGCGCCACCGCGCGGACTCGCGCGCGACCCGGCCCGCGAAGCCCTCCCACGACCGCTCGCCCGCGGGCGTCCACCCGACCTCGGCCGACGCCGCGAGGCGAGGGAGCAGGCGCATGAAGAGCGTGTCCTCGTCGGGGATCCGCTCGGACCAGATCGCCGCCTCGACCCCGATCACGGCGTCGCCGTCGATCCCGTCG
>Ga0180221_1001001_pt1 | contig 20848 bp, 15 predicted proteins | sample eDN5th37CKraftMG_FD_151339 | JGI IMG/M metagenome (GOLD analysis project Ga0180221, IMG submission 151339) | Enriched Miracle-Growth compost microbial communities from Emeryville, California, USA - eDNA 5th pass 37_C Kraft MG (version 2) (version 2) ...
GCCAGGGCGGCGCGGGCCTCGTCGCTGCGCCCGGCGTCCAGCAGCAGGCGCACGCTGGCCAGATGCATGCGCTGGGCGGTCAGCGGCTGGTTGATCTCGTGGGCCAGGGCCGCCGACATCTGCCCCAGGGCGGCCAGCTTGGCGGCCTGCACCAGGCCGTCCTGGGCGGTTTTCAGGGCGGCGGTGCGTTGTTCCACCAACTGCTCCAGTTCCTCGCGGCTGCGCTGGCGCAGGCGGGCGATGCGCCAGCGCTGTTGCAGCAGCAGGGCCAGGAACACCAGCGCCAGCCAGGCCCCGGCGGCGGCCAGGCGCGCGGTGGCGACGTCGCTCTGCACGCCGCGGGCGTCGCGCAGCAGGTGCAGGGTCCAGTCGTCGTCGGGCAGGCTCAGGGACTGCCAGAGGTAGTCGGTTTCGTCGTCCTTGGCGCCGACGCGCACCAGGCGGCTGTCCTCGCCCAGCGGCTGCAGGGTGCGGTGCTGCAACGGGCTCAGCGGCTGGCGGTCGTACTGGCGGGTCTGCGCCAGTTCCAGGCGGGCGAAGGTGTCCAGCGGCTGCAATTCGCGGTAGCGCCAGCCGGGGTGGTTGGCGAGGAAGACGATGCCCTTGGTGTCGCTGACCAGCACCAGGTCGGGGGTCTGGCTCCACTGCTGTTCCAGGTCGGGGAACTCCAGCTTGACCACGATGGCGCCGAGGAAGCGCCCGGCCTCGTCGCGCACCGCGTTGGCCAGGAAGTAGCCGGGGATGCCGGTGGTCACGCCCACCGCGTAGAAGCGCCCGGTGCCCTGGGCGATGGTCTGGCGGAAGTAGGGGCGGAAGGCGTAGTTGTGGCCGACGTAGCTGGTCGGCAGGCGCCAGTTGCTGGCAGCCACCGCCAGGCCGTCGTGGTCGAGCAGTTCCAGGGTGGAGGAGCGCGCCGCGGCGTTGATCCGCTCCAGCTTGAGGTTCAGCGCCTGCTGCAGCTCGCCCGTGATCGGGCCGGCCAGGGCCTGGCGCAGTTCCGGGTCCAGGGCCAGCACCGCCGGCAGACTGCGGTAGCGTTCCAGCAGGGTGCGCAGGGAGCTGACGTACAGCCCCAACTGTTCGTGGGCGGCCTCGGCCTCGGCGAGCAGCGAGCGGTGCCGCGCCTTTTCCCCGGCCCAGTACACCGACAGCAGCAGGCCGGCCAGCACCAGCAGGCTGGCGAGGATCAGGCGCAGGGGACGGGTTGGGCTCATGGCGCTCGGTGCGGGTGGGCGGAGCGCGACCATAGCACGTCCGGGCACTGGTCCGGCGCGGCCGCGGGTCGCTACACTGCGCGACCCTCGAGGAGAACGTCCGATGCAGTTGATCGCCTGGTCCCATTCCTGCTCCGCCGGCTTCACCCTGCGCGGCTGGCGCAGCGAACCCAGCGGCAAGCCGTTGCTGCACTTCCTGCATGGCAATGGTTTCTGCGGGCGGGCCTACGAGCCGATGCTCAAGCACCTGGCGCGGGACTTCGACCTCTGGCTGTGCGACGTCCAGGGCCACGGCGACAGCGACCACGGCGGGCGCTTCCATGGCTGGAACCGCAACGCCGAGATGGCCGTAGAGGCCTTCGAGGCCGGCCGCGGGGGCTACGGCGAAGTGCCGCGCTACGCCTGCGGGCACAGCTTCGGCGGCGTGCTCAGCAGCCTGATCCTGGCGCGCCATCCGCAGCTGTTCGAACGCGCGGCGCTGCTCGACCCGGTGCTGTTCACCCCGGCGATGATCGGCGTGATGGCGCTGTCCGAAGTGCTCGGCCTGCACGAGCGCAGGGCCATGGTGCAGAAGGCCAGGGCGCGGCGCAGCCAGTGGCCGGACCGCGCCGCCGCCTATTCCGGCCTGCACGGCCGCGGCATCTTCAAGGGCTGGACCGACGAGGCGCTATGGGCCTATGTGGAGAACGCCATCAAGGCGGTGGACGACGGCGTCGAGCTGAAATGCCGGCCGAGCCGCGAGGCGGAAATCTTCAGCTCCTTCCCCAAGCGCCTGTGGCCGTCGCTGGCGAAAGTGAGCACGCCGACCCTGGTGCTGTTCGGCGAGCGGACCTACCCCTTCGTGCCCAGGTCGGTGGCCCGCTGGTGCGCGCAGAACACCCACGTCGGCGGGCAGAACGTCGCCGGCGGGCATTGCTTCATGCAGGAATACCCCCAGGACAGCGCCGAGCGGGTGGCGCGCTTCCTGCTCGGGCACGAGTAGCTAGTCGCCGACCTTCTTGTCGGCGTGGTTGCGCCGCCACTCGTCCAGCCGCACCACCTCGGCCTTGTGCCGTGGCGCCTGTGGCTCGGCCGTGGGCGCCGGCAGGGCCTGGGCGATTTCCACCACCGCGTGCACCTCGTGGGGCTCGGGGTGGAAGCGGAAGGGCTCCAGCTCGATCGGGCCGGGGCGCTGGCCGAGCATGGTGATGCTGCCGTTGTAGCGGTCCTGGCCGCTGGCGGTGAACTCGAAGCCGTATTCCCGGGCCAGGCAGAGCATGCCGTTGGCGCCGCGGCGCAGGCGCAGGCGGCGCAGGGCGACGTTCTCGTCGAGCAGCTCCACCCCCTGCCGCGCGCAGTGCTGGCGCGCCAGCTGCAGGGCGCGCTCGCGGATGCCGTGGGCGCGCCACCACCAGGCGGCGGCCGTGGCCAGCAGGAGGAATACGAAAAGGTTGCCCAAGGTCACTTCAAGGCTCCGCTCGGGAAGAGGCGCTCCAGCTTACCGAGTCTGTAGGAACGCGGCGAGAGCCGCCGGTTCCCAGGTGGTGATTTGCGCCCCATACTGACACATCCAGTTGCAGGAATTCGTCATGTCGTCGCGCACTCCCCACGTCCTCGCCATCCAGTCCCACGTCGTCTTCGGCCATGCCGGCAACAGCGCCGCCGTGTTCCCGATGCGCCGCGTCGGGGTGAACGTCTGGCCGCTGAACACCGTGCAGTTCTCCAACCATACCCAGTATGGCCACTGGACCGGCCAGGTGCTGCCGCCGGAGCAGATTCCGGCGCTGGTGGAGGGCATCGCCGCCATCGGCGAACTGGGCAACTGCGACGCCGTGCTTTCCGGCTACCTGGGCAGCGCCGCCCAGGGCCGCGCGATCCTCGAGGCGCTGGCGCGCATTCGCGAGGCCAACCCGCGGGCGATCTACCTGTGCGACCCGGTGATGGGCCACCCGGACAAGGGCTGCATAGTGGCGCCGGAAGTCGGCGAGTTCCTGCTCCAGGAAGCCGCCGCGGTGGCCGACTACCTGTGCCCCAACCAGCTGGAGCTGGACAGCTTCTGCCAGCGCAGCCCGCAGTCCCTGGAGGATTGCGTGGAGATGGCGCGCAGCCTGCTGGCGCGCGGCCCCAAGGCGGTGCTGGTGAAGCACCTGAACTACCCGGGCAAGCCGTCGGACGCTTTCGAGATGCTGCTGGTCAGCGCCGAGGGCACCTGGCACCTGCGCCGCCCGCTGCTGGCCTTCCCGCGCCAGCCGGTGGGCGTCGGCGACCTGACCTCCGGCCTGTTCCTGGCCCGCCTGCTGCTGGGCGATGCGCCCTGCACGGCCTTCGAATTCACCGCCGCGGCGGTGCACGAAGTGCTGCTGGAGACCCAGCACTGCGGCAGCTACGAGCTGGAACTGGTGCGCGCCCAGGACCGCATCGCGCACCCGCGGGTGCGTTTCGAGGCGAAGGCGATCTGAGTTGAATGCAGGTTGCCTGGCGTGTTGTCCGTCAGGCGCCTGCCGGTCATATCGGCCTGGCTTCGCTCAATAGCCGGGCGCGGAATTTCGCTGGGATGTCGCCGGGCGTCAGCAAATCTACCTTCATGCCCAGTAGTTCCTGCAATTCGTCCTGCAGGCCGCCGAGATCGAACAGGTGGGTACCGGGTACCACGTCCACCAGCAGGTCGAGGTCGCTGCCATCCTGGTCGGTGCCATACAGGACCGAACCGAATATGCGTGGATTGAGCGCGCCGTAACGTAGCGCGAGGTCGCGCACGACCTCGCGATTCCGCTCCAGAGCGACCGAGGGCCTCATGGCCTCAAGCCGACTGCGGCAACCCATCCGGCTGCGGCGCCGGGGTGCCGTGCTGCTCGACGCGCTGGTACATGCCCTGGGCGATCTCGCGTTCGCCCATGATCACCAGGCTGGCGCCGTTCTGTTCCAGGTATTCCACCTCGGCGTCGAAGTGCGCGCGGGCGATGATGTCCAGCTCGGGGTTGGCCGCGCGGGCGCGGCTGGCGATCTGCCCGGCCTCGAAGCCGTTGGGGATGGCGATCAGCAGCCAGCGCGCGGTGGTGATGTTGGCCAGGGCCAGCACTTCCGGGTTGGCGGCGTTGCCGACCACTACGCTGAGGCCGCGCTCGCGCAGTTCGGCGGCCTTCTCGCGCTTGTCCTCGATCACCACCAGCGGCGTGCCGTCCTTCTGCAGGCGCGCGCTGACCAGTTCGCCGACGCGGCCGTGGCCGATGAGGATGGCGTGCTCGTGCTCGCGCACCGGCGGCGGCAGGTCCTCGTCCTGCGCCTGGGCCTCGCTGGGCTGGGCGCTTTCCTTGCGCGCCTGCAGGCGCTCGATGGCGATGAACAGCAGCGGGTTGACCAGGATCGACAGGATGGCGCCGGCCAGCACCAGGTCGCGGCCCTGCTCGGGCAGCAGTTCGAGGGTCACGCCCAGGCCGACCAGGATGAAGGAGAACTCGCCGATCTGCGCCAGGCTGGCGGCGATGGTCAGCGCGGTGCTGTTGGGGTGGCCGAACAGGCGCACGATGACGTAGGCGGCCACCGACTTGCCGAAGACGATGACCAGGAAGGTGGCCAGCACCGGCAGCGGCTCCTGGATCAGGATCGCCGGGTTGAACAGCATGCCCACCGAGACGAAGAACAGCACGGCGAAGGCGTCGCGCAGGGGCAGCGAGTTTTCCGCCGCCTCGTGGCTGAGCTCGGATTCGTTGAGGATCATCCCGGCGAAGAAGGCGCCGAGGGCGAAGGACACGCCGAACACCACCGCCGAGCCGGTGGCGATGCCCAGGGCGATGGCCAGCACGGCGAGGGTGAACAGCTCGCGCGAACCGGTCGCGGCGACCTTCTCCAGGGCCCAGGGCACCACGCGGCGGCCGCCGAGGATCATCACCGCGACGAAGGCCACCACCTTGCCCAGGGTCAGCAGGATCGGCAGCAGGATGCCGCCGCTGGCGCCGTCCTCGGCCTTGCCGCCAAGCGTGCCGGCCAGCGCCGGCAGCAGCACCAGGGTGAGGACCATGGCCAGGTCTTCGACGATCAGCCAGCCGATGGCGATGCGCCCGCGCTTGGTGTCGATCAGCTGGCGCTGTTCCAGGGCGCGCAGCAGCACCACGGTGCTGGCCACCGACAGCGCCAGGCCGAACACCAGGCCGCCGCCCAGCGGCCAGCCCATCATCCAGGCCAGGCCCATGCCGAGCAGGGTGGCCACGCCGATCTGCACCACCGCGCCGGGGATGGCGATGGCCTTCACCGAGAGCAGGTCTTTCAACGAGAAGTGCAGGCCGACGCCGAACATCAGCAGGATCACCCCCAGTTCGGCGATTTCCGTCGACAGCGCCTGGTCGGCGACGTAGCCGGGGGTGAAGGGCCCGGCCAGCACGCCGGCCAGCAGGTAGCCGACCAGCGGCGAGATGCGCAGGCGGTTGGCCAGGGCACCGAGGATGAAGGCCAGCACGAAGCCGACGGCGAGGGTGGTCAGTAGCGGTGTGTGGTGCATGGTCTGGGCTCCGGGCACGCAGGGAACTGCCGCCCCGGGAGGGCGGTGGTTCGCAGGTGGATCACGGGGGCAAACCCGCGGATTGGGCAAGTCTAGGCGCTGGCGAGGCTTTCGGCCTTGCCGACGCTCAAGGTTAACTTGTTGACGCGCCGGACTTTTTCAGCGGCACTTGAGAAATCTTGTCAAGAAATGTCGGCATCCTTGTCCCATTCTTCACGAATTGCCTGGTAACGCTGCTCAAGTTCCTGGCGCAGCTGGCGGCGCTGCTGGGCCTGGGCGAAGCGCCGGCGCTCCTCCCGGGTGACCGGCTGCAGCGGCGGCACGGCGGTGGGTTTGCGCGCGTCGTCCAGCGCCACCATGGTGAAGAAGCAACTGTTGGTGTGGCGCACGGATTTCTCGCGGATGTTCTCGGTGACCACCTTCACGCCGATCTCCATGGAGGTGCGGCCGGTGTAGTTGACCGAGGCGAGGAAGGTCACCAGTTCGCCGACGTGGATCGGCTCGCGGAAGATCACCTGGTCGACCGAGAGGGTCACCACGTAGTGGCCGGCGTAGCGGCTGGCGCAGGCGTAGGCGACCTCGTCGAGGTACTTGAGCAGGGTGCCGCCGTGGACGTTGCCGGAGAAGTTGGCCATGTCCGGGGTCATCAGGACGGTCATGCTGAGTTGGTGGTTGCCGGGTTCCATATCGCTCTCGCAAGGCGGGTGGGGGATGCCAAGACTGGACGCACTGCGCCCAGCCCCGCGACACACTCTTTTCTATACCCCCCATTGGCCCCGGCGAACAGGGGCGCGCGCCAATCGCCGGGCGATTGGCGCGCGGCGCGGCTCAGCGGCCGGCGGAGAGGCCGAAGTCGATGGCCAGGTCGGCGCCGGTGATGGCTTCGGATTGCGGGCCGCAGAGGTACCAGACCAGGTCGGCGACCTCTTCCGGGCGGATGAAGCGCGCTTCCTTGCCCTGTGGATAATCCCGCAGCAGGCCGAGCTTGTAGGCGGCGGGGTTGCCCTGGCCGTAGCGCTCGGCCTGGTAGTCGAGCATCGGCGTGGCGATGTCGGCCGGGGAGATGGCGTTGACGCGCACGCCGTCCGCGGCCAGTTCCAGGGCCAGGGTGCGGGTGAGCATGGTCAGCGCCGCCTTGCTCGCGCAGTAGGCCGCCGAGCCGCGGTAGGCCTGGCGCCCGGAATCGCTGGAGATGTTCACGATGCAGCCGCGGTTGTCCTTGAGGTAGGGCGTGGCGGCCTGGCACATGTAGAACGCGGCCTTGAGGTTGACCCCCAGGACCAGGTCGAAGTCGTCCTCGTTGAAGTTCTCCACCGGGCCCTCGCGCCAGACCCCGGCGGCGTTGACCAGCGCGTCCAGGCGGCCGGTGCGGGCGAGGATGTCCGCCACCAGGCTCTGGCAGTTGTCCGCCCGGCGCAGGTCGGCCACGGCGCTGGCGTCCAGCGGCACCTGGGCGTTGAGCGCATGCAGCCCGCTCTTGTCGACGTCGGTGGCGGCGATGCGCCAGTGGCTCTGGGCGAAGCGCTTGGCGATGGCCTTGCCGAGGCCGCCGGCGGCCCCGGTGATCAGAACAACGGGTGTGCTCATTGACTGAGTGATCTCCCTGCCTGATAGGGAAACGGCGCGCCGTCAGGCAGTGGCGGCACGCCGCAAGGAAGAGGGCCGCACGGGCGGCCCTCTGTCTCTACTGACCAAGAAAAGACCAGAATCTTCGCTTTGCCAGGGTAATTTTTTCGTAAATCCCGCTGGAGCTTTCGTAGGCGACTGATGGTCGCGCTGGCTCAGGCGTGGTGCAGGTACCAGCGCCAGTCCTGCTCGCCGACCTCGCCCATGAATTGCCGGTATTCCTCCCACTTGATGGCCAGGAACACCTTGAGGAACTCCTCGCCCAGCGCCTCGCGGGCCCAGCTGGAGGCCTCCAGGGCGCGCAGCGCGGTGAGCCAGTCGGTGGGCAGGAACTCGCGGGCCTGCTCGTAGCCGTTGCCCTCGATGGCCGCGCCGGGGTCGAGCTGTTCGCGGATGCCCTTGTGGATGCCGGCGAGAATCGCCGCGGCGGCCAGGTAGGGGTTGGCGTCGGCGCCGCAGATGCGGTGCTCGATGTGCCGGCTCTGCGCCGGGCCGCCGGGCACGCGGAAGGACACGGTGCGGTTGTTCACCCCCCAGCTCTTGGCCAGCGGCGCGTAGCTGTTGGCCTGGAAGCGGCGGAAGGAGTTGGCGTTGGGGCAGAAGATGGCCAGGGAGTCGAGCAGCGTGGCCATCATGCCGCCGATGGAGTGGCGCAGCAGTGGCGTGCCATGCGGGCCTTCAAGGTCGGAAAGCTCGCTGGCGTAGAGATTGTTGCCCTGTTCGTCGGCCAGGCTGACGTGCAGGTGCATGCCGCTGCCGGCACGGTCGCCGAACGGCTTGGCCATGAAGCAGGCCTGCAGCCCGTGCTTGTTGGCCACGCCCTTGACCAGGCGCTTGTAGCGCACGCCTTCGTCGATGGCCTGGAGCACGTCGAAGCGGTGCTCCAGGGTCAGTTCCAGTTGGCCAGGGGCGTATTCGGAGATGGCCGTGCGCACCGGCAGGCCCTGGGCCTCGCAGGCGGCGTAGAGGTCGTCGAGGAAGGGCTGCATCTGTTCCAGCTCGTACACGCCGTAGACCTGCGGCGCCTGCGGGCGCACGCCGTTCATCTGCAGCGCCGGCTGCGGGCGGCCCTGGGCGTCGCGCTGCTTGTCCAGCAGGTAGAACTCCAGTTCCACCGCCATCACCGGGTGCAGGCCCTCGGCCTTGAGCCGCTCGACCACGCGCACCAGGGCCTGGCGCGGGTCCGCCGGGGTGGCCGGCAGGCCCTGGGTCGGGTGCATGCTGACCTGCAGCTGGCCGGTGGGCGAGCTGCGCCAGGGTTGCAGGGTCAGGCTGCCGGGCAGCGGGTAGGTCCAGCAGTCGGCGTCGGCCACTTCCCAGACCAGCCCGGTGCCTTCGACGTCCTCGCCCTGCACGGTGAGCGCGAGGATCGAGCTGGGCAGCGGCCGGCCGTTGTCGTAGATGGCCAGCAGCTCGTCGCGGTGCAGCAGCTTGCCGCGCGGGATGCCGTTGGCGTCGATGATGAACAGCTCGATGCTGCGTACCTCGGGGTGCGCGGCGAGGAAGGCTTCGGCTTCCTTTCGATCGGCGAATTGCATGGTGGTCCTCGGTTGGCGCGGCGCGCCGGATGTTCTCTTCGTAGGAGCAACTGTCTTGCAGGCTGCACCGTAGGATGGGTTGAGCCTGCGAAACCCATGTTGCCGTGGTGATGGGTATCGCTTCGCTCAACCCATCCTACGACGGCGCTGCTCCTGTTCCTTGTAGGAGCGGATTCATCCGCGATCCGCCGGCAGGCGGCAGGCATCGTGGACGGAGTCCGCTACGACGGTGCATCAAGCCTCGCGCGCGCCAGGAATCGCCAGCAGCTCGGTGATGCCCGCGTCGAGGGTGTCGATCAGGCGGTCGACGTCGGCTTCGCTGGTGTCCGGGCAGCACAGGGTCATGTTGTGGAACGGCGTGATCAGGATGCCGCGGTTGATCAGGTACAGGTGCAGGGCCATCTGCAGTTCGTCGTGGAAGGCCGCTTCGGCCTCGGCGCCGGTGCGCGGCGAGACCGGGCAGAACTGGAACTCGCTGCGCGCGCCCAGCTCGGTCACCGACCACTTCAGGCCGTGCTTGGCGATCAGCCGGCGGAAGCCGTCAGCCAGGCGCCTGGCCAGCGGCAGCATGTGGTCGTAGGCGGCCTGGGTCATCACCTGTTCCAGGTTGGCGCGCATGCAGTGCATGGCCAGGGCGTTGGCCGAGAGGGTGGTGCCCATGCCGCTGTGGCCGTGGCCATGGCTGTCTTCCTGGGCCTTCTGCCGCGAGGCGAGCATCTTCTCGGCCATGTCCGCGCTGCAACCGAAGATGCCGCAGGGCACGCCGCCGGCGATCGGCTTGCCGACCACGAAGAAGTCCGGGTCGAGGTTCCACAGTTTCGTGCAGCCGCCGATGCCGGTGGAGATGGTGTGGGTTTCGTCGATGATCAGCAGCGCGCCGTACTTGCGCGTCAGCTCGCGGCACTTCTGCAGGAAGCCCGGATCGGGCAGGACCATGCCGATGTTGGTCATCGCCGGCTCGCACAGCAGGGCGCAGACGTCGCCCCTGGCCAGCGCGGCTTCCAGCGCTGCGACGTCGTTGAAGGGGATGGAGCGGCTGTACTGGGTCAGGTCGTAGGCCTGGCCGACCAGGCCGGAGCGCGGCACGGTCTCGCCGTCGCGGTAGCGCACCATGACGTCGTCGACGGTGCCGTGGTAGCAGCCGTCGAACACCAGCAGGGTGTTGCGCCCGGTGATGGCGCGGGCCCAGCGCAGCACGTAGCGGTTGGAGTCGGTGGCGGTGGCGGTGACCTGCCAGAACGGCAGGCCGAAGCGCGCGGCCAGCAGTTCGCCGCAGACCACGGCGTCTTCGCCCGGGAGCATGGTGGTCAGGCCGTTGTTGGCCTGCTCGGCGATGGCGCGGGCCACCGGGTCCGGCGAGTGGCCGAACATGGTGCCGGTGTCGCCCAGGCAGAAGTCGATGTACTCGTGGCCGTCGACGTCGTAGAAGCGGGCGCCCTTGGCGCGCTCGACGAACAGCGGGCAGGGGGTGGACCAGTCGGCCATCCAGTGCATGGGCACGCCGGCGTACAGCGAGTTGCGCGCGCGCTCGGCCAGGGCCACGGATTTCGGGTTCTGCTCCAGGAAGCGTTGGCGTTCGCGGGCAGTGAATACGTCCACGGCCTGTTGGGCGATTCCGCTGGCGGTCATCTTGCACACCTCGTTCGTTTTTTCGCACATCTTCCATTTGTGATCACAAAAAAGTCAATACATGCTGCGGGACGCCTGTTAATCTTTCTTCTCAACAGAATTTGTGATCACAAAACAGAATGGCTCATGGGAGCGCACTGGCAAGGCCAGTTGGCGCGCCTGATCGGAACGAGGGAAAAGAAAATGACGCACAACTGCAGCCTGACCTTCGCCCAACTGCCGGCGCCGCCGGCCCGCGCGGAGTGACGCCATGGCCGAGAACCTCCAGCAGCAGCTGTACCAGAACCTGCGCCAGGCCCTGCTCAGCGGGCGCTTCCAGCCCGGCGAGCGGTTGAAGATTCGCGATCTGGCCGACGAATGGGGCACCAGCCCGATGCCGGTGCGTGCCGCGTTGCAGCGGCTGGTCGCCGAAGGCGCCCTGGAGGGCGAGCCGCAGCGCTCGCTGCGGGTGCCGCTGATGACCCGCGAGCGCTTCCTGCAGATCCTGCAGATTCGCCAGTCACTGGAGGGGCTCGCGGTGGAGGATGGGGTGCCGCGCCTGCAAGGGGCGGACATCGAGGTCCTGCAGGCCTGTACCGAAGCCATGGAGGAGGCCGTGCGGCGGCGCGACGTGCAGGCCTACCTGGAGCACAACAGCCGTTTCCACCTGACGCTCTACCGCGCCTGCGGCAACCCTACGCTATTGCGCATGATCGAGGCGCTGTGGCTGCAGGTCGGGCCCTTCTTCAACCGGCTGTTCACCGGCGCCGACCTGTCGCTGCGCCTGAACGACTTCCACGGCCAAGCCCTGGACGCGATCCGGCGGGGCGATGCCCGCGGCGCGCGGGCGGCCATCGAGCAGGACCTGGCCTACTTCGGCCAATACCTGCTGAATCTGCTGGCGCTGGAGTCGGGGGCGAGCGTGACGCGCTGAGGGCGCGTCACTCGGTCTTGATGTAGCGGACGTTTTCCTTGCGGATGAGGATCGTCTGCCCGTCGAGCTGCTCGAACTCGTAGTAGTCGTGGTACTTGTCGAAATCGGCATGGTCCTTTACCAGGACCTCGCTGCCGTCGTTCAGCATCACCACGGCCTTGTCGGCACAGCCGGCCAGGCCGAACAGCAGCGCGCTGAGGAGTAGGAATTTCAGCTTCATAGAGTCTCCAAGGGACATCGTGGACCGGCCTTGGCAGAAGGTTTGGGTACACGCTCGGTAGCCACTGTGACAACCGCTCCGCTTGGAAATTCAGTGCTCCGGGCTCAGGTGTCCAACCATACGTCGCGTGCCCAGGTCCACACCGAGTCCCAGGTTTCCTCGGTCAGTTCGCCGTCCGCCCAGAGCACCACCTCGCCGTCCTGGGCCACCGCATAGTAGTCGTCGCCATCGGCGCAGAGCGGTATCAGCTCGCGCGGCAGGCCCATCGCCCAGGCCACCGCGGCCACCTCCGGCAGGTAGGTATGGGAGTGCGGGTCGGTCACCGTGACCGGCTCCAGGCGACCGTAGACCACGTCGCTGACCTTCAGGAGGAACTCGCGGAATTCCGACGGAAGGCCGATCAGCAGCTCTTCCTCGATCTCCACCAGCAGTTCCTCGTCCGGCAGCTCCAGGGGGACAGGGACGGGCTCGTTGAGTTCACGCAATTGGTCGATGACGTCTTCCACGGCAGGGGCCTCTCGATTGACTGGGGCGCTTTATACAGTAGTAGCCGGGCCTGGGCGCAAGTTCACGTTGGGGGTGTCTGGCGGACGAGTGGAAGGGATTGGAGTGGGGCTGTCCTGAGCGGGGTGTCAGTCAGGCGCCATTGGGGTGGTTCCGGGCTACCCTCGCGAATTCCCCCGCCACGGAGGCCCGGACCAGGTGTCTCCTGTCGAGGGTACGTCCATGCAGTCCATCGGGGCTCTCGCGACATTCATGTCGCATGACCTTCTGAGTGCGGAGGTTTCTCTGGAAGTCCGAATCGCGGACAGAGTCCGCTCCTACGGTTCCAGGAAGCGCGGGCGTAGGAGCAACCGTCTTGCGCCGGGGCGCTTTTCGTAGGATGGGTTGAGCTTGCGAAACCCATGCGGTTGCGCTGATGGGTATCGCTTCGCTCAACACCATCCTACGGGTCTCGTGTTTGCCGGAGGGGGTAGCGGACCTTGTCCGCGATGGCCGGAACCTCCGGCGCGATTCGCGGATGAGATCCGCTCCTACGCTGCCCACCCGCGCCATTCCCCTGTAGGAGCGCGCCCTGCGCGCAAAATCGCGGGCAGGGCCCGCTTACAGGTTGCCGGGAGACACGGTATTCCTCCCCCCGTAGGAGCGGACCTTGTCCGCGATTGGACTCACCGATTAAGCCGGACGCCCCGGTGGCACTCCCGGATACGAAAACGCCGTTTCCCGGTAGAGGGAAACGGCGTTCTTTCTTGCTTAAGCGAACAGCCCTACGGCAGAAGCCATCAGCCGTTCTGGCGGATGCCTGCCAGCAGCCAGGGCTGGTCCTGGCCCTGGGCGCGCTCCATGCGCCAGCTTTCGCTGAAGGTTTCGCCCTGGTCGAAGCGCGAGGTCTTGGAGAGGCCGCTGAAGGTCAGGGTGGCGATGGTCTTGTCGGCCTGGTCGTCGACGCCTTCCAGTTGCACCTGCAGATTGTCGATGTAGGTGGACTGGTAGCCGTCGCCCAGTTCGGCGCGTTCCTGCTTCAGCCACTGCAGCATCTGCGGGGTGACGAACTCGGCGATCTTGTCCATCTCGTTGGCGTCCCAGTGCTGTTGCAGGGACAGGAAGTGCTCGCGGGCGGCGCTGACGAAGCGCTGCTCGTCGAACCAGCTCGGCGCGTTGATCGCCGGAGCGGCCGCGGCCGGGCGGGCGCTGGCGCCGAACGGCGACGGCTGGGCGGCCGGCATCTCGCGCTGCTGCGGCGCATGGCCGGCCATCGCCGGCTGGCCCTGGGCCTGCTGGCGGCGGCGCGAGGCGATGAAGCGGAAGGCGATGAAGGCGATCAGGGCGATGATCAGGATGTCGAGGAACTGCATGCCCTGGAAGCCGTCGCCCATGAACATGGAGGCCAGCAGGCCGCCGGCGGCGATGCCGGCCAGCGGGCCGAGCCAGCGCGATGCGCCGCCAGCCGCGGCGGCGCCTGCGGCCGCACCGGCTGCGGGAGCGGCGGCGTTGGGGGTGTTCGGGGCGGTGTTCGGTTGCACCTGGCGGGTCTGGTGGCTCGGCGCCGAGCCCATGCTCTTGCCGCCGCCGAAACGTTTGGCGGCATTGACGTCGAGGCTGAGCGTCACGGCGACACAGAAGGCCATGGCAAGGCTGAGAAAGCGCTTCATTGGGGTCATTCTCTTGGTTGGAATACGACGCGCGTCATGTTGCCGAGCATGGCCGCCAGGAACCAGCCGGATTTTGTTTCCGGCTATTGCCCCTGCGCCGCGCCAGGTCTCGGGCCAGAAGGGCTGCGAAGGTCTGTAACCGGGTTTTTCAGCGGCCTCGAAGACGCTGGCCGTTTGATAGGCTGGCGCCCTAGCGGGGCCGCTGGCCGCGCGATCCCCCCACTGCCACATCGCGCGAGGACCGCCGCCATGCACGCTATCGACTTCATCCAGGACCTGGCGGTGATCATGCTGATCGCCGGTTTCGTCACCATCCTCTGCCACCGCTTCAAGCAGCCGGTGGTGCTCGGCTACATCATCGCCGGGGTGATCATCGGCCCGCACACGCCGCCCTTCGGCCTGGTGCACGACGAGCAGACCATCAAGACCCTCGCCGAGCTGGGGGTGATCTTTCTGATGTTCTGCCTGGGCCTGGAGTTTTCCCTGCGCAAGCTGTTCCAGGTCGGCGCCACGGCGTTCATCGCCGCCTTCCTGGAGATCACCCTGATGATCTGGGCCGGCTTCGAGATCGGCCGGCTGTTCGACTGGAACACCATGGACTCGCTGTTCCTCGGCGCCATCCTGGCGATGTCCTCGACCACCATCATCATCAAGGTGCTGGGCGACCTGAAGCTGAAGAACGAGCGCTTCGCCCAGCTGATCTTCGGCGTGCTGATCATCGAGGACATCCTCGGCATCGGCATCATCGCGCTGTTCTCGGGCATCGCCGTGAGCGGTGCGGTGGAGGCCGACCAGGTGGTTTCCACGGTGGGCAAGCTGAGCCTGTTCATGGTCGTCGCGCTGGTCGTCGGCATCCTGCTGGTGCCGCGCCTGCTGGCCTACGTGGCGAAGTTCGAGAGCAACGAGATGCTGCTGGTGACGGTGCTCGGCCTGTGCTTCGGCTTCTGCCTGCTGGTGATCAAGCTGGAATACAGCGTGGTGCTGGGCGCCTTCCTGATCGGCGCGATCATGGCCGAGTCGCGCCAGCTGGTGCAGATCGAACGGCTGATGGAGCCGGTGCGCGACATGTTCAGCGCCATCTTCTTCGTCGCCATCGGCCTGACCATCGACCCGCGGGTGCTGGTGGACTACGCCGCGCCGATCCTGGTCATCACCCTGGTGGTGGTGCTGGGCAAGCTGGTGTCCTGCGGCACCGGCGCCTACATCGCCGGCAACGACGGGCGCACCTCGATGCGCGTGGGCATGGGCCTGTCGCAGATCGGCGAGTTCTCCTTCATCATCGCCGCCCTGGGCATGAGCCTGGGGGTGACCAGCGACTTCCTCTACCCGGTGGTGGTCGGCGTGTCGGCCATCACCACCCTGCTGACGCCCTACCTGATCCGCTCCGCCGACCCCCTGGCGCTGTACCTGGGGCGCACCCTGCCTTCGCCCATGGTGCGGGTGTTCGGCCTGTACGGCGAGTGGCTGCGCAGCATCCGCCCGCGCGGCGACAAGGCGGTGCTGGCCGGGATGATCCGGCGCATCCTGCTGCAGGTGGGGGTGAACCTGGTGCTGGTGATCGCCATCTTCTTCGGCCTGGCGTTCTTCGCCGGGCGGATCGCCGAGTGGCTGGCCAACTGGGTCGAGCACGAGGCGCTGCACAAGGCGCTGATCTGGGGCGCCGCGCTGCTGCTGTCGCTGCCTTTCCTGATCGCCGCCTACCGCAAGCTCAAGGCGCTGGCCATGCTGCTGGCGGAAATGGGCGTGAAGGCCGAGAGCGCCGGGCGCCACACCGCACGGGTGCGCCGGGTGATCGCCGAGATGATCCCGTTGCTGTCCCTGGGCGGCATGATGCTGCTGCTGGCGGCGCTCAGTTCGAGCATCCTGCCGCCGGGGGAGCTGCTGGTGGTGGTGGGCCTGGTGGCCGCGCTGGCGCTGGCGGTGGGCTGGCGCTGGTTCATCCGCCTGCATTCGCGGATGCAGATCGCCCTGCTGGAAACCCTGGAGCAGGGCAAGGGCGGGCATTGAGCGTGCCGGGGCGATGCGGTCGAACTATACGCCCCACGAAACCGCGCCGAGGGGCTTTCGTAGGATGGGTTGAGCTTGCGAAACCCATGCGGTCGCGGTGGTGATGGGTATCGCTTCGCTCAACCCATCCTACGGGACTTGCCGGATGGTGTAGGAGCGGACCTTGTCCGCGATAGCCGGATGTCTCGGCGCGATTCGCGGATGAGATCCGCTACGCTGCGCCACCCACGCCACTCCCCTATAGGAGCGCGCCCTGCGCGCGATTCGCGGGCAGGGCCCGCTCCTACAGGTATGGGGATAGCGTAGGAGCGGACCTTGTCCGCGATAGCCGGATGTCTCGGCGCGATTCGCGGATGAGATCCGCTACGCTGCGCCACCCGCGCCACTCCCCTGTAGGAGCGCGCCCTGCGCGCGAAATCGCGGACGGAGTCCGCTCCTACAGGTGATGCCTGGCGTTGGGGGAGGTGGCTCTACACCGCCTCCAGCTTGGCGTAGCCGAGCATCAGCCACTTGCTGCCTTCGCTGTCGAAGTTCACCTGCACCCGGGCCTGGGCGCCGGAGCCTTCGAAGTTGAGGATCACCCCGTCGCCGAACAGCGGGTGACGTACCGACTGGCCGAGGGCGAAGGGGGTTTCCGGCACGCCGGCGCCGCTGAACAGGCTGCCGCTGCGCTGGTTGCCGGACAGCGGCCGGCTCACCGAGTTGGACAGGCGCACTTCCTGGATCAGGCCCGGCGGGATTTCGCGGACGAAGCGCGAGACCTTGTTGTAGGTCTCGCTGCCGTACAGGCGGCGCGTCTCGGCGTAGGTCAGCACCAGGCGCTGCATGGCGCGGGTGATGCCGACGTAGGCCAGGCGGCGTTCCTCTTCCAGGCGGCCGGGTTCCTCCAGGCTCATCTTGTGCGGGAACAGGCCTTCTTCCATGCCGGCCAGGAACACCAGGGGGAACTCCAGGCCCTTGGCGCTGTGCAGGGTCATCAGCTGCACGCTGTCCTCGAAGGCGTCGGCCTGGGTGTCGCCGGCCTCCAGCGCGGTGTGGTCGAGGAAGGCCACCAGCGGCGGGATGTCCTCGTCCTCGGGGTTCTCGAAGGCGCGGGCGGCGCTGACCAGTTCTTCCAGGTTCTCCACCCGGGCCTGGCCCTTCTCGCCCTTTTCTTCCTTGTGGTAGCTGATCAGCCCGGACTGCTCGATGACCGTCTGGGTCATCTGGTGCAGCGGCATGCCCTCGACCTGCTGGGCCAGCAGGTCGACGGTCTCGAGGAAGCCGTTGAGCGCGCTGGCGGCGCGGCCGGTCACGGCTTTGGCGGCGATCACGTCGTTGATCGCGCGCCACATGGAGGTGCCGTTCAGCCGCGCGGCGTTGCGGATGGCTTCGACGGTCTTCTCGCCGATGCCCCGCGGCGGGATGTTGACCACCCGTTCCAGCGCGGCGTCGTCGTCGCGCAGGCGGATCAGCCGCAGGTAGGCCAGGGCGTTCTTGATCTCGGCGCGCTCGAAGAAGCGCTGGCCGCCGTAGATGCGGTAGGGGATCTTCTCCCGCAGCAGCGCCTCTTCCAGCACCCGCGACTGCGCGTTGGAGCGGTAGAGGATGGCGATTTCGCTGCGCTTGAGGCCGTCCTTGCGCAGGGCGTCCTCGATGGTCTCGACGATGTAGCGGGCCTCGTCGTGCTCGTTGAAGCCGGCGTAGAGGGTGATGGGCTCGCCATCCACTCCGTCGGTCCAGAGTTCCTTGCCCAGGCGCCCGTGGTTGTTGGCGATCAGGGCGTTGGCGGCCTTGAGGATGGTGGCGGTGGAGCGGTAGTTCTGCTCCAGGCGGATGTCCTCGGTGCCGGCGAAGTCGTCGGCGAACTGCTGGATGTTCTCGATCTTGGCGCCGCGCCAGCCGTAAATCGACTGGTCGTCGTCGCCCACCACCATCAGGCTCTCGCCGCCCTTGGCCAGCAGGCGCAGCCAGGCGTACTGCACGGCGTTGGTGTCCTGGAACTCGTCCACCAGGATGTGCCGGAAGCGCCGCTGGTAGTGCGCCAGCAGGCCGGGGTCGTTGCGCCACAGGTCCAGCGAGCGCAGCAGCAGCTCGGCGAAGTCGACCACCCCGGCGCGGGCGCAGGCCTCTTCGTAGGCCTGGTAGACGCTGACCATGGTGGCCAGGTAGAGGTCGCCGCTGGCCTGGATGTTCTGCGGGCGGTTGCCCTCGTCCTTCTGCGCGTTGATGAACCACTGCGCCTGGCGCGGCGGCCAGCGCTGCTCGTCCAGGCCCAGCTCGCGCACCACGCGCTTGACCAGGCGCAGCTGGTCGTCGCTGTCGAGGATCTGGAAGCCCTCGGGCAGCCCGGCCTCGCGCCAGTGGGCGCGCAGCAGGCGGTGGGCCAGGCCGTGGAAGGTGCCGACCCACATGCCCGCCGGGTTGATCCCCAGCAACTGCTCGATGCGCGCGCGCATCTCCGCCGCCGCCTTGTTGGTGAAGGTCACCGCCAGGATGCTGTGGGGCGAGGCGTGCTCCACCTGGATCAGCCAGGCGATGCGGTGCACCAGCACGCGGGTCTTGCCCGAGCCGGCGCCGGCGAGCACGCGCTGGTGGCCCAGCGGCGCGGCCACGGCCTGGCGCTGCGGGTCGTTGAGGGAGTTGAGCAGGAGGGAGAGGTCGTCGTTCATGGGGCGGCATTCTACCGACGGCGGGGAAAGCCCGGCAAACCAAAGCGCCGTCCGGCACCTGCCCGACGAAAGTTCAGCGATTTGCTGGCATATTGCCGCTTTCCCGAGCTTGGGCGACCCTGCCGCCTCGGTTATGCTCGGGCCACGCCAAGGCCGACCACTACAAGAAAAAGCCGCCTATGACCGCATACCTGGATACCTCGGCCGCGCCTTTCAGCCAGGCCGAGATCCGCCAGCAATACGCCCACGAACTGGCCATCGAGCGCACCCGCCTGCTCTACCAGGGCTCGCGGGTGCCGACCCTGCTCATGCTGCTCAACGGCCTGGCCTGCGCCGGCCTGCTCTGGCACAGCCAGGACGGCCTGCTGCTGTCCGGCTGGCTGGTGTGGCTGGTGCTGCTGGCGGTGATGCGGCTGATCCAGGTCGCTGCCTTCCACAACGCCGAGCCGCAGCGCCAGGCCGAGGCGCACTGGCAGCGGGCGTTCCTCTTCGGCGCTGGCGCCTCGGGGCTGACACTGGCCTTCGCCGCCATCGCCCTGGTGCCGCCCGACGCCTTCCTGCAGCAGGCCCTGGTGTTCGGCCTGATCGCTGCGGCCATTCTTTCCGCCAGCGTCGCCTACGCGGTGAGCCTGCCGGCCTTCCTGACCTTCGCCTTGCCCTGCCTGCTGCCGTCCATCGGCTACCTGCTGCTCAAGGGTAGCGACCTGCAGCAGGGCTGGGGGCTGCTCGGTTCGATCCTGCTGTCGGCCCTGCTGGTGGTGGCCTGGCAGGTCAACCGGCTGGTCCAGGGCAGCCTGCTGCGGCGCTTCCAGACCCTTGCGCTGGTAGACCACCTGGAGCAGGCCAAGGGCCGCGCGGAAGCCCTCAACCAGGACCTGGGCCGCGAGGTCGAGCAGCGCCGCAGCGCCGAACGCGCCCTGCGCGAGGCGCGCGACCAGTTGCAGGTGCGCGTCGAGGCCGGCAGCGTCGAGCTGAGCGACAGCCAGGCGCGCCTGGCCATGGCCCTGGAGGCCAGCGAGCTGGGGCTGTGGGACTGGAACCTGCGCACCGACGAGGTGCACCACTCGCGCCTGCGGGAAATCTTCGGCCTCGACCAGGACGCGGTGCGCAGCATGCGCGCCGACCTGCGCCCGCTGCTGCACCCGGACGACGTGCCGCTGCTGCGCCGGGCCCTGGCCGACCACCTGCGCGGGCGCACCGACGGCTACCGCGTCGAATACCGCGTGCGCCACGCCGACGGCCACTGGGTGTGGGTGGAGGACCGCGGCCGGGTGATGGCCCGCGATGCCCGCGGCAAGGTCACGCGGATGGTCGGCACCCGCTGCGACGTCAGCGCGCGCAAGCGCCGCGAGGAGGAACAGCGCCTGGCCGCCACGGTGTTCGAGGCGGCCAGCGAGGGCATCGTCATCCTTGATGCCGACTACCGCCTGCTGGCGGTCAACCAGGCCTTCAGCCGCGTCACCGGGCACCGCCCGGAAGAGGTGATCGGCCAGGTCGCCACCAGCCTTTCCGGCAACCCCGAGACGCGCCGCCAGTACCTGCTGATCCGCGAGGAACTGGAGCGCGCCGGCAGCTGGCAGGGCGAGCTGCTGGAGACGCGCAAGAACGGCGAGCCCTACCCGCAATGGCTGCAGCTGAACATGGTGCGCGACAACCGCGGCCAGCTGTCCCACGTGGTGGGCTTCTTCGCCGACCTCACCGCGCGCCGCGACGCCGAGGAGCGCCTGCGCTACCTGTCGCACTACGACGAGCTCACCGGCCTGGCCAACCGCGGCCTGTTCAAGCAGCGCCTGCACGACGCCGGCCAGCGCGCGCGGCACAGCGGGCGCAGCCTGGCCCTGCTGCTGATCGACCTGGACCGCTTCAAGCTGCTCAACGACAGCCTCGGCCACGAGGTCGGCGACCAGTTGCTGCGGCAGATCGCCCGGCGCCTGACCCAGGCGGTGCCGGAGGCGGACACCATCGCCCGGCTGTCGGCCGACGAGTTCGCCGTGCTGGTGGATTCCTATTCCAGCCTCTCGGCCCTGGCGCGCCTGTCCAGCCGCCTGCTGACGCGCCTGCGCATGCCGATGAGCGTCGCCGGCGAGGAGCTGATGCTCAGCGCCTCCCTGGGCATCAGCCTGCTGCCGGAGAACGCGCGGGAGATTTCCGCGCTGATGAGCCAGGCGAACATGGCCATGCAGCACGCCAAGCACCTGGGCGGCAACACCTTCCAGTTCTTCACCGACAACCTGCAGGCCTGCACCCTGGAGCGCCTGCAACTGGAAGTGCAGCTGCGCAAGGCCGTCGAGGACGGCCAGCTGGAGGTGCACTACCAGCCCAAGCTGAACCTGGCCAACGGCCGCCTGGACAGCGCCGAGGCCCTGGTGCGCTGGCGCCACCCGGTGCAGGGCATGATCCCGCCCGGCGACTTCATCCCCCTG
>Ga0180221_1001004_pt1 | contig 20816 bp, 18 predicted proteins | sample eDN5th37CKraftMG_FD_151339 | JGI IMG/M metagenome (GOLD analysis project Ga0180221, IMG submission 151339) | Enriched Miracle-Growth compost microbial communities from Emeryville, California, USA - eDNA 5th pass 37_C Kraft MG (version 2) (version 2) ...
CCCGGTCGAACGCGTTCTTCGTCTTCAATGCCATGTCCAACCAGTTGCAGGAACCGTTTGGCGCCAAGACCGCGCGGCCGGCGTTCCTGGCCAATCGCGGCACGCCAGTAGCCATCGAGGTCCAGACGGGCTCGCTCGTCTAAGGCCAATCCGGGAAGAGGGCGGAGCGTATGCTCCGCCCGGGATTGCAGAGGAGACAGGATGGCATGTTGCAGCGCTTCTGCTGGAACATGCCGAACCGGGGCAGATATGACACAACAAGAAGAACGAGGCAGCGCCGAGTTGGCGCTGCCACGGTTGCGGTCGGTCGAGAAAATCGGCGGTACATCCATGAGCCGCGTCAGCGAGTTGATCGACACAATCCTGGTCGGTAATCGCGCAGCGCTGGAGCTTTACAATCGGGCCTTTGTTGTTTCCGCTTTCGGCGGCATCACCAACAAGCTGCTCGAGCACAAGAAGACGGGTGCTGCGGGCGTTTATGCGCTTTTCGCGCAGGCTGACGCCGAGCACGGTTGGTTGGACGCGCTGGAGGATGTGAGTTGCGCGATGCTTGCCATTAATGCCGACATGTTCAACGAACCTGACGATTGTGCTTCGGCTAACACCTTCGTGCACGAACGCATCGAAGGTGCCCGGCATTGCCTGCTCGATCTGCAGCGGCTTTGTTCGTATGGGCATTTTCAGCTCATTGAGCACATGCAGACCATCCGCGAGATGCTGTCCGCCCTTGGCGAGGCGCATTCGGCCTACAATCTGGCGCTGTTGTTGCGCCGCAACGGCGTCAATGCGAGGTTCGTGGACCTGACCGGCTGGCGGGATGGGGAGCGGGTGTCGCTCGAGGAACGGATCGTGGCCGCCTTCGGAGATGTGGATCCTACAACGGAACTGCCGATCGTGACGGGCTATGCGCAGTGCCGCGAAGGCTTGATGAAGGAATTCGACCGCGGCTATTCCGAGGTGACATTTGCAGCGCTTGCAGCACTGTCGCAGGCGGGCGAAGCGATCATCCATAAGGAATTTCACCTGTCGAGCGCCGATCCGCGCCTCGTCGGTGCGGAGAATGTGCGCAAGATCGGTCGTACGAACTATGATGTCGCGGATCAGCTTTCCAATTTGGGGATGGAGGCCATCCATCCGAAAGCAGCGAAGAGATTGCGGCAGGCGGGTGTTCCGCTGCGCGTCACCAATGCATTTGATCCAGGTGATCCCGGCACATTGATTGATTCAGCACATGCCGAGAAGCCCGGCGTCGAGATCGTAACGGGCTTGCCAGTCATCCGGCTGGAAGTGTTCGAACAGGACATGGTGGGGGTGAAAGGCTACGATGCCAGCATTCTGGAGATTCTTACCCGACATCGCATCCGGATTATTTCGAAAACCTCCAACGCGAATGCGATCGTTCATCATGTGGACGCAAACTTGAAGTCGATCCGGCGCGTCGAGCGCGATCTCTGCGAGCGCTTCCCAGCGGCTGATGTCATCGCAACGAGAGCAAGTCTCGTCTCAGTGATTGGGCGCGATCTCAAGGGTCTGAACACGGTGCTGCAGAGCCTTTCGGCACTTGACGCCGCCGGGATTCAGCCGATTTCGGTGCAGGAATGCGGGCGAGGTGTGGACGTTCAGGTTCTCGTGAAAATGCAGGACCAGGACGAAGCCGTGCGTGTGCTCCACGCTGCATTGATTGGCGCGTCCTCAGATGTCCACCGGGCAGACCAACTGGCGGATCAAATGTCGTGTAGATATATTTACCGTGCAGTGGTTACAACCGATTGACCAAACCCTCTCGCGAGGGCGGTGCTCCCATTCGGGTGGCCCATTGCTGGGCTCACCCAATTCGACCGGGACGGCTCCGAGATCGCCGCCGAGGGTAGCGTCGCATTGCCGAATCTTATGCTGTAGAGGCCGACATCCACGATACCTCACCCGGCCAGCGCCTGTCCCCCCGGCAAGCTCGAACCGCGCCGCTGGTCCCCGCGTCAGGTGAATGGCTCAGGCACAGCGTTGCAGAGTATCCGCCAAGTCTCGGCTGGGCGAAAAGCTCACCTATATCCACAAACAATGGGACGGGTTGCAGACCTTCCTCACCGACAGTCGCGTCGAGATCGACTTCAACAGGATCGAAAATCTCGTACGACCCACTGGCTATAATCGAAAGAACGCGCTCTTCGCGGGCTACGACGAAGGCGGCACCGGCGAGGGGGTGCATCGCCTCGCTGACTGAACCTGCAGATAACGGCGTCGAGCCCTTCGCCTAGCTCAAGTCAACCCGGGCTACAATCGCAAGTGGCCATCCCCAAAGCCGCCTCGATGACCTGCTTCCATGGAACTTCAATCCGTCAAGCTAGGAAACCTGCGACCCGCAGCGAGCGCATACAATCTTGATGCCGACACTCCCGAGCAGCAGCCGGACCTTCTTGTGGTGAAGCCCCGAACTCTGGACGAGTTCGCCTAGCGCGACATAGGTCGTATGGAAATTATCAGCACCGATTCTGGAGACGATGATGCACTCCCTGCGGGCCTCTGGATTGAATTCCTCAATCGTCCGCAGATACCCGCCGTCCATCGAGACGTGAATGGGGGGGAACCCTTGCCGATCCGGGGATGTCGTCCACTAGGCAGTCCGAGCAGTGATCATGTCACCGTGGTCCAACGGACAACCGAGGAGCAGATCACTAAGCTCGAGTTGATGAAAGGCCAGATGAACGTCGCGGAAAGCTTGATCTCCTTCAAGCACGTCTGATTGGCGCGACATCAGAGAATTGCACTAAATCTGCGTCAGAGCCAATATTCGACGCCGAGTAACACTAAAACCCCCTAATCCTAAAACTTTCCTCGAGCGCGGTAGGAAGTCGACCACGTTGCCGTTGTTGACGCGCGCCTGGGAAGATTTTCTGTCGGAGATCGCCTGTGAGAGCCTCTTTCCTATCTGCAGGTTTGCGACGAGGTTTTATTAACAAGGCCAACTTAGCCAACTTGAGTGTGCTCAAATCTGTCGCTTCATCGAGCTCGGCGATTTCCGATCCCGCAACTGTGCGAACCACTTTCTGCACGGTCTCGGAGTCCAAGCGACCGAGCTAGCCGCCTTGGGCACACAGACTTGGAAGTTTGATGTCTTCTCGACGTCATTCTTTCTGTCACGCCGCTCTCTGACCCCTTCTGCGTATTCGGGCATGCCTCAGTGGCAGGACAAACTATTCATTGCGCTGGCTCGAAGCGCAGATGACGTTACGGAATATTTCCGAACCTCTTTCAGCAGAGTAGTCGAGATCGGGATGCAGATTGCCTTCTGACAATGTTGATCAGGTCTACATCCTCAGGCAAGTACAACCGCAAATGGGAAAACATGGACGAGGACGATGCCTAGCGGGGTCGTTGGGGATAGCCGATAGGCAGGAAACGCTTGGGAACGCAGTTGCACACCTAGCGCATTCGGCCCGGCGCGATATTCGCCAACGGTAAGGAGATAGAGCAGCGAAGCCCACCTGGCTCCCACGTCATATCGAGCATCCCTTGAAGCTGTTGTTCCACCACTGTGCGGATCAACCGGGTGCCGAACCCCCGGCGAGTAGGCGCCTTAACCGGCGGGCCGCCTTTCTCCCGCCATTCGATGATCAGCCGCTCGGGATGCTGGCGCAGTTCCCAATTGACGTGGAGCTTTCCGGCCATGTCTGCAAACGCACCGTATTTGGCTGCATTGGTGGCCAGTTCGTGGAAGGCCATGGCAAGTCGATGCGCGGCATCCCGGCCGACGTGAACGGTGGGCCACTCAGGCGGGCACGACCTCCATTGATGCTGTAGGCTGATAGTTCTTGGAGTAACAGGTGGCGCAAGCTCGCTTGCTGGCTGCGCTCGCGCAACAGAACACTGTGAGCCCGATTCAACGCCTCAAGCCGCCCACCCACCGCTCGACGGAACTCTTCCGTCGTACCCGCTCTCGTCAACTGGACGATGCTTTGCACCACGCCGAGGAGATTCTTGCTGCGATGTTCGATTTCTCTTGCAAGAAGTCTCTCCCTTTCCTCAAGACGCTTGCGCTCGGTGATGTCGAGCGACACGCCGACGAGACCAACGATATTCCCGTTCTCATCGGTAAAAGGTGCCTTGGTCGAGAGCCAGTAGCTCGTGCTCCCATCATCTGCCCGCAGCTGCTCCTCGATTTGGTATCTGGTCTGACTAGCCATTATCCGCTGGTCATTATCCATCACGGCACGGGCGAGTTCCTTGTCGGATAATAGATCAAGATCGTCCTTACCGAGATAGCCGCCCGACTGCCAGCCCACTGCCTCCGCAAACGCAGCGTTTCCAAACAGTATCCTACCTGCTCGATCTTTCGCGTAAACCGCTCCGGGAACGGCCTCTACGAGTTGGCGCAGGAAGGAGGGGTTCGCTCCAAGTCGTTCTATCGGCACGGCGAAAACTCTCCGATAGCAGATTACCACAGTAGACTGCACTGCTTTAACTCGGTCAAGTGCCTCTTGTCGCCGATGATCACCACCGGCTTTCGCGGACCACAGCAGATGAAGCGCAATCCGCTAAGACTTGAGTTTAGCGGGCGAGTGGAGCGCCGTAGCTGGTGGTGAGCGGAGCGTCCAAAGGGATCTTGGCAAATTGGTTTGCCAAGTCCGTGATGGCGGGAGACGACAGGAAGGGTGTTGTGCCCATTGCAAAATGCGTAAACGGCCGATCGATATCCATTTAGCAATGGTTTCAATGAGCGAGGAACGTCGTGCACGGCGGTTGAGAAATGATCGATCTCGTCAACAGGTTTGGGTAAGAATGCACAGGATCCGACATCCAGTCGACGGAATGGCGCATATGACAAGTGCTATTGCAATGGCTGTTTGCTTAAAATTTGCGCCCCTATTTCCTTTCGCCACCTAATAGCTGACTTAAAAAGGTTCGGCCCTTGCGTGTTAGCTTAATAATTCGCTGGCGGCGGTCGTTAGGGTCCACGTTGATCTCTAACATGCCGTGTGCTGGGCCAATCGTAGTGCCGTTGCTACCAACCCAATAGCCCACATTCTTGTATGTGGTTTCAGATCGAAGACCTAGTGCACGCTGTAAATCTTTGACCGTTAAATGCTCGCCCCTGAGGTTTGCCTCGGCAGTCACCAAGAGTACCAGCGCGGTCGGAAGTTGGATCTTTGAATCAAATTTCGAGAGCTGTTGAAGCATGCGGGCGGTACAGCCCAGTGACGCAACCGTCACCGCGGCTTCAGCGCTGGCACTCGCTCCCCCGCTCAGCCTGCCACTGCGCCTAGCCCTTCGCACCATGCGGTTAGGTAGTCTGTGCAACCTGTACCCCCGACTCTTCGAGCCCAGAGAGGAAGCTTATTCATTCTACTTGGATATGCAACCTACAGTGGAGTGCGTTGACGTCTAAGAAACATTGACGCGCAGCTTGAAAGCGCTGGCGCATCAGCTTGAGTCTCTCCGGCGGGCCGAATTCTCGGCAGGCCTGAGCATGCTTGGAGCACGCAGCCGCGTGAGCGAGGAAGCGGCAAACGGGCCCCCCTGCTGATCCCGAGCTGGTTGGACACTTCCGTCACACGGAAGCAAGGGCCGAAAGTCGAAAGCACCATGGCTTAGTGCGGAATCGACTGGCAGTTGTCGGTCAGACTCTGGAAACCGACGCTGCAGCACTCAAGGCGGAACGCGTCGCGTACGCCACGCGCTCGCTACGGGTCGCTGTTCGGATATTCAGGCATCACCGAAGCTACCGGAAAAAGCTGGCCTGACATGGCCTGCTGCTGGACCAGGCTGACAGGCTTTTTCGAAAAGTCCCTAGCGTCGGCTGATTGTGCACCGGACTTTGAATATTTGGGAACCTTGCTGAACATCATTCCTGACATTCACTCTGATTCCGAGCGTCTGAACACCATTCTGGGCCTGATCGCCAACGATGCCTCGATCCTATTCCTGGGTGAATTCATCGACGACGGATACGGCGTCAAGGCTCCCGTCGATTGGATCGTCCTCCGTCGGGCAAGGCATCGATCAGCTGCCACCCATCCACAACTACTAAATCAGCTACTCCCTAGCGGCCTTAAAGCAGTCCTTTGGCTCTTAGAATTGCAGCAACCAAGTCCGAAATTAAACTGCCTTCCAGCGGAAAGTTCGCAGATTTTGTATCAGCGGCAGTGCTGCTATGAGACCGGATCTTGTCGTTGCAACAGTCGTAATATCACGAACGGGTAAGGGCTTTCCAAACCGAGCCTGAACGTTGATCATTGATTATGCGTGAGAAATTGCTAACAGATCGAACACTTGTGGAGCTTCGTGACGCCCTGGTTCAGCGCGATGTGAGCGCTGCCGAGATGGCTGCTGCGTCGCTAGATGCGTGCGAGCGCAATCCGTACACGATGACCCTGATTACCGAAGAAAGAGCTCGCCGTGAAGCGCGGCACTCCGACGCCATGATAAGATCCGGAACGCCACGTCCGCTCGAAGGCGTTCCAGCGGTGTACAAGGACCTTTTCGATTTTGCCGGTCACGTGACAACAGCCGGGTCCCGTGTCTTGAGCGGGGAGCCTGCAGCTCAACGTGATGCCGATATTGTGACGCTTCTTCGGTCAGCGGGAGCCGTGACGATAGGGCGGACCAATATGACCGAACTGGCCTTTTCTGGGCTGGGACTTAACCCACACTTTGGAACACCCGAGCTCGCCGACCACCAGGGCGTATCCCTGGTGCCGGGAGGATCTTCCAGTGGTGCCGCAGCGGCGCTGGCCCAAGGGGTGGCACCGATCTCTATAGGAACCGATACAAGTGGTTCCATTCGAATTCCCGCCTGCTTTCATGGCTTGGTCGGCTTTAAGCCTACAGCAGGCCGCTATCCCGCAGGTGGAATGGTTCCCCTCGCGCCCAGCCTCGACTCCGTCGGGGTGATTGCACGCTCGGTAGCCGACGTGCGATATCTCGATGGTATCATTTCTCCATCCGCCGACTCGAAACACCAGCCGGATATCACGTTTGTTCTGGCGGAAGGACATCTGCTTGAAGATCTGGATGGCGAAGTCGAAAGCTGCTTCGCCGCAGCGATCGGATTGTTATCGAGCCATGGCTGGGATATACGCACGGACCGCATTTCCGAGATCGATGCCGCGATGTCATTGCAGCGCGAACTCGGTGCGCTCGTAGGCATGGAAGCATACCGGCTGCACGGTAGACATCTGCAACGGCGCAATGAGATGGATGCGCGCGTTGCACGACGATTGGAAACTTCGGCTCAGGTGAGCGAGGAAACCTACGGAAATATGATTGCCGAAAGAACTAGGCTCATTTCCAGCGCGTCGGGGCATTTAGCTGGTGGAGACATTATCCTTTCGCCCACCGTCAAGTGCACGTCTCCTGAGCTTGCGTCCCTGGCGGATGACGACGCCTTTCAACATTCCAATGCGCGCGCTCTTGCCAACACGATGGTGGCCAACTTCTTTGATTGGTGTTCGATTTCCGTTCCCTGCGGACGGACGAAATCGGGAAGGGAGGTTGGTCTGATGCTGACCGGGGGCAAGCATCAGGATATTGCGCTGTTGCGAATTGCGGAGTTGGTGGAAGCGGTATTGGCTAGGGGCATGGAAAAATGAATACGGTTGAGGACAAGTCCACCCCGCTTGAGCGATACGTCCGCGTACTTGAGGCGATTGCGGCTTCCGGAGGCAGTGCGACGGCCGGAGAGCTCGTTTCCATTCTCGGGCTCCCCCGACCGACGACACACCGGCTGCTTAAAGGGCTTGTCGATACGCAGCTCATTATCAAACTGTCGGAGAATCGCTATGGCATTGCCGACCGGCTGCAACGCCTTTCGTTGCTGTCCGCGGACGATCGATGGTTTGAGCCGGTGCTCCGCCCCATTGTCATGGAGATCGCCCAGACTTTCAACATGACCACCTACGTCGGGAAGTTCAACGGACAGCGTGTCGTGTCCGTCATGGTGGAATCTCCCGAGGAACCATGGCGCGGTTTCGTTCTTCCTGGAAGAGAGTTTGCTCCTCATGCGGCAGCTGGTGCCAAGGCGATACTAGCCTTCCATCCGGATAATATTACCAGAGGTCTTCTCGAGCAGGTGAGTCTCCCGAGCTTTACAGCAAAGACCATTTGCTCAGTGGACGGTGTGCTCGAGGAATATGAAAAAGTCCGAAGGCAACGATATGCAAGCTGCGTCGGCGAAATCGATGACGGTATGAATGCGCTTGCGGTCCCTGTTCTCGCCAGTAGCCAAATTGTAATGAGCGTGGGTGTTACAGGACCGATTTCGATACTTCCTGAGACAAGTCACCAGACCTTTGCAGAGCAATTGCACCCTTTTGCAGTTCGCATCGCTGCCCTCCTAGACGCGCGGCGATAAATCGTCTGGTTACCGGAGATTCCCGCGCAACAGCACTCCTCCAAAATTTGACAAGCTAGGTCGTTGTTCATGCACAACGGGCGCTCGATTTGAGCGTAGGGTTTCCACCGGTTTCGCGACGGCGCCCCGCCAATTTTCCGAGCGCAGTGCGCCCTCCCGCAGAGCTGATCGCGTCTCGATCTTAATGCAAGAGATCGGGCGACAAACAGGCCCTGCAGCAACATCCCTCATGATTGGTACGGTGCCAGCAATAGCGCAGCTCGATGCTGAGTTTGCGGTTCTGTACATAAGGAACGGCTTACCGATTGACAGCACAAAGGGCCAATGAAATAGTTTTGATAAATGAGATGCTGTATCGGTTTTCGAGACATGCCTGCAACCATCCCTCAGCCGAACGGCTCCCGCGGCCACATTCCGATCTTTTCGGATCGTGTCACGATGCAAATGCCGCTGTTCTCGATGCGCAAGCGCCCTTCGCTGCGCCCCCACGTCTATAGCGGAAGCGGGGCCTCGTTCCGGGTCAAGCCTTGCGAAACAGGTGTGCCGACGATTTGGGACCGGGACATCATCATCTACATCACAAGCCATCTACTCGCTGGACGCTCCACCTCTCGTGTCCTCTCAGTGCGAGCACATAACCTGTTGCGGGTGACCAGGCGCAGCACCGGGGTGAAGGGCTACGAAGGGCTTATGAACGCTCTATACCGGCTCCGTCACGCGCAGATAGAAACCAGCATCGGTCAGCAGGACGCCGGTTCCTCTGCGCGGGTCTCCTGGCTTGACGACTACATCGTAAACTACCGCACCTGTAGCACGGGCACTCCTCAGATGTCCGGGATCACGGTTACCCTGAGCCAATGGGCCTATGACCTTCTCTTGAGCGGGGATCCATCGCCTGTAAGTGCGGATTATTTCTCTCTCACCGGGGGACTGGAACGTCGACTTTACGAACTCACAATTGCGCATTGCGACGAGGGGAGCACCTGGACGGTGCCTTTGCGTACGCTGGCCACTGATGCCGGGTCAGACCAGTGCAACCTTCGACGGTTCAAGTTCGATGTCAAGGCGATCAGCACCCGCAATAGTCTCCCCGGCATATCCATTCACCTTCTGGAAGAACGTTCGGGCTGCCTTGTGCAGTTCTCCCGCGTCTCACACTCAGAAACCTGCAAATCACCAATGAAAGTTTGACTATGAGTAAATTGCGTATTGGCGTTGACGTTGGCGGCACGTTCACTGACGTGGTCGGAATGAACGCTGACGGCCTCATTCGTTTTGCGAAAACACCGTCCACCCCACATAACCAGAGCGAAGGTGTCATTGACGGCATTCGCAAGATTCTCGCGATTTTCGAAGCGACGCCGAGTGATGTATCGCAAATCGTTCACGGAACGACTGTTGCTACAAATGCTCTGCTGGAACGTGCAGGTGCTCCGACTGCGCTGATAACGACCAAGGGGTTCCGGGATGTGCTGCACATCGGGAGGCAGGACCGTCCCAAGCTTTACGATCTAACCGCCGAGCGGCCCGAGCCTTTGATTTCCCGCAGGTTCCGTCGAGAGATCAACGAACGCATCACTCCTAATGGCAACGTTGAAGTGGCAATCGATCGCGAAGAGGTTCGCGCTCTCGTGAAAGATCTCGTCGCGGACGGGATTGAGGCAATTGCCGTGTGCTTTCTCCATTCGTACGCCAATCCGGTGCACGAGAAGATTGCCGCCGAGGTGATCAACGAAGTTGCGCCCGACATGAAGGTCTCCGTCTCCCATGAGATTCTGGCGGAGTTCCGGGAATTCGAGCGTGTCAGCACCACGGTGATCAACGCCTACGTACACGGTGCGATGGACCGCTATCTTCGCAGCCTAACCACCAAGCTTGTCGAGGAGGGGATTAGCGCGCCTCTGATGGTGATGCAGTCGAATGGCGGGATGATGAGCGCTGAAGCAGCTGCATCCAGAGCGGTCAATACTCTTCTGTCAGGTCCTGCCGGAGGTGTGCTGGCGTCGACCTTCCTCTCCGCACAGACCGGTGGTCGGGACTACATCACCGCCGATGTGGGCGGAACCAGCTTCGATGTGGCGGTGGTCGAAAACGGCGAACCATCGCTGCGGACAGAAGGCAACGCTGAAGGTTTTTCGATCAAGTTCCCGCACATCGACATCCACACGATAGGTTCGGGCGGCGGTTCCATCGCCTGGATCGACGCTGGTGACGGCTTGCGGGTCGGCCCGCGCAGCGCTGGAGCAAAACCAGGGCCCATCTGCTACTCACGCGGTGGCGTTGAACCCACCGTCTGCGACGCCTTCGCCGTCCTCGGCTGGCTGGGGGAGTCGTCGCTCCTCGGCGGTACCATGACGCTTGATATCGAGGCAGCACGCAAGGCGATCGAAGAGAAGATCGCGCAGCCGCTTGGTCTTTCTGTCGAACATGCAGCCGAAGGAATATTGCGAGTCGCAAAGGCGGCAATGTGCCGTGCTATCCGGCTGATCACCGTGGAGCGCGGGCAGGATCCGCGACGGTTCACGCTTCTGCCCTATGGCGGCGCGGGCCCGCTTCATGCCTCGGACGTGGCGCATGAACTCGGAATGGAAAGCCTCACCGTGCCGGTAGCGCCCGGAAACTTCTCCGCGTTTGGCGTGCTGGCCGCTCCGATCTTGTGCGACGAGGTGATGACGTACCGGCGGTTCATCGATGACACCTTGGTGCTATCCGATGTAACAACGCGCTTCGACGGATTAACAGAGAGCGTCGCGCAGCGACTTCTTGCTGAAGGTTGCGCTGCCGAGGAGATAGTCTGGGAGCGGAAGGCCGATCTTCGATACAGGGGTCAGGCGTACGAACTCACAGTGCCGGTCAACCTGGGTGCGATCGATGACGTCGCGATCGAGGGGATGAGGTCGGCTTTCCATGGGCTTCACGAGCGTCTCTATGGCTTCTGCAGACCCGACAGCACGCTGGAAATTGTCAATCTGAGGGTTGTGGGTAAGGTGCCGACAGCGCAAGGCCGCGTGCAAGCTGCCGAGGTGATCGAGACCAAGGTAGAGCCACGTATCGGAACGCGTCGCATCTACCTCAATGGCGTCTGGCATTCGGCTCCGGTTTACTGGCGGGAATCGCTTGCCACGGGCGCCGCAATCACTGGGCCAGCGATCATCGAAGAGAATGGTTCAACCTTCATCCTGTTCCCCAACGATGTTCTCACCGTCACGCCACATGGCGCGCTTGACGTCTCCGTGAACGCATCGTCTCAGACACTGAAAGTAGCATAATGACTATGACTCTTGACCCGGTCCTCTTGGAAGTTATGCGCAACCGGTTTGCTGCCATTGCTGAAGAGATGGGCATCTCGCTGGTTCGCACCTCGTACTCCACCAACATCAAGGACCGTCGCGACTGCTCCTGCGCCCTGTTCGATGCGGAAGGGAATGTCATCGCCCAGGCCGAGCATATCCCGGTGCATCTCGGAGTGTTGCCGTTCGGTGTCCGCGGCGCGATTGCCGCCTTTGATCGAGACATGCTACAGCCCGGCGACGTGATCATGCACAACGATCCCTACGTTGGCGGCACGCACCTGCCAGACATGATCGTTGTGGCCCCCGTATTCCACGATCAGCGTGTGGTCGGTTTCGTTGGTAACATGGCGCACCATTCCGACATGGGCGGAATGGTTGCAGGCAGCATGCCCCCTAAAGCGAGTGAAATTTACCAGGAAGGCATCCGCTTTCCCCCGGTAAAAGTCTGCAAGGCGGGTGTACTCGACGAGGAAATTCTCCGCATCCACGCAAACAATGTTCGCACTGCGAAGGAGTCGCGTGGTGATCTGTTCGCTCAGATGGCGGCTAACAATGTGGGAGCCCGGCGCTTTGCGGAACTCTTCGAGGAGTTCGGGATCGAGGCGGTGCAGCGCGGAATAGAGGCTCTGTCAGCATATACCAGCAGGCGGATGGCCGCGGAGTTGGAGAAAATCCCGGACGGCGATTACAGCTTCTCCGATATCCTCGAGGGCGACGGCATTTCCGGCGATCCCATAACGATTGCGGTGACGGTGCGCAGCCGCGGTTCACGTCTGACATTCGATTTTTCGGACTGCAGCCCGCAGGTGCGAGGACCGGTGAACGCGGTTATGCCGATCACGGCGTCAGCAGTTTACTACGTCGTCAAGGCGGTGACTGATCCTACAATTCCACCCAACCACGGTACGTTCCAGAACGTCGAAATTATCGCGCCCGAAGGGACTATCGCAAACGCACGTCACCCAGCCGCAACAAATGCTGCCAATGGTCCGACCGCGCAGCGTATGGTCGATGTGCTGCTAGGCGCGCTTTACAAGGCTGTGCCGCAGCGCGTTTGCGCAGCCTCTACGGGATCGATGAACAGCGTGCAGCTCGGTGGCTTCCGTCGATCGACGCGCGAGTACTTTGTGCATCCGGAGACCTATGGCGGCGGTTATGGCGCTACGCATGGCGCAGACGGGGCAAGTGGCGTTCAAACCCACATGACCAACACGCGGAACGCACCGGTAGAGGTGCTGGAGACGACACTGCCGGTACGGGTACTCGAATACGGCCTGGTGCCCGATTCTGAAGGCCCTGGAACAAACCGCGGCGGCTTCGGCATCCGCCGGCATTTCGAAATCCTCGATGAAGGGGTCGAGTGCATGATTTCGACCGATCGCTTCGCCAATGCTCCCTGGGGCGTGGAAGAAGGGCACGCAGCCCGGGGCACTTACGTTTACCTGCTTCGCAATGGCGCGCGCGAACGCGTATCGGCAAAGACCTATCTCCAGCTGGAGAAGGGCGACCAGCTCATCCTGGAAACTGCGGGCGGTGGCGGATGGGGTGACCCCAAGGCCAGATCCAGCGATCTCGTCAAGAAGGATGTCGAGGAAGGACTGGTGTCACCAGAGCGTGCCAAGGAGATTTACGCATGACCATTCGTCTGGACCACGTAACGCAGTTTGTGCGCGATCGCGACGCCACGGCAAAAGCTTACAGCGCGCTGGGGTTTAACGCGACCCCCGGCGGGCATCACAAGGGCTTCGGTAGCGCCAACAACCTCTGCTACTTCGATTTGTTCTACATCGAGATGCTGTCGATCCATGACCGGGACGAGGCACTTAACGGTGGCTCTGCGGTCTGCCGTGCGGCTATCGACTTCATCGAGCGCGGAAACGGCCTTGGAGGCGTTGCAGTCGAGGCTGACGATTTGGACGAGGCTATCAAAAGCCTTCAGTCCTTGGGTGCAGAGATCGGCGACATCGTGGATATGCAGCGTGTCCAGGACGACGGCTTCATCTCCCGGTCGCGGATCATTTATCCGACCCTTCCCGAAAGTCCGGTGCCCTTGCCTATCGTCATCGAACGCAATGTCGGTCCAGCCGATCGGCGTAACCTCCTGAGCGAACGCAAGGTGATTGCTTCGCATCCTGCCGGTGCGTTCACCATCGATTCAGTGGCTCTTGTAACAACGGATGCCGTAGCGGCGGAACGTATCTTCGTCGAGGGCTACGGGTTCGTTGTAAAGGATCGGTATTCTGACGAAGCGCTCGGAGGCGGCTGCGTTCGACTGGCGGCCAATCAGGGTGACGTCGTGCTCTGCCAGCCTGCTGGAGATGGCCACGCCATGACCCGTCTCGCCGGACGCGGCCCAGGTCTGTTCGCCGTCACGTTCCGGTGCTCCGAGACAGTCCAGCCGCTTCCCGTTGATGACAAGGGATTCCTACCGCTCGCCGCGACAGACGGCGCATTGATCCGTTTGATCCAAGGCTAGTCAAATGAAGAGATACGAGAACTTCTATATCAACGGCGCATGGATCATGCCGGAAGGGCGGCAGACCCTTGAGGTGCTGAATCCCGCAACCGAACAAGCCTTCGCCACGATCTCCCTCGGTACGGCTGCTGATGTCGACGCCGCTGTATCAGCTGCACGCCGTGCGTTCACGAGCTTCTCCCAGACGAGCCAGACCGAACGTGTAGAACTGCTCCGTGCAATCCTTGCGCGATACATGGTCCGCTATGACGAGTTTGTCGAAGCGATTACGCTTGAAATGGGCGCGCCAATTCGCTTTAGCCGTGCCGAGCAAGCCGAGGCAGGTGAGGGGCACCTGAAGGCCACAATAAAGGCGCTCGAGAGCTTTTGTGCGGATGAGCGCATCAACAACACCTTGATCACGCACGAGCCTGTAGGCGTCTGCGGACTAATCACGCCCTGGAACTGGCCGATCAACCAGATTGCCTGTAAAGTAGCGCCTGCTATTGCAGCTGGTTGCACCATGGTGCTAAAGCCTAGCGAAATTGCCCCCATCTCTTCCATGCTGTTTGCGGAAGTCATGCATGAGGCCGGCGTGCCGGCCGGCGTGTTTAATCTCGTGAACGGGGATGGTCCGACAGTAGGAGCAGCCATCTCCTCGCACGAAGGGATCGACATGGTTTCCTTTACAGGGTCGACGCGTGCGGGCGTGGCCATTGCAATGGCGGCTGCGGATACGGTGAAACGTGTTCATCAGGAACTGGGCGGTAAATCCGCGAACATCATTCTCGATGACGTCGAATTCCTGCCGACGATCCGCGAAGCTCTCCGTATGGGCTTCAAGAACTCGGGGCAATCGTGCAATGCGCCATCGCGTCTGCTCGTGCCTGCTGCTTGGATGGAGAAGACCGCTGAGCTCGCCCGTGAGTATGTTGCTTCCATGGTGATCGGAGATCCGATGGATGAGGCGACGCAAATGGGACCGGTTGTGTCCCGCCTCCAGTTCGACAAGATCCAGGCCCTGATCGCCTGCGGTATCGAGCAGGGTGCAGCGCTGGTCGCCGGCGGTCTCGGGCTCCCGGAACATCTGGATCGCGGCTATTTCATCAAGCCGACGGTCTTCTCAGACGTTACGCCTGATATGGACCTCGCACGCGTCGAAATCTTCGGTCCGGTGATCACGATCATTGGCTATTCCGATGAAGCCGAGGCCATCAATATCGCCAACGACACCGTGTATGGCCTGACGAATTACGTCAGCTCGGGGGATATTGACCGGGCCCGCCGCGTCGCACGTCAACTTCGCTCAGGCATGGTGCACATCAATGGCACGCCCGGCGATTACGATGGCGCGTTTGGTGGCTACAAGCAATCTGGCAATGGCAGGGAGTGGGGGAAGTTCGGTTTCGCGGACTTCCTGGAGATCAAATCCATCTTTGGCTTCCACTGATCGTCCTACCAGGCGTAACAACAGATACCAATTCAACTTCAGAGGGAAAAAAATGAAGTCTCCAATAACAAGCCGCCGTCAGTTCTTGAAGTACGCCGGAGCAACGCTGCCGATGCTGGCAGTTCCTACGCTGATCTCCAGCAAGGCCTTTGCCGGCGCGAGCTGGGATCTTGGTTGCGAATACAATGCCACGTCTTATCCGGTACAGCTCGCGCAGAAATATGCTGACCTGCTGAAGGAGTCTACAAAGGACGAGGTTGCTATCACCATTCATCCAGGCGCATCGCTGGGATACAAGTCTGCAGACCAGTTCTACGCTGTGGCCGATGGGGCGCTGGCGATGGGCTTCACGCTTCTTACGGGGCTTGGCGGAATTGATCCGTTGTTCGAGATTTCATCGCTTCCGTTCCTGGCGATGAACCTGAAGGAAGCGGAAATACTGGCATCCTGCTCGCGAACCCACCTCAGCACGGTCTTTGAAAAGAGCAATCAGGTACAGCTCTTTGCGGAGACAGATCCCGGTTCCGGCATCTGGGCCAAGAAGCCTATCCAGACAAAGGCGGACCTTGCAGGACTGCGGATCCGTACTTTTGACGCGAACAGCACCCGTACCATGGCGGCTGCCGGAGCCGTGCCGTTCCAGCTTCCATGGGCGGACGTCGTGCCACAGCTCGCCGCCGGCGCAATCGATGCTGTTCTGACCTCTGCCGAGGGCGGCACGCTGATCTCGTTGTGGGAGTACACGCCGTACTTCAACGAGCTGAACTATTCGATGCCCTTGCATAGCCTGCATGTCAACGCGGATGTTCTTGGCGAAGTGAGTACTGAGCAGCAGGCAGCCGTCCTCTCGGTGTCAGATGAACTGCAGACCTACGTCTGGCAGAACCAGCAGGCGCGCATTGATGCTGCCAACCAGCGGATCGTTGCCGAAGGAGCAACGCTCGTCGGCGAATTCTCGTCGGAACTGACAGATCACCTCCGGGCGGCAGGTGAACAGACCCAGCAGACGTGGCTGGAACGGGCTGGTTCTGCTGGCGCTGCATTGATTGAAGATTACCGCAAGGCTCTTGCTTGAGATGTATGCTCGGCTAATCAAGGCACTTGATGCAACCGCAGATGCGGCGGCAGCGGCGGGGATGGCTTTGGCCATCCTCTCCCTCATCACCACCAGTTCGCTGATGATCGTCGAGATAGGGTTTCGCTGGTTCCTGGAATCCTCAACCCACCTGATGGAGGTCGTTGTCGGTTACGGCATGGCAATAATGACCTTCGGTCCGCTGGGATACGCTTTGCGTCACGGTGATCTGATCCGCGTCGCACTGCTGGCTGATCGCTTGCAGCCGGGACCTCGATGGGTACTTGAAATAGCGGTGAACGCTGTTGGAGCCGCGGTAGCAGGCTTTTTCTGCTGCCATTTCTGGATCGACTTTCTGCGCGCTGTCTCGCGGGGGACGACCACAGGCGGTTTCGTAGCCGTGCCACTCTGGGTACCTTCCGTCATCATTCTCGGCGGGCTCATCATTCTTCTCATCACGCTAATTACGCAGGCGCTGGCGCTCCTGGCGGATCGCACTCGGGTTCCGAGTCACGCCCCGGCGGAATAGGATTCTCAGATGGATGTGGTTACTTCCGCCCTCCTGCTCTTTGTTCTGATGGTGGGCTTTCTCGGTGCCGGACTTTGGATATTCCTGGGTCTCCTCGCAATCTCAGTCGTTTCCCTCTTGTCGATAGGGTTTCCCCTTGATCGCATAGGTACGATTGGCACAAAAATATTGACGACAAGCAGCAGCGGATGGGAGCTATCCGCTATTCCGATGTTCGTATTGATGGGTGAAATCCTTGTTCGCTCAACCGTCGCAGAGCGGTTGTTCAAGGGCTTGTCTCCCTGGGTGCAAGGAATACCGGGGCGGCTGCTGCACACCAACGTTATCGGCGCAACGATTTTCGCCGCAGTAAGCGGCACGAGTTCCGCCACCACCGCCTCCATCGCGCGGATAACGCTGCCCGCCCTAAGTGAGCGCGGCTACAGCCGTTCGCTTGCGCTAGGATCGCTGGCGGGAGCAGGAAGCTTTGGGCTTTTGATCCCTCCCTCTGTCCCGCTCATTGTTTACGGCGTGCAGGCTGAGGTTTCAATTACCAAGCTATTCATGGCCGGACTTCTGCCTGGTCTGCTGCTTGCGGTGCTGTATTCCTGCTACATTGCAGTGGCGGCAAAACTGAACCCGCAGAACGCGCCTGACGATGAAAGCACCAGCTGGCGTGACAAATTCAGGGCGCTACCTGATCTGCTCCCGGTATCGCTTCTTATCGTCGCGATCATCGGCGCGATCTACTCCGGCATAGCGACCCCGTCAGAGGCTGCTGCAATCGGCCTGCTTGCCTCCCTCATCATCTGCTTTCGTAGCCTGACGCTTGCGCGACTGGTAGATGCTCTCGTACGGGCGTCAATGACGTCGGCAATGATCATGAGTTTGATTGTCACCTCCGCGGTACTTACCGCTGCCATGGGTTACATGCATCTTCCTCAAGATCTGAGCGATGCGATCGCCAGCCTGGACCTGAACCCTTACATCCTGCTGCTGTTGCTGACGCTCTTCTTCATCGTTCTCGGGACCTTTATGGAAGGCCTGTCGATGATGCTGATGACCTTGCCGTTTGTCTTGCCAATGGTCGTTGCGGCAGGTTTCGATCCGCTCTGGTTCGGAATCTACATGGTGATCATGATCGAACTCGGAGCTATGACGCCTCCGGTAGGGCTCAATCTATTCGTTATCAACGCCGTGACTGGCGAGAGCATCGCTAAAGTTGCGCGCGCTTGTCTGCCGTTCTTTCTACTGATGTGCGCAGCATTGCTCATAATTACGATCGTGCCATCGATAGCGACGGGACTGCCGGACCTGTTATCGTCTAGTTCAGTGCCAAGGTAAAACTGGTGAAGCCGTTGGGTGACGACGGCTTAGTCCTCAACTGGTACCGGAAACCCTATCCGGAACTCTGGCCCGGATGTCGGCGCGGCAACTAACAGATTTCAGCTACGCGCCGCTGGTGGAGCATTTCGGTGGAGCATCTCGGCTGACCATGCGCTTGATACCGGGGATGTTCACCGACGCCTTGGTTTTAAAGATTCATTTATCCCTTCCAGAGAACTCTCGGGCTCTGGCGGTCCAGGGACGTTTCACAATCAACGACGCAATACTATCATAGAGACTAGAAGCGTCGACGTTGCCAGAGGCGCGGGCATCGTGGGACGTCTTCGTCGCCTCGTTCTGCGTGATGAGACGGCAACTGGATGATCTGCATCGTTATCATAGACCAGCGCGATATATCGAGCCATGGCCAGGGCTGAAACAGAATTGGTCATCTGCCGCACATTCATCAAAACCAAATAAGAAGAGGTGGTATGGTAATGATAATGATAATGGGGAGTCTTTCTCTAGGGAGATCAAGCCGAACAGAGAGGAAGGAACGAGGCTTCTTGATTGGCTATGGAAATCCTGCTGCCGCCGCGCGAGCAGATGCCCTAATCACCGCGGCTCGACTGAGGCGGGGGACATGATCCCCAATCTCATGCGAACTGTTGTGCTCGTTCCCTGATCTGACGTGCTGGCATGGTTTGGCTTCATCTCAGTGCCGTTGGGGAGGCCAAATTGCGGAGCAACGCGGTGATGCATCCAGATTGTAGACGCCGTGACCGCTTGATCGCCAGCCCCGATCAACTCCCGTGCCCCACCTCCTCATAGCCCTAGTGACAGCCGCCAAAGCCGAGGAGCTGCTGAATGACGTTATCTAGCCAGAGCGCGACCGTCGCCAAGGCCGGCTGCGGGCCGCGCGGGTGCCGGAGGCTTACGGTAAACGCTGAGGACGGCGGTGGGGAGGTCGTTCAGAAGGCGGGATTTTGGCGACCTTATACGATGCTGGTATAGAGTATCGCTGCATAGATGGTTTCGATGCGTGCGGGCTAATGCGCTGGATGAGATTACCATTGTCCGAAATCGCTCTCAGCTGTCTCCAAGGCAGTATGAACGTTTCCCTGCTTCAGAAGCTCGAGTGGACGCCGCCAATGCAGGGCTTTGGGTGGATTAGCCACCTCCAAGTTCTGATTGGGTGTCCGACGATTTTGAGGACCTCGGGGATCACCCTCCTGTCCAGGAATTGCTGAAGGGTGTGTTTCGGCGTGGAATATTGAGTTTAGACGCCGTTAAGGGAGTCGATGTTCTGCGCCGATTGACCCAACAGCAACATGTGCTTCAATGCCAGCGGTACCTTTCTCCCATCGCGATGTCCGCCACTAGATTCCGGCCCCGTTGTGGCGTTTCTTGCGGGGACCCCCCAGCCAATTTCTCAGGGACGTTTGACCACTGGGGTCGTATGAAGAAACGCGGCTGAGATCGTACAACCTGTTGTTCTAGCTTCGCTTTTTCCTGCCTGAGATCGCCGCGCTTTTTGGATCGGAAAATCGGTTCAAAACAGGCTGCCTGGAAGACCTGGATTTCCAGCATATATAAAATGGTTTCCCAGCCATCTCCTTGAGATCGCTTGAAGATTCGCTCTGCCGAGGTGGCCGTGCCACAATTTGTGCATCACCTCTGTGCCCCGGAATGGGGGTACAGTCAAGACTACAGTGGCTGCTTCGCTCACGGCACGATGTGGGATGCTAAAGAACTGGGTGCATATTCGTGTGTGGAGGAATGGCCTCGTCTCTCAGAAAAGCGGTCGCTAAAAAAACAGTGCGGATGCAGGACTAGAAATGCAAAGGCTCGAGCGAAGGTAGATGGAGCTTGGATAGACGCTTTACTGCAACGACAGCGTCCTATGATCGTGGCGGTCGCCGTAGCCAACAAGCTTGCCCGGATCATCTGGGCGATGATGATAAGTGGAGAGATGTTCAGAGAGCGCGACCCCTTGATGAGGCCCGATCCGCGTACTCCATCAGGGCCGGCGACGATAGTATCCGTCGCATCTAAAGGCCGTGTACATGAACGCACCGGGATGATGACCCAAACTTGCAGAAAGCCTCTTGCGCCCGCAGCGCCGTCTATACATGAAGCTTTCAATGAAGCCGTTCCGGATCGGCTTGCCCGGCGATCCGGTCTTGGCGATCGTCACCGCCCCATCCGCAAAGGATGGAGTGGCATCTTTGGTGTGTAAGCGCGAATTTCTGTGCACCTTCTGAAGCGCAGTGCTCTGATGCATGAAGTGTCCACCAAAAAGAGGTGGACACCAAATCATGGACGATACTCCTAAACTGCAGGTGCGGCTTGTTGGCCGCGA
>Ga0180221_1001005_pt1 | contig 20800 bp, 17 predicted proteins | sample eDN5th37CKraftMG_FD_151339 | JGI IMG/M metagenome (GOLD analysis project Ga0180221, IMG submission 151339) | Enriched Miracle-Growth compost microbial communities from Emeryville, California, USA - eDNA 5th pass 37_C Kraft MG (version 2) (version 2) ...
CTCGCCCTTGCGGATCGACAGATCGATGCCGGTCAGGATCGGCCGGCCACCCAGCGTGAGGCTGACGTCTTCAAAAGCGATCAGCGCCTTGCTCTGCTGAGACACGGTTATACGCTGCTCACGATGGATCCCGTGATGCCCCGGCATAGGTGTCGAGAATGCGGTGCACCAGATCGGGCTTTCGCGCCCGCGCGATGCCGCACTCCGTCGCAATGCCGAATTGCGGGACGAATTCGCAGGCGGTCTCGATCCGCTTCAGCACGCCTTCGACGCCATCGGCGACGTGCACGAGGCCGAGATAGATTTCAGTGTTGGGGTCGAGCTTGAGGCCTTTGAAAGGCGCGAAATAATCACGGTCGACGCGCCCGACAGGCACCGGGAAATGGATATAGCTGATCGGACGCGCGATCGCCACCGCCATGCCGTTCGCGACATCGACCATCCGGCTCGCATCCTTCGGTTCGATGAAGTGCTTGGCGCCGAAATCGCCGTAACAGATGTGGATACCGAGCTCGACGTCCGCCGGCACCGCGGCGCAAATGCGCTGCATGCGCGCCATGATCTCGGCCTGTGACGAGCCCTGCGGCGGAAACCAGTCCTGCGGCTGGCCGTCGAGCGCGATCATCTCGTGGCAGAAGTCCCACTGGATGGACAAATGCTCATGCGGGATCGCGTCGCAGAGCGCCTTCACCTCGGCGATCATCGCCTTTTCATAGGCGCGCTCGATCTCCTGCACGTCCTTTGGCGCGCCGAACGCATAGATGATGCCGTAAGGCGTCGGCATGCAGACCTGCAGGCGCACGTGTTCGGGAAAATCGCCGCGTCTTTTGGCGGCTTGCAGATCGAGATAGGACGCCCGCGCCTCGCGCGCATAGCCGAGTTCGCCGAAGCTGATCTCGTCGGCGCTCACGCCTTCCGCCAGCGTCAGCAACGGAAATTTCGAGGTGGCGCGCACGGCGCCGGATGGATCCGGCCGCAGGAACGGGCTCGAGCGCAGCAAGGGATATTGGAAGCTCGCCCACAGGCGACGCGGGCCGACCTCGCCGTCCGGCACGCGCTTCAGCCGGCGTCCGAGCTTCCCGCCGACGGTGCGGAAGATTTCGTCGACGCTGTCAAGACCGATACTGCCGACGAGATAGGCGCGGTCGGGACGCTTGACTGCTGCGCTCACGGCGTTCCTCGCTGCATGGCTTTCTGAGAAGAAAAACGGCGGCCCGGGTTTGCCGGACCGCCCGTGTCAATCAGGGCACGATGATGGTCTTCAGGTTCACGTCGCCGCGAATCATGCCCTGGGATTTCATGATCGAAATCCACGGCGCGAGGCTCTTGTCGCTCAGCTTGGAGCCGAACTGCGGGATTTGCACCGCGGCCACTGCCGGCGCCGGCAGCTTCAGGAAATTCGCGACGATCGTGCGCGCCTCGTCGGGATGCGCCACGGCATAAACCGCCCCTTCGTCGAAGGCCGCGCGGAAGCCCTTGATCGCATCCTTGTTCTTGTCGGCCCAGCTCTTCTTGCTGGCGAAGACGGTGATGCTCATGCCGGCCGGCATATCGCGAATGAAGTGCGACATGAGGGTGCCCGTTTTGGTGTTGAGGATTCGGGCCATAAACGGCTGGATTGCGACCACGGCGTCGACCGAGCCGGACTTCAGGATGCCCTCCATCAGCGGGAACTGGGTTTCGACGAACTCGACCTTCTTCCAGTCGACACCCTTCATGGTGAGCCATTCGCGGAACATGACATGAAGGAACGCATTCAGGCCGGGAACGCCGACTTTCTTGCCGACGAAATCGGCCGGCGCCTTGATGCCAGAGTCCGGACGCACCACGATTCCGAAATTGCTGTCGGTCTTCACCGTCTCCGAGAAGCCGGAGACCGCGACGAGATCGAGGCCGCCATTCACGGCCTGCAGGAACACCGACGCTGTCGGCATCGCGATATCGACCTCGCCGCTCTCCAGCGCGGCCGGATTTTGCGAATTCAGCGGAATGGGCTTCAGCGCGACCTCAAGGCCGTGCTTGGCAAAGAAGCCCTTCTGCTGCGCCAGCAGGACCGGCGCGAGATCGAAGACCTGCTGGTGGCCGAAGGTTACCTTCTTCTGCGCCAAAGCAGGATGAGCGGCGAGCATAACCACTAAGCTCGCAACGGCGGATATCAGCAGCTTTTTCATTCTCACCTCCCCTGAAACCCGGGCGCAGGTTGATCCCGCGTCCCAAAATCTATCGCGGATGGCCGGACCTCACGTCATACGCCTACAGCCTTCTTGCGGTCGGAACTTCGCGCCGCTGCGGCGGCGAGCCCCTCGAAGGCCCCGACCAGAAATGGCAGCGCGTAGCCGTAAGAGCGCTCGAAATCGCGGCTGGAGTAAGCGCGTTTCGACACCACGCTGAGCAGATCATTGGTCGCGAACATGCCGACCATCACCGACACCATGTGGACGTAGCCGCGCGCCGCGGCTTCTTTCGTGAGGCGCGGTTCGGCCTTTGCGAGCGCGACCAGAATAAGATCCTGGGTATCCTGAAAGCGCCGCGTGATCAGCCGGGTCCAGCGCTCGGCCTGCGCGGTCTGCGCCAGCAGACGGCCATAAGCGCGCCAGCCGGGCCCGCCATTCATCATCAACTCCAGATAAGGTCGGAAGAATACATCGAGCACCTGACGCAGATTTGGCGTCCCCTCGATCAGGGCAAATGCTTCGCGGCGGCGGAGATTCAGTTCATCCGATCGACGCGTGATGATCGCCTCGAACAGCTTTTCTTTGCTTTGAAAATGATAATTGATCAGGCCGAGCGGTACGTTCGCTTTGGCGGCGACGTCGCGCATCGAAACAATGTCAAAGCTCGCCGCGGCAAACAGATTTTCCGCCGCATCGAGGATTGCCGTTCTGGTGGCTTCGCCGTTGCGCGCGCTCTTCACGTTTCAAAGCCCATTGACAGGTGACTTGTACAGTTGTTCAATTTGTAACCCAAGCGCGTTTCCGATGCGAGCGAAAACTTGCGTCGCGCGGGCGCGAAAGAACGAAGAATTTGGCAGCGCAGCGAACTGCGCGGCAGGGGGAAAACGTTGGGCTTTTTCATAGGAACGGATGTCGGAGGCACGTTCACCGACTTGTGGGTCTCGGCCGATGACGGGCAGACGCGCGTGTTCAAGTCGCCCACGACAGCCGACGTCCTGGGCGGCGTCATCGACGCGATCGCCCTCGCCGCGAAGTCTTATGAGCTGAGCTTCGAGCAGTTCTGCGGAAAGATCGAACGCTTCGGCCACGGCACGACCGTCGGCTTGAACGCGCTGCTGACCGGCAACGCCGCGCGGACGGCCGTGCTGACCACCAAAGGGTTTGCCGACACCCTGGAGATCGGCCGCCTGAAGCGCCAGACCTCAGGCATGAACGAGCTGGAGCGCACCGATGCATATCTGCGCAATCGAATCCCGCCTCTGGTGCCGCGCGATCTCGTGATCGAGATCGACGAACGCATCGACGTGAAGGGCAACGTTATCAAGGAACTGGACGAAGCGCAGGCTCGTGCCGATATCCGCAAGCTGAAGGATCGCAACGTCGAAGCCGTCGCCATCTGCACGCTGTGGTCGACCCACAACTCCTCGCACGAGCGACGGCTGCGCGAGATTGTGCTGGAGGAAATGCCAGGCGTCTTCGTGAGCTGCTCGCATGAAATCTCGCCGGGCGTCGGCGAATATGCGCGCATGTCGACCACCGCGGGGAATGCCGCGCTCGGCCCGCTTGCCGGCCGCTATCTTTCAAGTCTGGAAGCAAAGCTGCAGAAGGCCGGCATGAAGGTGCCGGTCCTCATGATGACCTGCGCGGGCGGCGTGCTGCCGACAGCCGTGCTCAATGACCGGCCGGCCTATGCACTGTTCTCCGGACCGGCCGGCGGCGTCATGGGCTCACGCGCGACGGGCGCACAGGCCGGCTTCGACAACATCGTGACGATGGACATCGGCGGCACCAGCTTCGATGTCGGGGTAATCGTGGCGGGTAAGCCGGTCATGCGCTCGGAGATTTCGGTGGCCGGCGCCGATATCCGCGTGCATTCGATCGACGTGGAATCGATCGGGGCCGGCGGCGGCTCCCTCGCCTATGTGGAATTCGGCGAGCTGCGCGTCGGTCCGCGAAGCGCCGGCGCCAATCCGGGCCCGGCCTGCTACGGCCGCGGCGGCACGCGGCCGACGGCGACCGACGCCGATCTCGTGCTTGGCGTGCTCGACCCGGACAACTTCATCGGCGGCCGCATGCGCCTCGACGTCGAAGCCGCACGCCGTGCCATTGACGAGCACGTCGCCAAACCGCTCGGCATGAGCGTCATGGAAGCGGCATGGAGCATCCGGCAGATCCTCGACAGCAAGATGGCCGATCTGCTCCGCCGCATGACCATCGAACGCGGTTACGACCCGCGTGATTTCACGCTGCTCGCCAATGGTGGCGCCGGGCCGTCCCATGCCTGGGTTCTGGGCGAAGAGCTTGGCCTCGATGGCTTCATCGTGCCGGCCGCGGCGACGGCTGAATCCGCTTACGGTACCGGCAATTCCGACCTCGGCTTCACGGCCGAGCGACCCGCTTATGCGCGGGTTTCACCCGGCGCCGTGACCACGAGCGAACAGCTCGCCCATGTCACGGCGGCGCTGCAGGCGGCAACCGGCGAGGTACGAAAGAACCTCGCGCTCGCAGGTCTCACAGGCGAGGTTGGAATCGAACGCTCTATCGCCATCAAGTTCCGCGGCCAGACCAATCACCTCGATATCCCCTTCGCCGGCGATATCTTTACGCTCGATACGTTTCGCGCCGTGACCGCCACCTTCGAGCAACAATACGAGGTGCTGTTCGGCCGCGGCGCAGCCTTCTCCAATGCCGGCTACGAGCTGATCTCCGTCCGCGTCACCGGCACGGGGGTACTGCCGCCGCCCGCGCTTGCAACCAAAGGCGAGGCATTCGAGCCGCGCGGCAAGCGTCCCGTCGTATTCCGCGACGCCAAGAGCGCGATCGACACCGCGATCTATCGCACGTCGTTCCCCAACGAGGGCACCTCCGCGCAGGGTCCCGCGATCATCGAATTTCCCGGCCAGAGCGTCGTGGTGCCGCCCGGCGCCAGCGCCAGGGCCGACAAATTCGGCAACATTCATGTGAGACTCGCGCCATGAGCAGCGACATTGAGAGCAGCGACATCAACGCCGTTACCTTCGAGGTCATCCGCAACCGGCTGATCGCGATTTCCGAGGAAATGCGGATCGCGCTGCAGGCCGTGTCCGGTTCGCCGACCGTCACTGAAGCGTCGGACTTTTTCACCGGCCTGTTCCTGCCGAACGGCTCGGTTGTATCGATGGGCTTCCAGGTCTCGTTCCAGGCCCCCGTCTGCGGCGAGGTGATCCGCCACATCAACGGCAAGCCCCAGCTCAAGGTGAAAGACGGCGACATCTTCATCGGCAACGACCCTTATATCGGCGCGTTGCACCAGAACGACGTGCAGATGATCGGCCCGATCTATGCCGGCGATGAGATCATCGCCTGGGCCGGCGTCGAAGCGCACGAAACCGACGTCGGCGGCATGGATTTCGCAAGCTGGTGCCCGAAAGCGCGCGAGGTCTGGCAGGAAGGCATCCGCATTCCCTGCGTGAAGCTGATCGACCAAGGCGAGATGCGCGAGGACGTTCTGGAGATGATCGTGACGGCCTCGCGCCTGCCCGATCAGCTCGGCCTCGATATCCGCGCCTTCATCGCGACCGTCAATGTCGCACGCCGGCGCGTCACCGAGCTTGTCGAGCGCTATGGCGCCAAGACCATCACCGAAGTCATGCGCCGGATGATCGCATCGTCGGAAGCGCGTTTGCGGGCGCGCTTGCGCGAGCTACCGGACGGCGTCGCGCAGGCCGCCGACTTCATCGAGCACGACGGACATCAGAACGTCCTCTACAAGATCGATTGCAAGGCGACCAAAAAAGGCGACACGCTGACGCTCGACTTCTCCGGCTCAAGCAGACAGGCACCGGGCTTCATCAATGCGACGCGATCGGGCCTCGTCGGCGGCTGCGCCGGCGGCATCCTGACGACGCTCGGATTCGACATTCAGTGGAACCAGGGCGTGCTCGACCCGGTGAAGATCGTGGCCCCCGACGGCCTGATCTGCACCGCGCAGTTTCCCGCGCCTGTCGGCTCGGCGACCGTCGAGACCATCTGGTCGGTCAGCAACGCGGTGATGGCGGCGCTGAACAAGCTCCTCGCCACCTCGCCGAAATACCGCCATCGCGCGCAATGTATCAGCGACGGCTGCATGGCGACGTTCAATCTCGGCGGCGTCAATCAGTATGGAGAGCCGTTCGGCCTGCACCTGATGGACCCGCTCGCCGCGGGCTCGGGCGCCTTTGCGACCAAAGACGGCATCGACGCCGGCGGCCCGATCACCTCGCCGGTGTCCTGCATCGCCGATGTCGAGCGCAATGAGCAGGCGGTGCCGCTGTTCTATCTGCATCGCAAGCTGACGCCCGACACCGGCGGCGCCGGGAAATATCGCGGCGGCCTCTCCGCCGAAGTCGCCCTGACGCTCGGCGGCATCGAAAAGGCGATGGCACTGGTCATGACGCATGGCGCGGAAGTCCCGAACACCGCAGGCCTCGCCGGCGGCTGGCCCGGCTCGACCGTCGTGCAATCGATGGGCCGCAATGCGATTCAAAACGGCGTGCCGGCAGGCGGCACCTGGGAGCGCTTTGGTCCGAAGCCCGGCCTGATGCCGATGACCAACCGCGACGTCTTCTCCGTGATCTGGCAGGGCGGCGGCGGCTGGGGCGATCCGCTGGACCGCGAGATCGACGCGGTGGCGCGCGACGTCGCCTCCAGCGCCGTCACCATCGAGACGGCGCGCGAGATCTATGGCGTCGTCATCAACAATGACAGGGTCGATCGCGCCGCCACGGACCAACAACGCAAAATGCTCAGAGAGGCTCGCGTCGGCCAGTTCGACACCGACCCGGCAAGACGATCGACCGCGACCCCGATCGCCTCGCTCAGCGAAAACCTGTTCGTCGTGCAGGATGAACGCGGCACGCACATCGTTTCGCGTGCCGGTTACATTCTGGCGACCGATAGCACCGCGTGGCGCAAGGGCGCGAAGTCGGTCACCCTGGAAAAGCTGCCTTCGCATTACCGCATCGACATGCACGCCGATCTGCGCTGCACGATGCACTATTGTCCCGCGAGCGGCTCCCTGCTGGTGGTGGATTTCCATCGCAGAGACGAGCAGCCGAAGGACGATCTCGTGCTCGACATCGCGTCCATTCCGAGACTTGCGGCATGAGCGCGACGGATCGTTATCTTGCCGATTTTGAGCCCGGCATGGTGTTCGAGTTCGGCGATTATCTGATGAGCGAAGAGGAGATTATCGGCTTCGCGCAAAAATACGATCCGCAGCCGTTCCACACCGAACGCCGGCCGCCAGCCGATTCCGCTCACCCGATGCTGATTGCGAGCGGCTGGCACACCGGCGCCGCGACCATGCGAATGATGGTCGATCATTTCATCTCATGGCGAACATTTTTGCCCTCGCCGGGCAACGAGGCGATGCGCTTCGTGCGGCCGGTCCATCCAGGCGACCGGTTGCGCGTCCGCGTGACGGTGACCTCCGTCAGAGCGTCGGCGAGCAAGCCCGATCGCGGCATCGTGCTCAGCCGCCTCGAAACCCTGAATCAGAATGCGGAAGTCGTGCTCCACATCACCATGCCGTTTTTCGTGCTGCGGCAACGGCAATGAAAGCGCCGGCAGACGATCTCACGCGCGACATCGCGTCCATTCCGGGACTGGCGATATGACCAAGGTACCGAACTCCTTCCTCACCGCAACCGGCGACGAGCTGCCGACGCAATATGATCGTCCGGTGGATTATGAGGGCTTCGTCGAGGAGCGCGACATCCGCGTGCGCATGCGCGACGGCGTGCACCTCTCGGTCGACGTCTATCGGCCGGACACGACGGACAAGCTCCCCGCCCTGCTTGCCTTTGCGATCTACAACAAGGATCTGCAAGGGCCCGACATCGCCGACGCGCTGACGCCGCAGCCTGCCTGGTCGCCCTTATGGACCGGTTGGCTGGAGGCCGGCGACACGCGTTTTCTCACCTCGCGAGGCTATGTGCACGTCATCGGCGCGCCGCGCGCCATCGGCAAATCCGAAGGCGGCGGCTCGCGCGAGTTCGACAGCTACGATCTGATCGAATGGATCGCGCAGCAGCCCTGGTGCGACGGCAAGGTCGGCATGATCGGCATTTCCGGCTTCGGCGCCGAGCAGTTCAACGTAGCCAAGCAACAGCCGCCGTCGCTCAAGGCGATTTTCCCCTTCGACCCGCGCGGCGCCTATGGGACGCTCGGCAGCTTCCGCGAAGAGTATCATGGCGGCGTGCTGCACCTCTTCCGCTATCTGCTGTCGAACAATCTCGTCGCGCACCAGAACAAGGGGCAGCCGGGCGAACTGTCGCCGGAACGCGAGGCGCTCTGGCGTGAGGCGATGGCCAATCCCGACTTCAAAATGTACCCCCATGTCTACAATGTCCTGACGCAGAAGGGGCAGCATCTGCCGGCGGTCTTCGATGTCCTGATTCATCCTTATGACAGGGAAGACGCGGTCGAGAAGGCCGAGGCCGACTTCGAAAAGATCAAAGTCCCCGCCTATACCGGCTCGGGCTGGTACGCCTACGGATACAAAACCCACCTCAATGGCGCGCAGAACTGGTTTCGCAACATCGCTTCACCCAAGAAGCTCACCCTCGGCGGCCCGGCCCATCTCGAGCGGCCCTTTCACTCGTTTCATCGGGAAATTTTGCGTTGGCACGATCACTGGCTGAAGGGACTCGACACCGGCATCATGGATGAACCGCCAGTCAAATACTGGGTGATGGGCGCCAATGAATGGCGCTATGGCGACGACTGGCCGCTGCCGGAAACGCAATGGACCAAGCTCTATCTGTCGAGCTGGGGGCGGTTGCGACCGGAGCCGTTCCTGCCATCGAGCAATGAGGGGCGGCTCGCTCCGGATTCGTTCGTGCAAATGCCGCTCACGCAAACCAGCGAGATCCAGCGGCTGCGCTATGTGAGCGAACCCCTGCCGCAGGACACGCTCATTGCCGGCCCGATGGTACTGAACCTATTCGCGTCGATCGACCAGGACGACACCAACTGGATGATCGCCGTCAGCGACCTCGGACCGGACGTCTCCGTCCGAACCGGACGCGACGGCGAACGCAATGTGCCGTCCGGCCTGCCGGAGCGCGAGATCACCCGCGGCTGGCTGAAAGCGTCGCAACGCTCGCTCGATCCGCAACGCTCCAAGCCTTGGAAACCCTGGCATAAGCTCACCCGGGCCGCGAAGCAGCCGATCGTCCCCGGCGAGGTCAACGACTACGCGATCGAACTGATGGCCTCGGCCAATTTGTTCAAGGCTGGCCATCGAATCTGCGTCGACATCACATCAATGGATGTGCCGACCGGCGTCGGCGGCGCAACCAATGTGGAGTACATGCCCTACCACATCTGTTCGAGCCGTACCGTGCTCCATCGAATCTATCACGACGAGCAGCATCCTTCGCATCTGCTATTGCCGCTCATTCCGCGAACCACTCCCGACAGATGCTAGCTCAATATTTCGACGGCCATTCAGATCCGTGCCTCATTGAGAGCCCGCATAACCTTTTTAAACAACCGCCCATGATGAGGCGACGTAAAAGCTAAGATAAATCTCCGTAAAGACTCTAAGCAGCGCGATAGACAAGCTGTCGTTGTGGACGCTGGCCCTTCAATTAATGTCGCGCGCTGTCTCCCGCAAGGCGTCGATAAACCGTTCCTCGAGCGGCGACAATTTTCCAGCCTCGAGACGCATCAGCCGACAGTTCGATATGCCTTCACATTGCGCAGCTTAATGCCGTGCAAAACACCGCAACTCGCCTCTAATTCAATGGAATGGCAAGGCATAATGCCAATACAGTTCGTATGTTGAATCATGCTCTTCATCGACATCATCGAGCTGCAGATCCAGTGGCTCTCCTGGAATCCAACACCGGCGTTTAGAAAGATCGCCGCAACGTGCTGCCGGTAGATGCTGTTAGGCGGCGGAAACACCCACTGCTCGAGAACAAGCTGGTCGAGCGAAGCCGTTCAGCTCAGATAAATGGTTCGCGGTGCTCACCACCGCTTCCATAGGAAGTTGCAGCAAAGGATCCTGTACAATTCCGTGATACTTAGCGCTTGATCCGCTGGCGCTAATCATCAGATCAATTTCACCTGCATGCAGTTTGTCGATGATTGCTTCATCGTCCCCTTCAAGCACTGAAATCGCGATCCGGTTCCGGCCCGCGGCCAGCCTGCCGATCGCCATCGGCATCGAGAACTTCCAGATTATAAGTGGTGATGGCTTCGAGCGACCGCCTCTACTTCACCTTGCGATTCGGAGAAGTGGTCCGATCTGATTCGTCATATAGTCGAATTTGTCGGCTTCACTTACCTGACGACGGGATACGTGAGGTCGCGAAACCGTCGTCGCGCAGTGGCGACCAACCCAGGACCTACGAACTGAGCGCCATTACTCTTTGAGCACCAATGTAAGTCCGCACAGCCCGAACTGGTCTTTCAACAAGAGCAATAGGAACTTCAGGAGACGCTCCTCATTTTATGGCTTGGCTATGCTGAGGGTAGACGGCGTTAGAAACAATCAAGACTAAATAGCCATAACAGCGCATTGAAATTATTGGTGGTCTCCAGAGGCGTGCCAGGCACGCAGACATCTTGAACCGGTCTCAGAGATTCAGTTCGCGATTGTGAATTGCTCTAGCTCGTAAGACTCGAACCAATCTCTCATCGATGGTAGCAAAAATTCCGGGAAACCGCTTTTCGCCGGTCGGAGACTGCGCACCAAATTCGCGCTTCAGACTCGTCCTCTTGCGCGCAGAGACAGTCTCCGGTCTGAAAAGAGGCCCAATTGTGCGGAGAAATTGGCAGAGATCGGGAAACGCATTTATATTTTTGAATGCGTGGCGACGCACATAGGCGACCTCGCACCTGTCTCTATATGCGATTGTATCAGTAACAGGGAATTCTACAGGGATTTTCGCCATTTTCGGCATCTCGCGGTCGATCGGATTGGCGAGAAAGGCCCGCCTTTCGGATACATCTGATCAAAAATCGCGTCAGAAAGAACAGCGATTTTTTTCGTCTGATGCACGGATCGAACGGCGGATTTTGCAGGGAAAAGCAGCGATTTTCAGAACCGCGGACGCGGTATTTTCGACGCCTTCAAATTGCGCACAATAGCAGCCTCCTCGATTCAAAGCCCCGACTAGTAAAGGAGGCTGCAATGACCTTCACCCTGACGCGACAGCAGCTTTACGACCTCGTTTGGTCCGAGCCGATGCAGCGCCTGGGAAAGCAGATCGGCATTTCGGATGTGGCCATTGCCAAGCATTGCCGTAAGCTCGGCATTCCTGTACCGGAACGCGGCTACTGGAATAAACTCCAGGCGGGGAAGCCGACCACAAAAGTTGCCCTTCCCCAACGTGACCTTGTCACACTCAATCGCGTCACGATTTCCGGGACCTTGACGCCCGAGCTCCGCAGCCGGATCGATGGAGAGCCGGGCGTCGCGGCAGGAAACGAAAGCGTTGAAGCGCTGGCCGAGCGTCTGCGTCAACGGCTTGGACAGGTGTCCGTCCCACGCAACTTCCAGCGGGTCTACCCGGCGATAGCCGCTCTGCTTCAGAAAGATGAGAGGCTGCGGCAGGAATACGTCAGTCGGCCCTATTCCTGGAACCGGCCGCGTTTTGAAGCGCCCTTTGAGCGCCGGCGGCTTCTCTTTCTCAATGGTCTCTTTCTGGGGTTCGCAAAAGTCGGCGGACAGGGATGGATACGAGGAGCCGACGCACGTGAGCTTGGCATCCACATGGGAGAGCGAAGCGTCACCTTCCACCTCGACAGCCCCTCCCCAGGACGAGCAGGAGCGCGGAATTCGGATGCCAGTCCGACCGCCCGCGACCCGCTATGCCTCACGATTGAGAGCGGCCGGTATGTATTGCCGGATGTCACCTTGTCCTGGCGCGACGAGGACGGTCGTAAGCTGGAACAACAGGTCACCGAGATTATCGTCGGCATGGCCATCGCGGGCGAGCATCTGAACCGAAAATGGCAGGAACAACTCGTCGCCTGGGAACGAAAGAAGCGCGAGGAAGAGGAACGAGAAGCGCAGCGACGCAAGGCAGAGGAAGAACGGCGCGAGCGGGAGCGGCAAGCGGCCATCGCCAAAGCCAAACGTGACACCCTGCGTCAGGACGCTATCGCCTGGCGAGAGGCCGCCAACATACGCACTTACGTCGATGCCGTTCGCCAGGCATCTGCGCCATCTGATCAGTTACAGCGCTGGGTGGACTGGGCTTTGCTGGAGGCCAATGAGCTCGATCCCATCACCGCTGGCCGCGCAATGGTAAGCATCACGGAGGACCAGACCGATGATGACGATAACGGCGACAACCACGGCGGGCACTGACACCGCAGAAAAGAAGCCGGCACGACGGAAAAAGCGTCGCCGTGTCCGGCCACGCAACGATCCGGTTTCTTATATCGTGGAAGTCACGGAATGGGACTGGAGCTTCATGTTCGGGGCGGGCGCGAGCCGCTTGACGGAGGGAACCTATTCCGATTATCGGCACCTCAACCTCCGCGGCAATCTCATTCAACCCGATCAGGTCAAGGCCAGCGAGGTCGAGATTACTGTCCTGCCGGATCGGCGCCTCAATGAAGGCGACAACCACAATGGCGGCGGGAAGCCCTACTGCGGATCGCTCAACCTGCACCGTGGGCATTTTCAAGCCCTGTTACCGATGCCGCTTGATGTCTTGCCTTGTGTTCTTCAAATGGCGGTGGCCGATCGGCTTCGCTACGTGGTTATCACCGGCGACAAGCTGCGCTACGGACGTGGGTCCGTGCACATATACCGCCTGCAGCGGACGATCGACGAAGACGATCTGGCCGCCGACTAGATGCCTCCCGGCCGCGAATTTTTTGCTATGATGAGTGGGAGAGGTATCGATGCCGGAAACCCGCATCATCTCGGACCCTGAGGATTCATCGCCGCGACCGGCGACGCGGACGCTCGTCGACGCGCTGGAGAAATTGCGCGATCGGAAAGAGATTTCCGAGGCAACCCAGCTGCGGCTCCTGACGTGTCCGTCGAACGACCGCTTTGCATGGTTTTCTGCGCTTTCATTCAAGTCGACGAAAGGCGACGATGTATTCTTTGCTCTCCCGATTTCCCAAGGCTGCCGGGCCTATGACACGCTTGGCAATCCCGTCTATTTGACGCTTGACCGTCTCGATGATTCCGAGGTCGACAGCGACGGTAATATTCTGTTGCGCGACGGCACCCATATCCACGCGGTCGCATTCGACACCCTGTCGCTGCATTTTGAGCTGCCGGAGCTGGAAGAGACGGTCGTCTATTTGACGATCCGGTATCTTGGCGCGGAGCAACGTTGTTTTCGTCGCGACGACTGCTTCGTTGGCATTGACTATGCTGCCTTAAGGCAACTTTGCGTCCCCAGCGTCAAATCGCTGGCCCGATACGTCAATGCCAAGATAGGTGAGATCGAACGTCGAGATGGCGCGCTGCCATTTCAGAATGTTAGTCTCGCTACCGTGCAGCGAGCGCTCGATTTGGCTGGAATCGGAAAGGTGCGCGGGCGGCTGAAACGCGGAAATTGGCCTGCCACGGTTCAGCCGCAATCGAACCGCGAATCTAAAAGCCGTTGATCGGCACCTGCGCTCCTAGACGCAGGTGACTTGAGAGACTTTGTTAAGGCTTCTCTATCGGAGGAGCCCGCATGAAACGCAGCCGCGTTCTCGAGCACCGGAAAATTTCCGCCCTCAAGCCGCACCCGCGCAATGTCCGGACCCATCCCGGCAAACAAATTGAAGCGCTCGCGCGAAGTATCGAGCAGTTCGGATTCACCGCACCGGCTTTGATTGACGAGTTTGACACAACCCTTGCCGGCGCTGCTCGGGTCATCGCAGCGAAAAAAGCTGGCCTTGACGAGGTTCCGGTCGTCGTTCTCCGCGGTCTGTCAGAGGCCAAAAAACGCGCATATGTCTTGGCCGACAACAAAATCTCGCAGCTCGCCGGTTACGATCGTCCCGGTCTTGCCAACGAACTGCAGGATCTCGCATCCCTCCTCGCCGCTGAAGGCCTCGACCTCGAGCTGACCGGCTTCGAGCCGGCGGAGATTGATGCGTTATTTGCCGATTTGGTCGATCCGGCCGGCGAGTTTGAGGAAACACTATCGCCGTTGCCGGAAGAGGCGGTCACGCGCCGCGGCGACCTCTGGGTCTTCAAGGGCCAACATCGCCTTCTTTGCGACGACGCACGTCACGCTGATTATCGCCGGCTAATGCAGGGCGAACAAGCGCAGATGATTTTCGCGGACGCGCCGTACAACGTCGACATTCGAAAAGTCGTCGGACGAGGCCGCACAAAGCATCGGAATTTCGCGATGGCCCGCGGCGAGCTGACGCGCGCCCAGTACACGGAATTTCTGACTGAGACGTTCGGCCCAGCGGTTGAAAATTCCGCTGACGGCGCACTCTCTTATCTTTGCGTCGATTGGCGCCATCAACGAGAAATGCTCGACGCAGGCGACGCCGTATTCGGTGACGACCCGAAAACACTGATCGTCTGGGCAAAGTCAACGCCGGCTCAAGGCTCGCCATATCGCTCTGCGCATGAACTGATTTACCTATACAAGCACGGAAAGGGCCCGCATCTCGACAATGTCGAACTCGGCAAACACGGCCGCAACCGATCAAATGTGTGGACCTACGCCGGCGTGAACACGTTCCGCGCCGGCCGCATGGACGAGTTGTCGGCGCATCCGACGGTGAAGCCGATTCCTCTTGTCGCAGACGCGATTCGGGACTGCACGCGGCGCGGCGGCATCGTGCTCGACCCTTTCTTAGGCTCCGGCACGACGATCCTGGCGGCCGAGAAGGTCGGACGTCGTGGCTACGGCATCGAGATCGACCCGGCCTATGTCGACGTCGCGATCCGCCGATGGATGAAGGCAACGCGCAGCGACGTCATCCTCGAGAGCACCGGCAAGACCTTCGACGAGGTCGCCGCGGAACGCGCCAATGGAGGTGCAGCGTGAAGCGCGTCAGACCCTCCCCTCGAACCGCCTCACCCGCACGAACTGACCGCGCGAAGACAGGTCGTCATGGCGCGCAGGAAGGAGCCGATGCTGACGAAGCTCCGGAAAATGAGAGCGCGTCCGACCGAGACGACGACCGTGACGCGGTCGGCTACCAACGCCCTCCCCGTCAACATCGATGGCAAAAAGGCCACTCCGGCAATCCGTCCGGCCGCAAGAAAGGTAGCAGAAACAAGACAACCATCATTATTCACCTGATGGAACAAAAGCTCGGCCGCAGAATCGACGATCTGTCGAAGCTGACACGTTACGAGGCGATGCTGCTCAAGGGGATTCAGAAGGCACTTACCGGCGACACCAAAGCGATGGCCTTCATCCTGCGCCGCTATGACGACGCAGCTGGAGCAAGTACGGCGCCGGCGCATATAACAAGCGAGCAGGACGAGATTGTTTACGCAGCATTGGTCGACAAAATCAGGCGCGAGCTAGAGGACGGTCAATGACCCCTGCCGTTCTACGCGGGCTCGATGCAGCATTGCGTAGTCGCTTCGATATCTTTCTGGCGATGTGTCACCACACCGTCAATCCGGGCGTCCCCTATCTCGACAGCTGGCACATCGACGCCATGGTCTGTCAGGCCGAAGCGGTAATCCGGGGTGACGTCAAGCGCCTGATGGTGAACGTGCCGCCACGCCACCTCAAAACCCTGACGTTCAATATTGCGCTGACCGCATTCATGCTCGGCCACGATCCAAGCCTGCGGATTTTCTGTATCAGCTACGGCGAGCGGTTGGCCGAAGATCACGGCACGCAGTTTCGCGCCATTATCGAATCGGATTGGTACAAGCGCATCTTTCCAAGGATGCGCATCAGGCGGGCGGTCAACCACGAGTTCTTCACCACCGAGCGAGGTTTCCGCCGCTGGACATCTATCTCAGGAGCGCTCACCGGGATGGGTGGCGACATCTTCATCATCGATGATCCGCTCAAGCCGGAGGACGTCTTCTCGGAAGCAAGGCGCGAGGCCGTGAACCATTGGTCTGCCAGTACGCTGCAGTCGCGACTCGACGACAAAAACGAGGGCGTGATTATCGTCCTGATGCAGCGGCTTCATCAGGACGATCTGTGCGGTTATCTGCTTCGGGAGACGACCGGCTGGATCCAGCTTGAATTGCCTGCAATCGCGATCGTTCCCCAGGATGTTCCGATCGGGCGTGGACGGCATCATCATCGTGATGTTGGCGATGTGCTGCATCCCGAGCGCGAGAGCGAAGCTGCCCTGCAAACGCTCCGTGCCTCCATGGGCCCAGTGCAGTTCTCTGCGCAGTATCTTCAACGGCCGGTTCCGATCGAAGGCGCGCTCATGGATCCTGCCTGGTTCTGCTTCTACGACGTGCTGCCAGAACGCGACGAGCGATTTTATATTTTGCAGAGCTGGGACACCGCCTCGAAGGACGGTTTGGCTAACTCCTACAACACCTGCACGACTTGGCTCGTTCAGCAGGGCTGCTACTACCTCATCGACGTCTTCCGGATGAAGCTGACGTTTCCGGCTTTGCGGCAATTCGCCTTCGAATTATCGAAGCGGCACGGCCCACGCTTTGTTCTGATCGAAGACGCCTCGACCGGTCCCGCACTCGCCGCCGAGCTCAAATTCAAGCAAGAAGCATTCATCGAGCTCATCAAAGCCGATCAAGACAAGCGCGTTCGGCTATTCATCCAGCAGGAAAAGTTTGCATCGGGTCAGGTGTGGTTTCCGAAGCAAGCACCGTGGCTGCGGGTATTTCTTGATGAACTGCTGAGCTTTCCCGACGGCAAATATTCCGATCAGGTCGACAGCCTGAGCCAAGCCCTTGCCTTCGGTAAGGGACGTTACGACCGATCGCTCAGCTGGCTCTGACGGCGCCCCTTAGAGCGCCGTCTAATCGCACCATAAAAGCCGCGCCGAGGCCGCGAGACCCCGGCGCGGTTCGTTGCTTACTTTACGCGACCTCCAGCGCCCTCACCCGTGGGGCGAAGACGCGATGGAGTTCGTTGAGACGCTGGGCGAGCCAGTCGTGCTGGCGCGGCCAGTCGTGCTGGTTCTCTGGATCGACATCGTCCAGATAGACCGCGATCCGGCAGTCCTGCTGGTCGGGCAGTTCCTCCCAGTGCAAGGGGTAGCCGAGTTCCTGCTCGATCATTGGCCGGTCGTGCTGCAACAGGCGGAACAGATGCTTGGCCTCCTCCCCGGTAATGTGGAGTCCAGCCCGGATCCGGTGGTCCAGCCGGAACATGGTCGCGACCAGCCGAAAGTCCTGGCGCCCGATCGGGAACCGGGCCCTCGCCTTGGGCTGCGGCATGCGGTTGCCGGCGACCGGCCCGCCGGCCTGGTCCAAGACCTCATTGAGACCGGCCCAATAATCGTGCTGCAGCAGCCGGGTGTCGGAGAGATCGGCCCTGTCGATCGCCCGGGCGGCGTCCCTGACCGCATGCGACCAGTGATTGGGCTTGGCGACCACATTGAACTTCGGGGCGGCCTGTGAGCTGCCGATCCGCCACAGCTCGACCTCGACCCCGAAGAACCGGAAGCGCTCATCCGTGATGCGGTTGAGCCAATCGAGCGTTGACCGGTGCTCCTCGGTAAAGCGGGCAGCGACCCAGACGATGGTCACCGCCTCCAGTCCCGAGGCATAGGTCAGAAGCTGGCCCAGATGGGAGTGGTCGGTCCGCTCCAGCTGGTTCTCGATCAGCACCCAGTGCTCGGCCTCCTCGCTGCCGAGGTCCCGGCACAGGATGTCGGCCCGGAACGGCCCGACCGCCTGTTCCTGGGCCTCAAGCTCCAATGATAGCCCGAGCGTCTGCCCCAGGATTCCGAGGTTCTCAGCCTGCGCCAGCCAGGGGGTGAAGCCTGAAGCCTCATTGGCCCAGACCGTGCGCAGGTCCTGCCGTTCGAGCCGTCCCAATTGCATACCCATTCTTGCCTCCATGACGTGGGTGTCAAAACCGACGTCCAGATCGCTCTGCGGCCGCACCACATCCAGTCGGAACTGAACAATCGCGCCAGAACAGCAGGAAATGGTGAATATTGGCCGCCCGGAGAGGTCCGTACCGGGAACGACGGCCCGGAATCCACCCTCAGGGTTACCGCCGTCTATATCCTCTTTTGGGATAATCCGATCATCGGATGAGCCTTTCCCCCATGGCGACGCGGGGGCATGGCATCCGAAAGACGGTTCATTCGGCCGATCAGGCGGCGTTCTGCGCCCTGATGGTGGCTGCCCGCCGGAAAGCCGGCCTCACTCAGGCCCAGCTCGCCCGCCGCCTCAAGAAACCGCAATCCTTCATTGCCAAATACGAGGGTGGCGAGCGGCGGATCGACGTCATCGAGTTCATCGCCATTGCCCGGGCGATCGGCGCCGACCCGCTCCGGATCCTGCGCAAGCTGATGGCGTAGCCTGCCTGGTCGAGTTCATCGCCATCACCTGGGTGATTGGCGCCGAGCCCGTCCGGATTCTGCGTCGGCTCGTCACGAAATAGTGCGGTACCCCGGCCCCTCCTGATCCGAAGATGATCCGTCACCGACGAACAACGCCACAAGATTACTCGCAAATCCACTCGACTTCTGCGGCACACAGAGCGTGCATGCGGACCTTACGGAGGCCCGCTCATGGACGATGCCACGCTGAACACCTTGCTCACCCAGTATCTTCGCGAGATGCGCGTCCGCCTCGACCAGGTCGCCGGCATCGCCAAAGCGGCCGAGGCCTGCGCCGACGCGGGCAACATCCCAAAGGCCATCGAGATCGCTCTCGACGTCGAGCAGCCGATCTACGAGGTCACGACCTTCCTCAATGCCGCCAGTTTGATGAACCGGATCGGTCGACAGGAATAAGCCAACCAGCCTCAGATCAGTCGCGCGTGCTTGAAATGCGTACACCGCCCGTGGAGCGCTCCTGTTACTGAGGAAATTCTGCACCGGTAGCGACGATTTGAAGGTTTTCCTTTCGCAAGACCGCTTTAATCAGAGGACTTAGCCTGCGAGGTGGAAAAGTCGACTTGCTTGCGCTTCACCGGTGGGGCGCCTTGCTCGTTTGTTCCAGCGCCGGCGATACGAACTTGATCGCCTGTTGTAATACCGTCGGGCGGATTCGTGATGATCCGGTCATGGGCCAGCAGACCCGATCCAATATCTAACGTTTTGCCGAGATCGCGCGTAATCGTCACCGGCTTGAGCAAGACACGATCGTCGCTGCCGACGGTCGCGATACGCAAACCGTCTTGGTCAAAAATCAACGCGCTCGCCGGCACATTGACCACCGTCGCAGGAACCACCAGGTCGAGATGCACACTGGCGAAGGCGCCAGTCATAAGTTCGCCGCCGGTATTGTTCACGAATAGCAGCATCCGCGTCGTGCCGGAAGCAGCATCCACCGCTCGCGCCGAGGCCTCGATGGTCGCCGGGAAATTCCGCCCTGGATATTCTGGCACCGAAATCCGCGCCTTTGTGCCGACCTTGATGTCAGGCACGTAGCTTTGCGGAACATTGACATAGACACGCAAACGGCTGGTGTCCGACACCACAAACAAGGCCGGTCCACCGCCCGATCCGGCATTGATCAGAGCACCGACATCGGTCGTGCGCGCCGTGACAAGCCCGTCGAACGGGGCCGTGATACGCTTGTATTTTTCAAGTACACGAAGCCGGTCGAGATTAGCTTGCGCCGACCTGACCAGTCCCTGCTTGTTTGAAAAATCAGCGACTCTCTGGTCGAGATCCTGCTTCGAAACTGACCCGGACGAGATGAGCGACTGTCCCCGTTCCAAAGTCGCTTTGGCGAGCGCGATATTGGCTTGCGCGCTGGCGACAGTCGCTTCGGCCTGCATGATCTGCTGGTCGAGGTCGGGGGCGTCGATCTCCGCAAGGAGATCGCCGGCCTTAACCGGCGCACCGATATCGGCCTTCCAGTCCTTGATATAGCCGCTGACGCGGGCAAAGATCTGCGCCTGCGCATAGGCTTCCAGCCGACCGGGAAGATCGATCGTCATCTGCTCGGCCCGTGTGCCCGGAAGCGCAACCGCCACCACGGGAACCGCTTGCTCTTCGGTCCATTCACTCAGGCGCGCATCGGCCATTTTGCGTGTACTGATTCCTACGACCACGATTACGGCGGCGACTGCGGCCGCGGCAATGCTTGAAATCCGCAGCCCGCGACGAGACACTCCAGGCCGGGCCGGGTTAGGCGACATGGGGCTCTCCAGCCGCCGGAATACCGGCGCCGCGTGCGCGTCCATGGACGATGCTGAAAACCACCGGCACAAATATCAGCGTCGCGACGGTCGCGAAGACCAGCCCGCCGATCACCGCGCGCCCGAGCGGCGCGTTCTGTTCTCCGCCCTCCCCGAGCGCCAACGCCATTGGCGCCATGCCGATGATCATGGCAAGCGCGGTCATCAGAACCGGACGGAAACGAACGAAACCGGCCTGCAGCGCGGCCTCGATCGGGTCGCCTAACTCTGCCAGGCGCTCGCGCGCGAAACTGACGACCAGCACGCTATTTGCGGTGGCGACGCCCATGCACATGATGGCGCCGGTGAGCGCCGGCACCGACAGCGTCGTCTCGGTGGCGAACAGGATCCAGACAATAC
>Ga0180221_1001006_pt1 | contig 20795 bp, 21 predicted proteins | sample eDN5th37CKraftMG_FD_151339 | JGI IMG/M metagenome (GOLD analysis project Ga0180221, IMG submission 151339) | Enriched Miracle-Growth compost microbial communities from Emeryville, California, USA - eDNA 5th pass 37_C Kraft MG (version 2) (version 2) ...
GCAAGCGGTCGGAATTGGGGAACTCGGCCCGCACGAGGAAGGTGCCCGTCGCCTCGCTGACGGCCGCTTCATAAAACTCCAGCTTTCCGGTCTGCGGATAGATCGTGCCGTTCTCGAGCTTCAGCCGAACGCTGACATTCTCGCCGGAAATCTTGATGCGGCCGTCCTTGATCGCCTCGCGCAGGTTGAGCAGATTGGTGCTCGATTGCGTCACGTCGACATTGATCGGGTCGAGCGTGCGGATCGTGGTCAAGGGCGTGGTCTGACTCGCCGTGACCAGCGCGCCTTGCGTGAGCACCGACTTTTCGATCCGGCCGGAGATCGGCGCGGTGATGGTGGTAAAATTCAGATTGATCCGCGAGGTCTCGACCGCCGCCTTGGCGGACGCGACATCCGCTTTCGCCTGGGCGAGCGACGCGCGCGCATCGTCGAGCTCCTGCTGGCTGATCGCCTTCTGCGCGATCAGGCTTTGATAGCGCTCGGCCTTGGCCTGCGCGCTCGGCACCGCCGCCTCCGCCCGCTGCAGCGCCGCGAGCGCGCTGTCGTAAGCCGCCTGATAGCTTGCCGGATCGATCTGATAGAGCGCCGCGCCTTCCTTGACCTCACTGCCCTCCTGAAAAAACCGCTTCTGAATGATGCCGCTCACCTGCGGCCGGACCTCCGCGACGAGCGAGGCCGCCGTGCGGCCCGGCAGTTCCGCGGTGATCGCCACGGACTGCGGATGAAGCGTGACAACGCCGACCTGCGGCTTTGCCGTTCCGGGAGGAGCGCCGGCGTTCTCGCCGGTGCGGTTGTCGCAGCCCGACAGCAGGCTTGCGATGGAAAGGCCCGCAACAAGCGCAGCAACCGCAGCAGTGCGCCTTGACGATTCCTGGGAGCGCGACGGCAAGCGCGGCCCGCGGGCGTTCGGACTCACGGTGAAACTCCAGTTTCATATTTACAGAACGATATCGTATCTATATTCGGGAAGACCATGCCGATGTCAACCGCGAAGCCTCGCCGCAAAATTGCCGCGAAAAAACCCAAGGTCCCGACGCCGGCCGACGCGGCACGGCGTCATCGCGGCCGGCCGAAGCTGATGTCCGACGCCGAGCAGACGCGGCAGATCGCGCGGCAGGCCCGCGACCTGTTCTTCGAAAAAGGTTATGCCCGCACGACGATGGACGACATCGTGGCGCGATGTCGGATCTCCAAGGGCACGCTTTATCGTCTTTTTTCCAATAAAGCCGAGGTGTTCGGCGCGATCATCGACGATCACCGGCAGACCATGCTGGCGCTTCCCGGCGACTATGACGCATTGCCGATCGATGAAGCGCTTGCGCGCATTTTCCTCATCGAGATCGACGACGAGGCCAATGACGCCCGAATGGCCTTGATCCGATTCGTGCTGGTGGAAGCCCGGCAGTTCCCCGAACTGCGCGCATTGTTGCACGCGCATGGCGGCGATCCATCCCGGCAGGCTCTCGCCCGATGGCTTAGGAGGCAGCAGGCGAAAGGCCGCATCGCCTGTCCGAACGCCGATGACGCCGCCAAGGCCCTGATGGATCTAATATTCGGCGCAGTCGCCGTCAAATCCGAAACGGTGCAGCAATGGCCCGCGCGACAGGAGAGAATCCGTTATCTGCGAAACTGCATCAGGATGTTTACGCAGGGCATCCTGCCGCGCTGACCTGCGCGCGGGCAACGGCAGCCGGCGTTTCAGCACGGGCCTCGCAGCGGTATTGAGGGCCAGACAATATAAAGCGCCGGCCGGACCTCGATCCAGCCGGCGCCCATTTTCATCCGCCGCGCGGTTCAGCGCCCGGGCATTCTTATTCACGCGCCATCGGCGCGACGACTTCCTCATAGCCATAGGACTTCGGCATGATGCCGAGATCGATCGAAATATCCTCGGTCTTCTTGATATTCGCCTTGGTGAATTTTCCGTCCGGCGAGAACACCTTGTACATGTGGTCGAGGGCGGCCTTCAGGATCTCGGGATCGGCCTTGGCGAAATGCTTCTTGGCGATCTCGTAGACCTCGTCGTGATGGCCCTTGATGTATTGCTGCGCTTCTGCCAGTGCGGCGAACAGCGCGTTGGCGTCCTTCGCATTCTTGTCCAGAAACGCCTTGCTGGTCGACAGCGGCGCCGAGGAGAAGGCGTCGAGTTCGCTCGCCACATCGACCACCGTGTTGGCGAGACCCTGCTTGACGGCGATCGACACAAACGGCTCGAACAGCATGGCGGCGTCCGCCCGCTGGCTCTTGAGCGCGCCGAGGATCTCGCCGCCGCCGCCGACCGAGACCAGATTGATGTCCTTCGCCGGATCCATGCCGGCCGCCTTGACGAAGTAGCGGGTCAGGTTCGCCGTCAGCGAGCCGGGGCTCGTCACTGCGATCGTCTTGCCCTTCAGGTCCTTGACTGACTTGATATTGGCGCCATTGCGGCCCAGCAGCGCGAACGGCACGCGCGAGGTCTGCGCGAAATACAGCATGACGTCGACGCCCTTGGCGCGCATCAAGCCGACTTCCGGAAAGCCGGTGCCGACGATGTTCACATCGCCCGCGATATAGACCTTCATCGCCTCGCCGCCGCCGCGGCTGACGATGATGTCCACCTCGACGCCGTGCTTCTTGAACAGCCCCTTGTCCTGCACCACGAAAAGCGGCATCGATTCGAGCGACTGCACCGGCAGCGCGATCTTGATCGGCTCCGCCGCCGCGATCGTCGTCGCCACGGCCAGAGCGGCCGCGGCACCGAGTAGGATTTTTACCTGTCGCATCACTTCCTCCCTCGTTATCGTTTTCAGATCAGGTCGAAATCGGCGTCACTTTTCGTCGGCGAAGCGCCAATGCACGAGCAGCGGCCCCATCGCATCGACGGCGAAGCTCAAGATCGCCGCGAAGACCGCCAGCGCGATGATGCCGAAGTAAAGCGTCGGCGTGTCGAGCGTTCCCGAGGCGTACAGAATCATGTGGCCGAGGCCGGCGCGCGAGGCGACGAACTCGCCGATCACCGCGCCGATCAGCGCCAAACCGGAGCCGATCTTGAGACCGGTGTAGACGCTCGGCATCGCCGACGGCACCACGACATTCCAGAAAATCTGCGTTTTGCTTGCCCCCATCACGCGCAGCGCATCGACCAGCGGCTGCTCAAGTTGCAATGACGCGGTGTAGACCGGAATGAACATCGCGAAGAACACGATGTAGACGCTGATGCCGATCTTGGACGGCAGACCGAGGCCGAGCCAGAGAATGAACAGCGGCGCGATCACGATAACGGGAATGCCATTCAGCACCATCAGCAACGGCTCGATGACGCGCGACATCGTGCGCATCTGCGGCAGCACGAGGCCGACGGCGATGCCGGCCAGCGAGCCGGCGATCAGACCCAGCAGGGTTTCCATCACCGTGATGCCAACATTGGAGAACAACGTCCCCTGCTCGTATTGTGTCGTCAGCGCGCCGAGGATTTCGGTGGGACTGGAGAAAAACAGCCGGCTGAGCAGGCCGTACCGGATGCCGAGTTCGGCGCCGACCAGGATCACCGCCAGCACCAGGGCGCGGCCGGCGAAGACGAGCGCGGTGTGCGCAGAGATGTTCATGCCGCCTCGCCCATGCCTGACACGCTGATGTCGAGCGTGCCCCATATCCGTTTGAAATAGCTGGCGAATTCCGGCATCGCCGGAACCTCGGACACGCTTTTGGCGTGCCGGCTGAACGGGATCTCGAAAACCTCCTTGACGGTCGCCGGCCGGCGGCTCAGCACCACCACCCGGTCCGCCATCGAGATCGCCTCGGCGATGTCGTGCGTCACCAGCACCATGCTGCGCTTGCCGGCGCGGCAGATTTTGACGACGTCGTTTTCGATCACCACCCGGGTCTGGGCGTCGAGCGCGGCGAACGGCTCGTCGAGCAGCAACACCCCCGGCTCCATCGCCAGCGTCTGCGCGAGCGCGGCCCGCTTCTGCATGCCGCCGGACAGCGCATGCGGATATTTCCGTTCGAAGCCGCCGAGGCCGTATTGCCGGATCAACGTCAACGCCTTGTCGCGCCGGTTCGCTTTGCTTTCACTGCGGATTTCGAGACCCAGTTCGACATTCTCGACCACCGAACGCCACGGCAGCAGCGTGTTCTGTTGAAACAGCATGCCGATCAGCCGGTTCGGTCCGGCGACGGGCTTGTCGTCGAGCAGCACCTCGCCGCCGCTCGGCCGGCGCAGACCGTTCGCCATGCTCAGCAGCGTCGATTTTCCGCAGCCGCTCGGTCCTACCACCGCGACGATCTCGTCGGCGCCGCATGAAAACGAGATGTCGTGCAACACCTCGACCTCGTCGCGCCGGCCAGAAAACGAGAAGCTGACGTTGCGAAATTCGAGCAAGCAGGTCTCCTTCAGCGTGCGTTGCCGGCGCCGGACACCGGCTTGCCGATGCCGAGCGGTTCCGCATCGATCAGCACGAAAGCCACGCGCGCGCGCTTTGCGCCGCGGTTGGCCCAGGCGTGATTGGTGCCGCGCTGGATCATGACGTCGCCCGCCTTCAACTTCACGTTCGAGTCATCCATGTCCATCTCGATCTCGCCATGAAGACGGACATGAAAACTCACATCGGCCACAGCACGCCGGACAGCGTCGTGGTTCGCGGCCACGATCTTTCGCGAGACCTGATCGGGAAGCGTGACTTTGTGGAAATGCTTTATTTCCTGTCGCTGAAGAGGTTTCCCGACCCGGCGCAGTTACGGGTGCTCAACGCGTGCCTGGTGACACTGATGGAGCACGGCTGGACGCCGTCCTCAATCATCGCGCGAATGACCGCGGATAGCGTGCCCGAAGAAATGCAGGTCGCGATGGCATCGGGCGTTCTCGTGATGGGCAGCGTGTTCGCCGGGACGATGGAGGGCTGCGCTCGCATCCTCGAGACGGGCCTGAAACGCGGTGGCAATCGCGATGCTTACTGCCGTGACGTCGTCGAAGAGCATCGCGCGGCGAAAAAGCCGGGGCCGGGTTTCGGACATCCCGTGCACAAGCCGATCGATCCGCGCGTCGTCACCTTGTTCGCCATGGCCGACGAGCTGAAGCTGGACAGCGGCTATGTGCCCCTTTTGAAACAATTGAGCGCGGAGGTCGACCGCCAGGCCGGCAAGCGCATTACCCTGAATGCGACCGGCGCAATGGCGGCACTGCTGCTCGAAATCGGATTTCCGCCCGATATTATGCGCGGCCTGTCCGTCGTTGCGCGAGCCGCGGGCCTGATCGGTCAGATCGTCGAGGAGCGCGAGACGCGTGCAGCGCGCAAAATATGGAATCTCGCCGAAGAGCACATTCCTTACGAGAACCCATAGCAGCGGCGAAACGCGCCGGGAACGATTAGTACAATGAGACGTTGCACTTACTCATAACAGGACATGCAATATGGCAACTGAAGTTCGAGAAACCGGCGGCCTGATCGGCAACGACAAGGTCGATGGGACCGCGGTGTACGGTGCCGATCGGAAGAAAATCGGCTCTATCGAGCGCGTGATGATCGGCAAGCGGGACGGTAAGGTCTCCTATGCTGTTCTGAGCTTTGGCGGCTTCCTCGGCATTGGCGACGATCACTATCCCCTGCCCTGGAACCAGCTCACTTATGACACCGAGCTCGGCGGCTATCTCGTCAACCTGACCAAGGATCGCCTGCAGGGCGCTCCGAAATATTCCGGCAGCGGCTGGGATTGGGAAGACCGCACCCGCGCGCGCACGGTCAATGATTACTACGGCGCACCGTGGGCGGCCTACTGGGCCTCGTTTCATGAGGCGTCATTTCATGAAGCAACGCCCGGCTGCCTTATTGGCGGCCGGGCGTGTTACCGCCAACTGTCTCGGATGCGAGCGCCCTTACTAAACTGCGGCGACCGCGGATATCTCGACCATTAATTCCGGCAGTGCGAGACTGGAAACCTCGACGATCGTGCTCGCCGGCCCATTGCTCGGAAAATAGCGCAACCGGATATCCGCGATACTGTGAAACGCGCTGATATCCGTCACATACACCGTCACATTGAGGACGTCCGACATCGTCGCACCGTGCGACCGCAGGATGGTTTCGATGTTCTTCAGGACCTGCTCGGCCTGCGCCCGCAGGTCTCCGATACCGACGATTGCACCCTTTTCATCCGTCGCAATCTGCCCGGAGATGAAAAGCAGCGGCCCGCTGTCGACACGAACGCAGTTTGAATAATGCGGCTTGAGCGGGGCCGCCACTCCGGCCGGGTTAGATGCTGTTACGCGTGTATTGCTTGCCATTTTCCAGGACCTCTCTTCATAAAATCGAAATCACGTCCGCCTTGCGGCATCGATCGCGCGCCACACCTGGTGTGGCGTGGCGGGCATGTCGATGCTGCGCACGCCGAGCGGCCGCAACGCATTCAGCACCGCATTGATGATGCCCGGCAGCGAGCCGACGGTTCCCGCCTCCCCGGCGCCCTTGACGCCCAGCGGGTTCTTCTTGGTCGGCGCCGGATTGCTGATGACGGTCATCGGCGGCATGTGGTGCGCGCGCGGCATTCCGTAATCCATGAAGGAGCCGGTCAGCAACTGGCCGCTTCCCGGATCGTAGATGATCGATTCCAGTAGCGCCTGTCCGAGCCCCTGCGCGACGCCGCCGTGAATCTGTCCCTTCACCAGCATCGGGTTGACGACATTGCCGACGTCGTCGACCACGACATAGTTCTCGACCGAGACCACGCCGGTTTCGGGGTCGATCTCGACTTCGCAGACGTGGCAGCCGTTCGGAAACGTCGCCTCTTCGGCCTGCATGATCGCGCTCGCCGACAGGCCGTAGTCCGCACCCGCCGGCAGCGCGCCGGGAACGAACGTCGTCTTGGCGACGTCTTCCAGGCGCACCGAGCGGTCGGTGCCGACGACACGGAACAGGCCGCGGTCGAACTCGATGTCGCCTTCCTCGGACTCCATCATCTGCGCCGCGACCGTCTTGCCGCGCTCGACGATCTTCTCGCATACGCGCACGAACGACGTGCCGCCGGCGATCAACGACCGGGAGCCGAAGGTTCCACGCCCATGCTTCACCACGTCGGTGTCCCCGGCGAAGACGCGGACGCGATCCGGCTCGAGGCCGAGATAGGTGCCGCAGAGTTGACGGAAGGTCGTTTCGTGGCCCTGGCCATGGTTGTGCGTGCCGAGCAGCAATGTCGCGTTGCCGCCGGGATCGAACCGCAGCTCGACCGACTCTTCATTCGGATTGCGGAACGGCCCGCCTGAAATTTCGATGGGATGGACGATGCTGATGCCGCGCAAGCGGCCTCGCTTTTCCGAAGCCTTCTTGCGCGCGGCAAAGCCGTTCCAGTCCGCCGCTTCGAGCGCGAGCTCAAAGTTCCTGTCGAACGAACCGCTATCGTAGACGTAGACGAGACCGGTCTGGAACGGCAGCGCGCTTTCGGGAATGAGGTTGCGGCGGCGCAGCTCGACCGGATCGCGGCCAAGCTCAAAGGCGGCAGCATCGATAGCCCGCTCGATCGCGAAGGTCGCCTCGGGACGCCCGGCGCCGCGATAGGGCGCGATCGGCTGGGTGTTGGTGAAAATTCCCTGCACGGCGGCGTAGATCGCGGGCGTCCGGTAGACGCCGGCGAGCCCGCCGAGATTGTTGGTCGAAGGATGCGGTGTATAGAAGCCGAGATAGGCGCCGAGGTTGGCCAGCGTGCGGACGCGGAAGGCCAGGAAGTTACCCTCCTTGTCCAGCGCGAGTTCGGCGGTGGTGACATTGTCGCGGGCGTGGTGATCGGACAGCAGGGATTCGCTTCGCGTCGCCTTCCAGCGCACCGGACGGCCGACCCGGCGCGCAGCCCACAACACCATCGCCTCTTCGGGAAACGGGCTGCCCTTCATGCCGAAGGCGCCGCCGACATCAGGTGAGATCACCCGGATCTGGTTGTTGGGAATATGGAAGGTCTTTTCGGCAAGCTCGTCCCGCACCTTGTGCGGAATCTGCGTCCCCGAATAGAGCGTGTAGCGGCCACTTGACGGATCGTAGAGGCCGAGAGCGTTGCGCGGCTCGAGCGGATTGGCCGAGACCCGGGAAATCCGGAAGTCGACCGAGGTCACATGATACGCCTGCGCGAACGCCGCCTCGACGCGGGCGCGATCGCCCAGCTCGAAGAAGAAGCACTCGTTGTCCGGCGCCTCGGCCGGCCAGACCGCCGGAGCGCCCGGCTTCACCGCCTCGACGACATCGGTGACGCTGTCCCGCATGTCGTAGTCGATATCGACGAGTTCGGCGGCGTCGGCGGCGATCGCCTGCGTCTCGGCGACCACGATCGCCACCGGGTCGCCGGCGTAATGCACGGCGTCGGTGCACAGCACCGGATAAGGTGGATGCGCCATCGGCGTGCCGTCGCGCCGCTTGCGCTGGATGCCGGTGTCGAGGCCGCCGAGGCCGTCGGCGGCAAAATCGGCGCCGGTCAGGACGGCAAGAACGCCGGGGTGAGCCGCCGCGGCCGCAGTATCGATGCCGAGAATGCCGGCCGCCGCATGCGGCGAGCGCACCACCACCATGGCGGCCTCGCCCGGAACCTGGATATCGTCGACGTAACGGCCGAGCCCGCGCGTCAGCCTCAGGTCCTCGACGCGCCGTGTCGGCGATCCGATTTCAAACGTCATCGCTCCAACTCACAGGATCAAACGCCGTTGGCGAACGACACAAGGACCGCCGCAGACGGGCGCCCGTCCCTCCTCTCGCTGTTCAAGTATCCGGCGGCGCCGGCGGCCCGCGCGATGCCGCGCGTGGCGGGGCCGGCGCCGGCATCACAGACGGTCAGGCCGGCTCGTAGGTGATGGCGCGGACCGGCGTCGGGTTGTAGCCGTTGCAGGGGTTATAAATCTGCGCGCAGTTCGACGCGACGCAGATGACATCGTGATCGGCGACGAGATCGATGTAGTCGCCCGCCTTGGAGCGGCCGTCGACGATCGCCATCTCGCCATCGGGATTGACCGGAACGTACATGAAGAAGTTCAGGTTGGTCGCGATGTCGCCGCGCGTCAGGCCGAACGGCTTCAGCGCCTTCTCGAAAGTGTCCCGGCAGTTCGCCACCGGCGTCTTGCCGTAGCGCAGCATGTTCATCTCGGAGCTGCAGCAGCCGCCGATGGTGTCATGGAAGCCGCAAGTATCCTCGACGACCGTCATCAGCTTGACGGCGCGGTCCGACCACAGCGAGACGCCCTTGGTGATGAAGATGTTCTTCGCGAGCTTCATCGTGTTGGGCGCGTTGTAACGGTCGCTCGGATCGTCGGCGTTGTAGCAAAGGAAGTCGAGCGCCTGGAGACCCTTGAGATCGATGAAGCGGACGCGCTGCCCTTTCTTGACGATACGGCCCCACGGTTGACCCGGCTCGATGACGGTGTTTTCAACGATACGTCCTTTGACGTTTTCAGCTTCAGACATGGGACCTCCAGATTCCAAACCAGTGAACACGTAACAAGCCGAGACGAGGCCCCGCCGTCATTGAATGAGGCTGGGCAGCAGGAGCGCGAGCTTCGGCCAGATCAGGATCGCGCCGATCACCAGCACGTTGATGATGAGATAGGGGGTCGCGGCGCGATAGATCGTCTGCATCGTCACTTCCGGCGGCGCGACGCCCTTCATGACGAAGAGCAACAATCCGAACGGCGGCGTCATCAGGCCGATTTCCAGATTGATCAGCATCATGACCGCGAACCAGACCGGTTCGATGCCGAGCAGCTTGAGGATCGGCACGAAGATCGGCAGCGTGATCGACATGATCGCGATCTGCTCCATGAAGCAGCCCAGCACCAGGATGAGCGCCATCATCAGCAGAATGACCACCGTCGGGTTGGCGGACAGCGCGACGACGTAGTCGAGCAGACCCTTGCTCGCGCCGGAGAAGGCGAGCAACTGGCTGAAGCCGATCGCCGCCGCGATGATGATGAGCACCATGCCTGAAATCTGGGCGGTGCCCTCGATGGCCGAGACGAAGCCCTTCCAGGTCAAGCCTCGGTAGGCTGCCGCAAGCACGAGGGAGGACAAGGCGCCGAGCGCGGCAGCCTCCGTCGGTGTCGCGATGCCAAGGAAGATGACGCCGACCACGCTGAACACCACCAGCGACAGCGGCGCGACATAGACGAGCAGCTCTTTCAGCGCCTGCGCGCGGCTGACCCGCACCAGGTTTTCATCGCGGGGCGCGAGCGCGGGATTGAGATAACAGCGGACGACGATGTAGACCACGTAGGAAATGGCGAGGATCAGTCCGGGTAAAATAAGCGCCATCAACAACGCACCGATCGAAATCTGCGCGATGGTCGCGTAGACGACGGCGAGCGCGCTGGGCGGAATGAGCATGGCAAGCGCGCCGCTGCTCATGATCGGGCCCATCGACATCACCGGGTCGTAGCCGCGCTTGTGCATGTCAGGTAGCAGCAGCTTGCCGAGGATGGCGGTATTGGCCATGGTCGAGCCGCTCAGCGCCGAGAAGACGGTGCCGCTCATGACGGTCAGCAGGCTGAGCCGGCCGGGAACGCGGCCGAGCCACTTGTCGATGGCGCCGAGCGCGTTGGTCGCGATGCTCGACTGCCAGAGAATCTCGCCCATCAGGATGAACAGCGGCACCGGCAACAGCGTGAAGGTCCGCAGCGAGCTTTCCATTGCCAGGATGTTCTGCTGAAGGATCGCGCCGTTGCCTCCCTGTAATATGTACAGACTGGCAAATGTTACGAGAATGAACGCAAGCACGACCGGCAGACCCGTCGCGAGAATCAGCAACAGGCTGCCGAAAACCGACAGCAGAATGGTGAACCAATCCATCATGCCACCGACGGGGTTGCGGGCTTCTCGGACGGGGCCGTGCCCCCGAAATCCATCCACGCCAAGCGGAGGAACTCGATCGCCGCCAGGCCAAAGCCGATCGGGATGGAGATGAGCAGCGCCCACCGCGGAAAGGCGACAAGGCCGGCATTGACGACATTGCGCTCGTAGGCGGTCAGGGTCGCGAAGGTGCCCCAATAGGCGACCCAGACGCAGATGCCGGCCGCCACCAGGAGGACTATGATCCGCAGCCCATAGGCGATGCGAGGCGGCAGCCAGTTCGTGAACACGTCGATGATGATGTGCTGCTGACGCCGCGCGAGCCACGGGAAGGTCAAGAGCGGAATATAGACCAGCAGGAATTCCGTGACCTCGAAGGCCCACGGCAGCGAATGCTTTGACAGTGCTCTGAGAAGCACGTCGGCGCAAACGACCGCCGTGGCAAACAGGATCATCAGACCCGCAAGGGCGGCGAACGCAGAGATCAGTGCGTCATATCCTTTGACGAGATATGAAGACACCGTCCCGGTGCGTTCGCCGGAAGAAGCGTTCACGGCTTACTGCCCTTTGCTCTTCAGATCGTCGACGAGGCCCGGCTGCTTTGCGAGCGCGGCCTTGTTCTTCTCGATGAAGTCCTTCCAGCCGGCGTCATAGGCCGCATCCAGATAGGTCTTCGCGTCGGCATCGCTGAACTTGATGAACTTGATGCCGTCCTTCTTCAGTTTCTCGTCTTCCTCGACGAGGCGCTTGGCGATCTGCTCTTCGACCTTGCGCTCGAGCTCCACGCCGATCTCGTCGAGCGTCTTGCGGACGTCAGCCGGCAACGCGTCGTAGACCTTTCGGTTGATCAGGATCGCGGTATCGATCGAATAGAACGGATGATCGATGAGATACTTGGTCTTCTCCTGCCAGCCGAACACGCTAATGCCGGTATAGGTCCAGCCGTAGCCGTCGATCGCGTTACGCTCGAGCGCGGTATAGACCTCGCCCGGCGCGACGGAGATCGGGGTGCCGCCGAGCGCGCTCACCAGAGGCAGATAGACCGGCGACACGCGGATGCGCAGGCCGGAAAAATCCGGCTTGGTGACCTCTTTCAGCAGATAGATGCGGAAACGGTTGCCGCCCGCGGTGTTCGCGAGATAGACGACGCCGCGCTCGGCGTGGAGCTTGCGCATCACGTCGAAATAGCCGCTTTCGCGCAGCTCATGCGGCAGCTTCTTGGTGAACTGGACGGCGGCCGCGGCCGGCACGTCAGCGCGATAATAGGCGGCCGCGCCGAGAATGACGTCGACGACGCCGTTGCGCAGCGCCTCGAACTGATCGTTCGGCTGCTGGACCTCAGGACCACCGAGATACTTGATCTCAAGCTTGCCCTTCAGGCGCTCATTGACCATGTCCTGGAAGAGGAAGAACGCCTTGCTGAGGTCGTAATCCTTCTGCCACGGGATGATCCCCTTCAGGACCACCGGCGCAGCCTGCACCGTCACGGTCGGCAGACCGATTGCAAGGGCGACGGCGAGAGATGCCAGCCAGCTCCGTTTCATCATTGTTCTCCCTTCAGCAAGCGCTCTCAGGCGCCGGATTTTTGCAAGCTATGGAATATATATTCTGGCTAATTTTTAAAACTAAAATCAACCATAAAAAATAAAACGGTTCATCGAAATAATTGTGCGATGCGAAGCCGGATTTCATTCTCCGCGCCTTCGAAGAGCGGCTTGAAATCGATGGCGCAGATCAAGCTTTGTTTTCAATGGTTTGCGTGGGGCATCTGGTGCCGAAGTTGGATTCTAGCCGCCCAAACATGCTACTGCGGCGCACAAATCGCCGCATGCTGGCGGTGCATAACAGGCTACGCTTTGCCCGCTGCTCAGGATCGAGCCGCCAGTGCGCCGCTCTGCTGAAACCAGAGTTCGAAGCCGCGCGCGGTCAGCTCGATGTGCCGGCTGAGCAGTTCGCTGGCGCGGGGAATATCGCGCGCCAGAGCGGCCTCGCGAATCTCCAGATGCTCCCGGACGAAATCGCGGCCCGGATGGCGCAACGTGATCGACGCCCGGCGGTAGCGCTCGTGCTGATCGAACAGTAGATCTCGCATTCTGAGGATCCACTTGGAACGACAGGCACTGCCGAGCGCGTCGTGGAAAGCACGGTTGCTGGCCTCCCACTCTTCCAGGCAGTCTTCGCCGGCCATCACGCGCCGGTCGTATTTTTCAAGACGGTAGGCCAGGCCGACGACCAGCGCTTCCCAATGTTCGTCGCCATGCTTCATCGAACCGGCGAGCGCGTGAACCTCGACGCAAATGCGCGCCTCGGTGATGTCCCACAGTTCATCGAGCGTCAGCGGCGCGACGGCGAAGCCCTTCTGGTTTTTCTGCACCACCAGCCCGTCGACCGTCAGGCGTTGCAGCGCCTCACGCATCGGGCCGATGCCGAAAGAATAAAGGCTCTTCAGATACTCGACGCCGAGATGCTCGCCCGGGCTACGCACGCCGGTCACGATATCCCGGCGCAGCCGCCGATAGGCGGCCTCGACAAACGTTCTGTCTTCCGGTTCGCTTTTGGGCACTGTCGGGTTCGGAATTTATATACTCGCTACCAATTCTAGAAATCGGGCCAGTTGTCAATTCTGCAAGCGAAGCGGGCCAGCTTCACCGATATCGACAAACAGCCCATCGATGTCCGGCCGCGTGGCGATCAGCTTCTGGTCGTGGAGAAAACCGGCCAGCCTCTGAACCACGGAGCGGTTGAGGTCGGTCAGCCCGTAGGGCAACGGATCGCCGCCGAACCGGTCGAACGCTTTTTTCCAGTGCCGCGCCGCCCACGGCACCATGGTGGTTCCGAGACGACGCCGGTAGGCGGCTGCTTTTGCCGTTGTGTAGCGATCGAACAGCGCCGCCGGCAGTTCCGGGTGAGCCGCGAGAATATCATCGCGAATGACGATGACGTGATTGATCGGATAGACGCCGAAGTCGCGGAGGTATTCTTCCTCCGCGGCCTGCGCATCCGCGATCACCGGGCGCAGCACACGCTCGCCGGCCGGTTTGGTATCTTCGTTGAGCGACGGCGTCAGAAGTGCGTCGATCCGGCCCTCAATCAGATCGGTCTCAAGATCGGAATCGACCTTGCTCATCTCGAGGCCGGGCAGCGTCTCGAACCGCTGCCGCCCGCTGACCACCCAATCCATATCGGACCATTTCACGCCGTATTGCTCGCCGAGGATACCGCGCGTCCACACCGCTGCGGTCATCGAATAGTCCGGCACGCCGATGCGCTTGCCGACCAGATCCTTCGGCGCACGGATGGCGCTGTCCTTGCGAACGTACAGCGTCGAGTGGCGGAAAGCCCGATAGGGAAACACGGCGACGGCGTGCAGCCACGACGCGCCGCGATCCTTCAGCATGATGTAATTCGAGAGCGAAAACTCGCACGCTTCAAACGCCCGCTCGGTCAGCATTTTCTCGAAGATTTCGACCACCGGCGCCGTGTTGTAGCGGATGTCGAAGCCGCCGCTCTGGCCTGCCAATTCCAGCGTGTGCTCGTAATCGCCGCCATAAAGTTCGATGCGCACAATTAAGACCCGTTCCGTTTGACGCAACCGCTCACTCGCGCGACAGCCGATCTCTTGTCAACCCACGAGCCGAAAGAATGGCAGGCTCTGACCCTCGACGGTTCTGAACGCGCATGCGACCGGCGCGCCGATCGTCACGCGGTCGCGGTCGTCGCCGATCAATCGGCTGAGAAAACGCACGCCCTCGTCCAGATCGACCAGCACGACGGTATAGGGCAGCTGCGTCTCCCACGCCTTGCCGAAGAACGACAACTGGACGTGGCTGAACGTGAACACCGTGCCGGTACCAGCGCTACGGTGCCAGCCGAGACGGTCGCTGCCGCAATGCGGACAGGCGACGCGCGGATAATAAAACAGCCGGTCACAGGCCTCGCAATGCGGCAGCAGCAACTTGCCACGATTGCAGGCGTCCCAGAACGGCTTGCTGACGTTGGTGGGATGCGGCAGCACCGCCTTGAGATCGCTCATCGGCAGATCGCTCATCGGCGCCCCTCCCCTTCGAGGATCATGGCTCCACACACCGAGAAGATGCCGCCGTTGCCGCTGACCAGCGCGTGACGGGCGCCCTCGACCTGGCGCGCGCCGGCCTCGCCGCGAAGCTGACGGACCGCCTCGGTGAAATGCAGCATTCCGCCGATATGCGCCTGCGACAGCAGCCCGCCATGCGTATTGACCGGACACTTGCCGCCGAGATCGGCGGCACCGGACCGGTAATACGCCCCCGTCTCACCGGCACCGCAGAATCCGAACGCTTCGAGCGCGATCGCCACCGATATCGTGAAGGCGTCGTGGATCTGCGCGAGGTCGATATCGTCGACGCCTAATCCAGCGGCAGTAAAGGCGTCGCGGCCTGCCGCCGCCATGCCGAGCTGCTCGATATCGGGGAGTTGCGCGACGGTATTATGGGTCGAGCGCATCGCGAAAGACTTGATGCCGACGCCCCGCACACCGATTTTGCGCGCGTCATCCCGCGACATCAGGATCATCGCGCCACCGCCGTCGGAGACCAGCGAGCAATCGAGTAGCCGTAATGGCGAGCTGATCGCCCGGCTCGCGAGATAATCGTCGAGCGTGATCGGCTTCTTCATCTGCGCATTGTCGTTGCGCAGCGCGTGACGGCGGGTGGTGACCGCGACGGCACCGAAATCCTCGGGCGCGGCGTCGTATTGATGAAGATAGCGTTGCGCCAACAGGGCATAGGGAATGACCAGCCCCTGCATGCCGAACGGCTCTTCCCATTCCTCGCCGCCGAGCAGGTTCTGCATCATCATGCCCTGCACGCCGCTCGGCCGACCGGTCTTGTTGTTTTCGCCATAGGCGACGGCCGCGATCCGGCAGTGGCCGGACTGAATAGCCCAGACAGCTTGCTGCACCATCGTCATGCTGGTGACGGTACCGCCGACATCGACCGTCGACAGGAAACTGGCGCGAACGCCGAGGTATTCCGCCAGCGTCGTGGCGAACATGCTGTTCGGTTCGAGATAGGGATCAAGATTGATGACGCCGTCGAGATCGCGCAGCGTCAGCCCGGCATCCTTGAGCGCGGCGAGCACTGCCGTCGCCTGGATCTGCACCGGCCGCATTCCCGGCAGCGCGCCGACCGGCGTTTCGCCTATCCCGACGATGACGACATCGTTGCCAACCGTCGGCATCTCAGTGGCCCTCGAAGCGTGGCGGCCGCTTCTCCAGAAACGCGGCGATGCCTTCCTGCAGATCGTGCGTCGCGAACATGGCGCGATGCGCCTCGGCCTCACGACGCAGCCCTTCGTCGAATGGCAGCGCGGTGCCCGCGCGGGCGACCTCCTTGATCATGGCGACGGTCAGCGGCGGCATCGCTGCGATCAACGCAGCAAGCTCCAGCGCGCGCGGCTCGCAATTGCCATCGACGACTTCCGACACCAGTCCCAGGCGGTGTGCGTCCGCAGCGGATACCAGCGACGCCGTCAGCATCATGTAGAGCGCGTTATGGAGACCGATTGCGCGCGGCAGCAGTTGGGTCGCCCCTGCTCCCGGAACGATGCCGAGCCGGACCTCCGGCTGGCCAAACTTCGCCGCGCTGCTTGCGACCACGATGTCGCACTTCATCGCATATTCGCAGCCGCCACCGAGCGCAAAGCCATTGACGGCGGCAATGACCGGCTTACGGCACCGCGTCAATTCAACGCCGGCCCGATCGTCCGGCACCTGCTCCGGCGTCATTCCTCGCATTTCGTTGAGATCGGCACCGGCGGCAAACACCTTTTCATTGCCCGTGAGGACGATGCAGCGAACGCCGGCGTCTTCGGACAACCTGGCGAAGATCGCGTTGAGCACAGCGTGAACCTCGGCATTCAGCGCATTGCGCGCCTCGGGGCGATTGAGCCGCACCAGCGCGACATGGTCGGACGGGCGTTCCAACAACACAACGGTCATCATCGGCTCCTGCTGCAGCGGCGTCAGGCCGTCTGGCGGCTGCGGCCCTTCCAGTAGGGCGAGCGCAGCTTCTGCTTGTCGAGCTTGCCGGTGGCGAGCCGCGGCAAAGCATCGACGAATTCGACAGTTTTCGGCTTTTTATAGCTGGCGATCGAAGCGCGGCAGTGCTCGATCAGCTCGCCGGCATTGACGGGCGTTCCTGCTCCGCGGACGACGAATGCCTTGACGGCTTCGCCCCATTCGTCATCCGGCACACCGATGACGGCAACCTCGGCAACCGCCGGGTGGGTGCGCAAAGCCTCTTCGACCTCCCAAGAATAGATGTTCTCGCCGCCCGAAATGATCATGTCTTTCTTGCGATCGGCGATGAACAGGAAGGCCTCGCCGTCGAGGTAACCGAGATCGCCGGTGTACATCCAGCCGTCACGCACCGTCGCCATCGTGGCGGACATGTTGTTCCAATAGCCGCTCATGATCGCCGTGGTGCCGAGCAGGATTTCGCCGACCTCATATGGTGCGCAGTCGGTCCCGTCCTCCCGCACCACGCGGATTTGACAGCCGAAGAACGGCTGCCCGGCGGACGCGAGCCGTTTGTTATTGTCGACCGGCACATGCTCGTAGCACTTCAGCACCGTACCGCCCTGACATTCAGTCATGGCGTAGATCTGGGTGAAGATCGGACCGAACTTTGCGAGCGCACGGCGAAGCAGCGGCACGGGCATCGGTGCCGACGAATAATGGACGTTCCGCAACGTCGAGACGTCATAGGACGCTAGATCGGGCGCGTCGAGAATGCGCTGGATCATGGTCGGTGCAAACAACGCCGCGGTCACCCTCTCGGCCTCGATGGCGCGCAACACGGCCTGCGCCTCGAATACGCGATGCAGCACGATGGTGCCGCCCAGCAAAGCGAAAGTCAGCTGCTGGATTTTCGCGCCGATGTGAAACAGCGGCATCACGACCAGGACGACGTCGTCGGTTTGCGCGTGCCCTTCATGCGATTGAATGCGTGCGGACTCCAGCATCTGCGCGTGCGCCCACATCACGCCTTTCGGACGACCAGTCGAGCCGCTGGTGTAGATCAGATAAACGATGTCGTTCGGCCGAGCGCGGAACACCGGACGGGTTGCCGGCGCGGCGGAGACCAGTTCTTCGTAGCCCAGCGCGCCATCCCGGGCTCCCTCGATACAGATCGAAATGCGGAGATAGGGACATTCCGCTTTCAGGCGCGCCGCGAGATCGGAGAATTCGGCAGCGAAGATCAGCGCCGCGGGCTCGCAATCCTTAAAAATGGCGAATATTTCCGGCTCACTGAGGCGGATATTCAGATTGACCACGATGTAACCGACCGTCTCGCCGGCGCCGAACGCCTCAAGATACTCGCTGCAATTGCGCGCGATGACGACGAGGCGCTCCTGTGGCTGCAGCCCAAGCCCGATCAGCGCATTGCCCAGCTTGAAAACACGATCGCCGAATTCGCGGTGGGTATAAGTGCGGCCTTCAAAAATCAGCGCGGCGCGGTTGGAGTGCAGCGTCGCATTACGAACGATCAAGTCTCCGAGCGTCATTCATTCCAACTCCGGTACCGACGGGCACCGCTTCATTCCCATCAAAAAACGATTTTGTAAAGCTGCTAGCGCGATCACCGCAAACGCAAGCTCCACTTTCAATAAAAGTTCTTATTTCTCGATTTTTGCGCATCGAAAAAATCCACCGCCCCATTGACTTCGTCAAAATACTTGTAAAAATCGTTTTTGTAACGGAGAGATGCCTTGGACTTTCAGATCAGTCACGAACTTGAGTTGATCCGCGCAACCGCGCGCAGTTTCGTCACCGACTGTCTCGTGCCGCTCGAGCAGCAGGTCGAAGAGACCGACGAGATCCCGCATGACCTCGCGCTGAAACTTCGGCGCAAGTCCGTCGAGCTCGGCCTGTACGGCTACAACATGCCTGCGGAGTTCGGCGGCCCCGGTCTCAGCACATTCGCGCAAGTGCTGATCGACGAAGAGGTCGGCCGCACCACGCTCGGCCTCGCCGAATCCGTCCGGCAACTGCCGCTGTCGCTGACGCATTGCACACCCGAGCAGCAGGAGCGCCTGGTCGCTCCGCTGATGCGCGGCGAAAAAACCATCACTTACGCCCTCACCGAGCCGGACGCCGGCTCCGACCTCAATGCGCTGCGCACGCGCGCCAGGAAGGTCGACGGCGGCTGGGTGCTCAACGGCGCCAAGCAGTTCATCTCGAATGCCGGCACCGCGGATTACATCATCGTTCTGACCGTCACCGACCCGGCCGGCGACCTGAAGAACCGCCTCACCACCTTCCTGGTCGACCGCAACAATCCCGGGCTGAAGAATTTCAGCCGGTTCAGGAAGATGGGCTGGCGCGGCTACCACCTCTACGCATTTGCGATCGAAGATTGCTTCGTTCCGGATTCCGACGTGATTGGAACGGTCGGCCGCGGTTTCAGCGCGATGATGGCCTCGATCAATTATGACCGTCTGTCGGTGGCCGGACGATGCGTCGGCCTCGCGCAGCGCGCTCACGAAATGGCCAAAAACTATGCCAATGAGCGGATCACGTTCGGTGAACCTCTCGCCAACCATCAGGCGATCCAGTTCATGACGGCTGATAATGACGTCGAGATCGAAGCCGCGCGCATGCTGGTGTATCGCGCTGCCGATTATGCCGACCAGAAGAACCCGGAATTCAGGATCGCAGCCGGCCGCGCGAAGCTTTACGCGACTGAAATGCTGGGTCGTGTGACAGATCGCGCGCTACAAATTTTCGGCGGCGCCGGCTTTATGTGTGACTGGCCGATCGAGCGTTTCTATCGCGATGCCCGCGCGTTTCGGATCGGCGAAGGCACGTCGGAAATGCAGCGTATTCAGATCGCACGTCACGTCTTGTCGCAGGCAAGGGCCTGACCCGATGGATTTTGCGACGCTCCTCCAGCCGTTACTGCTCTCGCTCGCCGCGGCAAGCCTCTATGCCGCGGTCGCCTCGGGGCTGACGCTGGAGTTCGGCGTCGTCAAGATCGTCAACTTCGCCCACGGCGACTTCGTCATGCTGGGCGCATTCGTGACCTATTTCCTGGCCACGCGTTACGGCATCTCGCCGGCACTCGGCATGTTCATCGCGGCGCTGCTGATGGGCGCGCTCTCGGCACTCGTCTATTATGGGTTTCTGGCGCGCATCCTCAAACAGGATCAGCATAATCAGCTTCTCGCCACGCTCGGCCTGTCGATCCTGATCGTCAACACCGCCGCCATTCTGTGGACGCCGGACGCGCGCGCGCTTCACGTGCCCGAGATTCTGCCGACGCTGCATCTCGGCCGCGTGACCATACCCGGCAACAATCTGTTCGTAGCGCTGGTCGGTGTCTGCCTCTATCTCGCGCTGCTTTACGTGCTCAACTATTCGCGCTGGGGCACGTTGATGCGGCTCGCCAGTGACGACCCCGAGCTCGCGACCTATTCCGGCCTCGACGTCAACAAAGCCTTCGCCCTCGCCTTCATCATCGGCGGCTTCAGCGCCGGCATCGCCGGCGGCCTCGTGTCGCTCGTCCTCTACGTTCAGCCGCTGGTCGGCATCGATCTCGGCATCCGCGCTTTCGCCATCATCGCCCTCGGCGGATTGGGCAGCGTGCCTGGCGCGATGATCGGCGCGGTCGTGCTCTCGATCGTGGAAGGCATCGTCAACGCCTTCGTGCCTGGCGGCGGCAGCTGGGGTTACGGCATCGCCTTCGTCGTGCTGATCGCAGTGTTCCTGGTGCGTCCTTACGGCTTGTTCGGCAAGGAATTGCGATCGTGAGCACCAAGATCGCCTGGCGCCTCCCGGTCTATCTCGCCATCGGTTTGCTCGGCGGCGGTTTCGCCTATTGGGCCGATCCCTATCTCATCCAGATCGCGCTCGGCGTCGTCGTCGCCGCTCTTCTCGCCTTGTCGTGGGATGTGTTGTCCCGCTGCGGACAAGTCTCGCTGGGCCATGCCGGCTTCTTCGGAATCGGCGCGTATTTCTCGGCGATGTTC